>JAABUH010000161.1_pt1 | contig 101336 bp, 151 predicted proteins | sample 5559121 | NCBI WGS metagenome assembly JAABUH01 (sample SAMN10711871, study PRJNA513364) | rock metagenome | isolation source: Antarctica rocks | place: Antarctica: Victoria Land, Battleship Promontory nord | collected 2015-12-28
GCCAGCGGAACCTACGTCCAAGTAGGCATGGGTGCCCGAATGACCCTCCCCGTCCCCCTCTTCGAAATAATCACAAAACAACTCAAGGTCCTCGGCTCATTCCGATACGGTGCAGGCGATTACCCTTTAGCGATTTCCCTGGTCGAGAGAGGGCTGGTGGATCTTAAACCGCTCGTGACGCAGCGGTATGAATTCACAGATGCGCTGGAAGCTTTTGAGACGACGAAGAATGGGAAGGATAAGAATGGGGAGGTGGGTTCCACTCTCCGTTCTTCGACGAGAGACCTCGCTGATGTCGGTAGGCCGCCATCAAGTGCATCATCAATGCGCCGAGGTAGATAGTAGTCACGCAGGTGCAACGCGGTGTGAGGGCCGATCTGCAGCCATACAACCGTCATATGCATAGATTTCGGAAACAAGAAGAACTGCAACTTCTGCTTCTTAAGCTTTCATCGTTGTGATGAAGGGAGAGACCACTCAGGTCGAACATTCACCAGGGGATGCTTACCCAAGTCAGGGCAAAACCGAAAGACTTTTGACCAGGTCAGAGTACCGGATAGTCCACGCCATGCATTGATCTCGCCGACTACAGAATACACGTTCGTCTCCTTCCCAGTCCTCGCTTCTCTCTCTTGTGCAAATGTCTGTACCACAGCATCTTCTCATCGCGTCTTGATGATCCCAGCATTGATCAGCTTCTGTATCTTCTGCGCAATCTGCGGCCGATGTATCAGCTTCGACCCAACTCGGTGATGAGTACGTACCATCGGATTCTTCATATGGTCCATCAACGCTCTGGGATCTTGCTGCGAGTCTTGCAGGATCTGCCTCATTAGAGGATCCGCTTCATATAGGTCAGCAAGACAACTCAAAAGGTGGAGGAAACAGCTTACCCATGATTTGCGCCACATTGGGATCACGCATCGCCCGCTGATATGTCTCCTCGTCTGATTCACCTGCTCGCTGCGATTGCAATTCTGCCAAGACTTTCGCCATATTGCTCTCGAGTTCTCTGGTATGCTACATATGGGTGAGCAAGACGGAGTGAACTGATACGAGAAACAGCCAGACCCTGTTTCCAGGTTACCCACCTTCTTCTCGACATCCATCTCCGTCGCTTTTTGCAGCGTTTCCAGCGAGCCACTCAACTCCTTCATCGTTTGTTGAGTAAGGGCTTTTCGGATGTACGCCTTGATGAATGATGGGTCGATCTTGATGGCTTCCTCAGCGTCTTCCAGAGCCTCGGGCATGGCCAGTAGCTTATGGTATGCACTAGCTCGGTTGTTGTACGCTCGAGGATCAGATCTGAGCGCATCAGCAGATGTTAAACGACGAATGCGAGGCGTACGGTAGCCGTTTGATCGCCTCGGTGTAATGCTTGACAGCGGACGCAAAGTCGCCAGCCTACAATGTCAGCAAACAGCCTCGCTCATCTTATAAGACAAACCTTGAACGCAGTATTCCCCTCCTCTCGCGCAGCTTCCGCCTTTTGCGGATCGATGTATGAGGTCCGGTCCGCCTCCGCTTTCGCTTTCTCCGCCTCCCTCAGCTTCGAAAGGATATCGGGTGTTCGGTGCTCAGTGAGGGATTTGGAGTAAAACTTGACTGCGTTCTCAAGGTCGCCAATCTTGTTGTATGAAGATCCAATGCGACCGAATGCCCTGCAAAGATCAGCTGACGTAGTGCTGAGTAAGCGATACCCACTTCGCTATGACCTTGTAATCTGCACGGAGATCACGACCTTCCTCCACGGCTTTCTCACATGTCTCGATGCATTTCGTATACTCCCCTTGCTCGAAGTAGACGGCTAAAGGCGAGTATCAGCTATCGCCCCGCCCACACAGCCGCTGTGAGTCACAACAATGGAAGACTTACCGCTCAGATTTGTCAAGAAAGTCACATCTGTCGGCGAAACATCCCACGCTTTCTGATACGCCTCGACCGCCTCATCAAATTTCCTCCCCTTGTACGCGGCATTCCCCTTCGCCTTCAGATCTTCCGCTTCCTTCTTCGCGTTCGCATCCGAATCATCCACCTCCATAGGCTCATCCGCCGGCTCCTCCTTCGCGACGGGTTTTTTCTCCTCGGTCGGGGTCGGATCAGGTGCTGGAGGTGGTGCGGAGCGAGAGGAGGATGGCTGAGGAGTGGCTGGTTTGACGTCTGGAGGCATCTCATTTGAGCCTGCGGGTCTTTCCATGGCGTCCTGAAAGCAATCAGCTTGAGCCGATCGCTAGAGATTGGCTCACGATGTCAATACCCATCATCACCCCTAACACCGTCAACATCCTTGGATCCGCCAACATCCCCTGCAGATCCGCTCTCCCACCACCAGCCTGTAACTGCCTGATTTTCGTTGCAAACGCAGGATCCTTCATCATCGTTGCCGTCTTCGGGTGATTCTCCAGCTTCCTAACCATCTGCGGATCGCTGAACGCCTTTCCTAGCCCCATATCACCGCCGGGACCGAAAGCGCCATCCCCATTCATATCGTTGTCCATCGCGTTCTTAACTTCCGCTAAGCCTTTCTTGCATACGTCGGAGGATGGATCGAATTGAAGACCTGCTTCGTAGGCGATGACTGCTTCGGGGTACTGGCGTAGTCCATGGAGGGCTGCACCTTTCCGTGCGTGGCCTTTGGAGAAGGATGGAAGGATCTCGATGCACTGAGAGCGCATATCAGCTATGCCGTCCGAGCTAGCATACAAGCGGAATGAACCCACCTTCTCGGCATCATCCAACGCTCCTTGATAGTCCTTTTGTCCTGATTTCGAGGCTGACCGATTCGAGAACAGGACATGATTGGTGGGATCGAGCGAGATAGCATCGGAATATAGCTTGGTAGCATTTGCGTAATCCTTGCTAGCGAAGGCTTTGTTGGCTTCAGCCTTAATGGTGACCGCCTAAGGTCAAGTCAGCATCGAGTTGGGAGCGGTTTGGTCTCGCATGACCTACGTCAGACATGATCGAGGGCGGAGGTGATAGTGGCAGCTGTGATGAGATGAGAGGGTTGGGCTAGATCTGCGTGCGGTTTTGTCATAGAACAGGTCTGTCGAAACCGCCAGAAGTCTGGGTCTGGGGTCTCCATACGGATGAAGGCTTATCACACACTGCAGCAAAATACCACGAATGCTAGGTAAAATGGTTCTATCCAATGCGACGCGTCGGGATTTTCCGGCGCGTTTCCATCGTCATTTGCCTCATCTTCCCGACTTTTCTTAGTGAGAGTCCTATCGGTCAACGGTAAAACCACCTGCTCGACGTTGTCTTCGATATTTCCCTCTGTCTCCTCTGCTAGAACTATTACGATGGCCGACTTCAGCACGCAAGATGCTGGACCGATCCTCGCTGACGACCTCATGCGGGACCGAGCGAGGCAATTTGTCGAGTTCTTGGACGACGATGTAGGGCAGTGACTAACCAGGAGGGGAGGTTTACTGATATGGACCTCTTACAGACACAAGCGAACTACAACTACCGCGAGGCCATCAAGCGAATGCTTGACAATGAGCAAGTCCGGCTGATCGTCAATCTCGATGATCTACGGGATTATGACCGGGTGTATGCGGATGGGTGGGTTAAGCGACCTGTACCAAGTGTGCAGGGCTGAGAAAACCCTTGCTAGACTGCTGCTTCAGCCAACTTCTTATCTTCCCGCCTTCGACGCCGCACTGCTTCAGCTTGTTCAAGCGTTACATGATCCAATCAAGCACAAGATCGTAGGGAATGAGTGTGGGTAATCCCGGCGTGTTAAAGTGAAATAAGCTGATAGATGAAGACTACGTCGGTCTGAGAGGCTCTTTCGGTCAGCAGCACTGCAACCCTCGGACACTACGAAGTCACCAAATCGGCAAGATGGTCAGTCTGGAGGGTATCGTAACTCGATGTAAGTGATTTGTCGATCTGCTAAGATACCGCTAATTGCCCAGGCTCCCTCGTCCGCCCGAAGATGCTCAAATCCATCCACTACTGCCCACCAACCAACAAGTTCCACTCTCGATCTTACCACGATGCGACCATTGTCGCTCCCTCTTCCACCCTTACCGGATCCACAACCGTCATACCGCAAGATGATGGAGAAGGTCATGCGTTGCTCATGGAGTACGGTCTCTCAACCTTTCGAGATCACCAGACGATCAACATTCAGGAGATGCCGGAACGCGCTCCTGCTGGCCAATTGCCACGGGGTGTCGAGGTGGTGCTTGCGGATGATCTCGTAGACTGCTGCAAGCCAGGCGATAGGATCCAGATGGTAGGGGTATATAAAAGCTCTGGCGGAGGTCAGGGAGCTCGAGGCTTCTCGTAAACCACCGTCTACCTATTTGTCTTGAGCTGAACGCCCTTAGTACCCAGCTCATCGCGAACAACGTCATCCTCCTCTCCTCGAAGCAAGGAGGAGGTATCGCTCAAACCCCTCTCACAGACACCGACATCCGGAACATCAACAAGCTCTCCAAACGACGGAACATCTTCTCCCTGCTCTCCCAATCCCTCGCACCATCGATCTACGGATCCGATTACATCAAGCAGGCTGTCCTGCTTCTTTTGCTCGGAGGAGAGGAGAAAAACCTCAAGAACGGCGCCCATATTCGAGGGGATATTAACGTCCTCATGGTTGGTGATCCCAGTACGGCCAAGTCGCAGATGTTGCGGTTCGTTTTGAATACCGCTCCTTTGGCTATCGCTACGACAGGACGAGGGAGTTCAGGTGTGGGTCTGACCGCAGCGGTGACGACGGATAAGGACACCGGTACGTACAGTCGGAAAATCCGGAATGGCGCTTACAACTTGATAGGGGAGCGGCGTCTGGAAGCGGGAGCGATGGTGCTTGCAGATCGCGGTGTCGTTTGCATTGACGAGTTCGACAAGATGGCCGAAGTCGACCGAGTGGCTATCCACGAAGTCATGGAGCAGCAGACAGTCACCATCGCCAAAGCTGGTATCCACACATCCCTGAATGCTCGATGCTCTGTAATCGCTGCCGCAAATCCCATCTACGGTCAAGTAAGCGACATCCCACAGAAGTGATGGAATGCTGATAGTGAGCAGTATGACGTGCATAAAGACCCGCACCGGAATATCGCTCTTCCCGACTCCCTTTTATCTCGTTTCGACTTGCTTTTCGTGATTACCGATGATACGGATGAGCAACGGGATCGCATGATATCCGAGCACGTCTTACGGATGCATAGGTATCTACAACCTGGAGTTGAAGAAGGTGAGTAATCGTTCTTTTTTCTTCAAGATAAGCTGAAGTCGCGGTAAGGAACACCCGCCATCGAGAACCTGATCCAGCATCTTGACGTCGGCGGCGAAGAAGCGGAATCGCGAACGTCGGAGACTCCCGTCTTCGAAAAGTTCAACCCCCTTCTTCACGGCGGAGTGACCACCTCATCCGGTCGAGGATCCAACAAGCGGAAAGAAGTCCTCTCCATTGCGTTCGTCAAGAAGTACATCCAGTACTCCAAGAACCGGTGTCACCCGACTCTCAGCAAAGGAGCCGCAGACTGGATCGTGGGTGTATACGCAGGATTGCGGAATGACGACCTCGCCGGTAACCAGAAACGAGTAAGCGATTCATGAGCTATCGTTGTAACAAGCTGATAAGGGTAGACATCGCCATTGACCGCTCGTACCCTTGAGACCCTTATTCGTCTGGCAACAGCTCACGCCAAAGCCCGACTCTCGCCGAATGTCGATGAGCGAGATGCCCTAGCCGCAGAGGAGATCCTAAGATTCGCTCTGTTTAAAGAGGTCCTGAAGCCCGAACGGCGGAAGAAGCGGAAGCTCAACAATGGTCAGCCGGTTGATGGCGAGGGATCGTCAGATGAGGAGGATGCAGAGGGGGAAGAGGAGGAACCAGTGCCGAATGGAGTGACGGTCAGCCAAAGGGAGAGGGCTAGAGAAAAGAATCAGAGGCTGGATGGAGCTGGACCTAGTCAACCTCGACTATCCACACCGAGGGATGAAGATGCGGACATGGGTGCAGCGGATGAAGGGACGGGAGAGCTGGCTTCAGAACGGTCAGTCCTCGCAATCGTCGTGTGGTTGCCGGACTGATGGGACGCAGATTGGACCTATTCCGAAGTCGCCTTGACCAAGTCTTCACTACAACCCTCGGAGCAGACGGGATGGTCGAGCTCGCAGACCTCGTCCCGCTCCTCAATGAAGGCTTAGAGACAGCAGACATGTTCGGAAGTGGAGAAGCAAGAAGAGCGGCTGAGAGGATGCATGAGCGGAACGAAATCATGTTTAGTGAGGGGACGGTGTACAAAGTATAGATGTAGGTTCTCATTCTGGGTATCATGAATGTATGACGTACGGACCCGCACGGACGTACTCCGAGCAAAGTCTATGCACCCGATGATGTCGCTCATCCTTTCCGCCTTGAGCAGTTGACTAATCGTCCGACTGGCGGTCATACGCAGCACCTTCCTCCTTAGTTATCCTCTATCTTCTCCCTCGTCCTTCTTCCCCGTTTTCTTTCCATCGTTTCGCACTTCGCTGCTTATTCCCTCCAACAATATGCCTCCAATACTCAGACATCCCTGACATGCTCGGCCTTTCTCTCGAGACGAGGGAACTTGGATGCGTTGATTCCCTCAGCGAGTCCATCAACCACCATTAAGCGGCCTTCGCGTGTCAAGGCTTCTTCCCATTCCGAGCTTCTCCAGGATCGAAGGCACGATGCTGTGCTTTTGGGACACCGTGTCCGATCATTTCGGTCCAGCGATGATGTAAGCGAATTCAACCGCAGGTGCGAGTTTTCGCTGATTGTCGCAGTTCTGTTGCGCTGACCTCAAATGAAGATGCCGCTCGCATGGACTCACCATGATTTACCACGATGAGAAGCCTTCGCGGTATGATTGAATGGTAGAACGCTTGGACGGGAGCTATCGCCAAGCTCGAGAGTTCAAGGTAAGATATCCCGGTGATGCAAGCTGATGCTGCATGATAGAAGCCTTTATCTGCTCTCACTTTCAATCTCATACTCTCCACCTCCCTCATGTCCCGCATCGGATCCATGCTGGACTTCAAGACTCCTCTCGAGGCGATCTACGAGCTGAAGGCATATCCGACTGGGGAGGGATTCTTCAAGCCTCATAGGGAGTCCGTTTCTATACATGAACTTCCCGGTGTACCATACATCGGCTGATCACATCTATAGCACACCCGGCAGTGAATCACCCATGAGCAACCTTATCCTGTGTATTCTCCCAGCCCCTTCTCCGGTGATGAAGTCGTCGTTTGGCAGAACGGCTAGGAAATCGTCATCGTCCGAGGTAAAACAATCCTGCCCTTTTATAGCAGATCCCCACTTCGATTGGGGATGCCTGTACACCGATTCGAGCACGAAAGTCCTTCCCGTCACACCTGGCACGCGGATCACCATCTCCTACGATATCTACCACTCATATGGAAGTGTGCCATCCTGGGAACCTCGACCTGCGTTACCACTTGGTCCGCCATCCGATCCAATACGCATCGCGTTCGAGCGGAAGATAGTCCTCCAGCCATTTCTTTGGGTCTGGAGGAACGCTCGACATGACATTCATTCACAGATACTCCAGGGGTGAAGCGGACAACTCGGATCTCGTTCAAGCGCTCATGAGTAGACTCAAGGGCATCGACGCCGTATTGGTTGCAGTACTTCGTGACCTCAACCTCGAGTGAGAGTTCTAAGCCGTGTATGGATATGGAAACAAGCCGGGGTGGAATCTCAGCTCCTGAGGGTGCGTCCACAATAAAGCGGAAAGGCGCGGATTCGAAGTAGAGGAAAGGCCGAATGAAGAGGATGAAGATAAGCGACACTTCGGAAAAGAGGAGAAGCCGAATCAGGAGGATGACCAAAGATCTTCACATGTCGACGAAGGGGGCGGTGAAGATGAAGAAGTAAAGTTGAAGGGAGACGGATAAGACTCGCTAGACGATCTCCTGAACAAGGTACCTGCCGATGACCGATCAGACGGATTTCTACACCGACGCTGAAGCTATACTGGCCAAACAAGACCGTACATTCTGTCGCGATCTGCTCATGTCGGTTGAGGTCGGATTATTCGGGGCGCGATAAAGTTGAAGATCCATGCGAGTACATAACGGGTCAGGGGGTGAGGATTCGGAGAGACATTCATTGGTTCAGCGATCTTAGGGTGGACAGTGTAGATGGTGGGAAATGCGGTAGGTCCTTCTCAGTCTCATGGCTTCGCGACTCGTTAAAGATGATCATTATCGAGCAGGTACTACCGGATACGTTGACCGCTGTCAAAGTGGCAGTCCTCATCAAGATCCCGCCGAACGTGGAGCGTAGTAGGCCTTTCGCAAATCGTGTAAATACAAGTGAAGCAGAGATTGGGCGAGGAGAGTTTTAGCTGAGTGAGATTCCCGTGCAGAAACACATCCGAGCGGCTTTTCGATCTCTTAACTCAATGTCACGTAACGATTACCTCCCTCCTCGAGGGAATCTTATGCTTTTGGGCTTTTTCACACATGTCTCAGAGAGGTCAGAGAAAGCGCGGATTTAATCACAGGACTGGCCTCAAGACTCACGGGCAGGGATGTGGTAGTTCTCGATGTGATATTTCAGCCCGATTTCGAGTGGGAGTTCCAAGCTGTGCACGATCACGTTGCGTTCGAGGTTCGACGAGCAAGGGACGAGTGACTTTGGATGGGGGTCCAAGGTCGTTACGTCGCCTCGATGTGACCGTCCTCGATCAGCCGGGTGGTGATTAGTGTGGCGATGTGGAGCAGGTATTATTGCGTCGGGGGTGGCGCCACCAACAGGCAAGATGTGGTTTGGGTGACGTCGGCGGATCAAAGAAGACCATGGATGGAAGTTACAACAGCTACGATAATGAGGTACGCCTTGGCTAATTGTCATGAGCTGATGGTTTTAGGCCAATGCTGCGTATTCATTCGTTATGTTCGGCTTCGTCAAGATCGGACGTTTGGAGACTCGTACGATAGGCTCACCGGAGACGGTCAAGGGCAACCTCGAAAGGGTAGCTGGGGAAACACCGAAGGACGGGAAGGCTGTTGATTAAGTGGGTCTCAGCGTACAGGAGGCTGATATCGATACATGGCAACCATCTGTGCCAAAAATACTCGCTACAGCTTTTATTACGTCGGGACGTGCCGCTGACCCTGACGATCACTGCCACTGCCGAGAGTGCCCAGGACAAAGGGATGTCATGACGTCACATTGCCAGAGAGTCGCTACTCATTATTGGCTGACTGGAAAAGGAGAAAGGGGGTTTGATTGAACGCGACTTTTCACATCGCGCTTCTACTCCTTGACGTTTGACACCTGACTCTCACTTCCTCACCCCGCGAGGATTATCAACATGGATCTCGGCGCACCTCTGGGTCAGCCTATGGACTCGAAATCGAACGGTATTCAAACTCATCAGACTGTACCGGTGACTACGCCTTCCGCAAGTAGACACCACGACACCCCTCCAACATACCTTGACACCGCGTCAAACGGCTACGCTACTGGTGGTGCGAGCGAAACCAACCATGTCGTCCATAATCATCCGCCGGTGTATGCTGCAGCATCCGCTTCAGCTCCAGTAGCCACGGAGCCGTATCAACCCGTTCATCCCAAAGCGCAGCCTGCAACAGCGCAAATGGATCCAGAAGTCCCTTCCTCCGAATCAGCTCCAACAGCACTCCCCACAAACCCCTCTACCCATCCTGAGGAGCAGAAACAGGCGATCAAGGATGAGCATCCTGCGACAGTCGCTCGAGAAGTCGAGAAGACAAAGGGAGAGGAGAGGGAGTTGAAGGGTGAAGCGCCGGAGGGAACGATAGTAGCTGGGCTAGAAGATGATCGGCTCTATACCATGCTCCGACGTTTCGACACTGTCAGTCTGGCAGTGCTATATGAGCGGACCGAACTGATTTGGAATAGCAAATCACCCATGTCCTTCATCCAGCGCAGAAACTCCCACCGGCCGAACCGGACTTACGACCTTCAACCCTACCGAACCTCCCCTCCCACTCGGACGTTCTGAAATCCAACCTTGAGCGGACTTTTGCCGCTGTCGGTCCCTCCTCTGTCCGAGGGATGCGAGAAGCTCAGCGATTAATGTCTTGGTCTCCAGAGGAACGGAGCCGGACAGGAGCTTTTTGTGCTGCTTACTTTACCTGCTGGATCTTTGGGTACGCCATAGCTGCGGTGATCAGCTTCTTCGTTGCGATCGTCTGCTTCCCGGAATGTCGGAGGTGGTTTTTCCCTCCCGTAAGCGAGCACTTGTATCCTTCTTGATTTGCCTGATCTCGATGCCATAGATTCCCCCACCACCTTTTACTCCACCATCCGCTACCGATCCGACAAACCAGAAAGGCGACGAGAGTCTGCTTGGGACGACTTCGAGTAAGGCGGTACATCGGAGCAAGGCGGAGCAAGCGGAGGAACATGCATTTGAGGCGACATCGATCCTGCAAGCTTACACTACCCGGCTTATCTTTGTGAGTGGCCATTCCGGTACCTCCGTAGCCAATTTACTGTGGCTTAACCGAAATTTGTACACTAGCTGATAATACTTTTCAGGACGGCCGGAAGAAAGGTAAAGAAGCAGGCAACTCTACCGTCGGCGAGAAAAGAGTAGAATCCTCATCCGACGACGAAGAGGACGAGACCAAGCAGACGAAAGACGGTAATCAGGGTTTTGAATCGGCTCAAGTCGTTGTCGGTGGAGAGAAGATCATTCCGGATCATCCTTTGGATGAAAAGGCGAAGAAGAAGCTGGCTCAGCGGGAAGCGAAACGGAAGAGGGATGAGATGGTCTCGAAGATGACCAAGGCGACTGAGGATGGGCTTGGGGCTTTTGCCGATCTGATGGAGCGAATGAACAAGTGTGTTCCTAATCTTCTTGTTTCAGCAAGCTGATCATAGCCCAGTGCTCTATCTCCTCCTACACCCTATCCTGATCGATATGCTCGGTTCAAGGTCGCTGGCGCTTTCCTCGTTCCTCCGATGTTCCTCTTGACGTTCGTCCCACCCTGGATCTTCGCTCGGTCCGCCACATTCTTCTTCGGAGTGGCTCTATGGGGTCAGCCACTGCTCATCCGTGCGGCAAAGGAGTTCCAGAGGCGGTTCCCGAACTGGGAGGAGCTGCTGGATATGCGAAAGTAAGCTGTCTATACCTGAACAAAGAGGAAAAAGCTAAGCCCCATCTAGTTCGATACTGAGTGGCGTTCCAACGGACCAGCAGCTTACACTTCACCTATTGCGAGTGGCGGAAGCACTTGGTACACCTTTGTCCCGACCACCGCCTCCACCGCTCAAAGGGACTCCGAAAGTGAGCTGTGCCTTAAAGCAGTGGTTGGACGTATGCTGACGTCCACGCAGGAAGCGATCAAGGACACAACCCCAGCTCAAGTTACCGCCGAAGACGATGCCGAAATGCTCCAAGCATCCGAAGAAGGCGGGATGGCGGAAGCCGCCGCGAAGACCAAACACAAGACAAAATCCGCCTTCCTCGGTGTCTTCCAAAAGGCTGGGAAGAAGATGGCAGGTTTCCATGGGGATGTCGCAGTGGATGGAGCTGTGAAACCTCCTTTGATAGAGCAGATCGGGACGAAGATCGATAAGCTTGTTTATCAGGGTCATACGCAGGATAAGGGGAGTGACGTGGGTGAGTGCAGCGTCCCCCACCAACGATATACGTGATAGCTGATCTGGACGTACAGCATATCCTGCCAAGCTGGATGGAAATTCTGGTCAAATTATCCTCGAGCCGAGAACCGACGGTCTCGTCGCCCCTCAGATCGCTTTCGTACCTCTCTCCGGAACTCATGAGACCTTCCTATTCGCCATCGATGACATCGTGGAGATCAAAAAGGTGAGCGCTCCACCTGTTCCGGGTTTGATTTGCTACTGATCAAGGGTGACTTCTAGGCAAACGTATCGATGACCCGCTTAGCGCTTGGATGGGCTTCCGGAGCGGATGTAGAGGGCTTGGGTTTGACTATACGGTTCAAGACGGTTGAACAGCAGATTGCGGGGGATAAGGTGGATGGGACGACGATGCATTTCACCAGGGTTGGGAGGAGGGAGCAGTTGTTTGTGAGGCTGGTGAGTATGGGCAGGCAGAGGTGGGAGGTGCTATAGAGGAAGCTCATCTAGTGGCACGAGGGATACATGGAACTCGTTGACATCCGGATGTAATTGTCTTTGCCAAGGTGATCAGCTCTATTACATCGCATCGTGACATGAGGCGATCCTTTCTCCAGCAGAACCACTATATTTTGGGGAACCCCCCCTCGTACCTTTTCTTGCGCGGCCACATCCATACGAAATGACCTATGAGCGGACCACGAATGACCGTAAAGAAATGCACTTCTAAACGGAGCAGTTTGTAACTTGTCCAGGTAATGAACGTGAAGGGCAAAGAATCTATAGTGCATAACGACGTCCTTTATACAACACCACATCCATCCCTTCGCTACTCGGCCTACCTCTCCCTATTCGACCTCACTTCGAATGCAACGCATCCCCAACCTTCGCACTGGTCGGACTGTCCTGCCTGAACTTCCAAATCCTATAAAGCTGACCCATCCCGGTGGAGCCCACGAAGAAATTGACAGCGGCGAGGGAGTAATTGACGGGTATGATGACGAATGAGTATCGGACCTTTGTTCGAGGGTCAGCGCTCAGCGCCGTGGCACAACACGGCACCGATTCTGTTTCATATCAAAGGTGGTAAGGTAGCCCCAAGCCAACGAAAACGAAAAGATAAGAGAGTTAAAATGGATGGGTTTGGTGGAGTAAGGGAAATGAGGACGAGGACGACTTACCCAGATGAAACCCGTTGCTGCTAGAGCGACGTTTTGACTGACGCTCAACTTGTCGGCTGGACGGGAGAGGTCTTTCACACCGGCTGCGACGAGGGCCCATTTGGCCATGGGTGCCCAGAAGAAGATGGTTCTGCGGGGTTTGCATGGAGGGCGGACGGAGCGAAGTCAGGGGTTCATGGGGAGGGTGATTGATGAGAAGAGGAGAGGAGATTTGGCAGGAGGTGTCGGGAGTGGGTGGATGGATTGTTTCGAGTTGGTTGAAGGTAGAGGAAGGCAAGATCTTAGTTAAGAATAGGTTCAGAGGTCGACGAAGTCTACGCACTTTGGTCCGGCGGGGTGGTTCAGGAAGGCCTGAAACCGGGAGACTGCCGGTGCAGACGCGGCTGATGCTGCTTGGGCGGACATGATGAAGTCGAGTGAGGAGGGCAAGGCTTGAAGATCAAGGAATCGACCTTGTCACTGCTGTAATAGATCGGGTGAGTGGTACTCCGAGTACTTCGGGGCAGACGGATTCCACCACTGCCAGCATGAGTCATCAATTACAAAAGCTGGTATCTCAAGCGGATATTTCGGCGTTACAGCTAGTGGCATATCGACCACATGGTACTCGTAGCGTACTCGAGGTGGAGGTGGTCCCCGGCTAGATGCCTTGATCGGGCTCATAAGTCCTTTCCGTTGCTTTGGCCACACCTCCTCTTCCACCTAAGTCAACAGCTCTTCTAGGCGAGCATAATGATCCGACCGCTTCTTCCGTTTCAGTTGCTCCTCATTCTAGGCCTACTTGTCAGTGCTACACCGGTACACCGGGACGAGCAGACAATCCTCACTCTTCCTCCTCCCCTTGTGGAACCCAAAGGGACACCTCGACCTTTGGTCATATGGTCAGTCCAGCCTCTTTTATCGTTACGCAGTGTACACGAATGAATGTTGGACCCTTGTAGGCATGGCCTTGGTGACACTGCCAATTCGCGAGGCATATCCTCCTTCATCGAAGAGGTCAAAGCCCTGTACCCGGGCATCTTCGTATACTCCGTCCAAACACCTCTTAACAGTACTCTAGACGACGAGAGAAGAGCTGGATTCGTGAGCCAGCTGATCGGCAGAGCTCTCTGTTGGCCGACTATGGTCGGCAGAGAGCGAATGCGAAGCTGATCTTTGTGTTTAGTTCGGTATCGCCGCTGAGCAGGGTCACGCGGGATGCGAGCAGGTTTCTGCAATTCCTGAGCTGGCAGCCGGGGTATGTGCATTCGGGAATACATGATGAGATTCGCTGATATCGTGCTCTGTCATGTGCTACAACCATAGTTTGACGCTATAGGCTTTTCACAAGGCGGTCTTTTCGTTCGATATTATGCTCAATACTGCTCCGGCCCACCTATAAGAAATGCTATCACGGTCAGTCGTCCTTACTTTTATTCAGTCTCGCTTTACCGACCGAATGTCATCTGCACTCGCAGTTCGGCTCACCCCACTACGGCATCGCCTCCCCAATCCCCTGTCCTAAACTGCCGACCCCACAATGCCTCCTCGCAGCCAGAGCTGCCAAGATAGGTATTTACAAAGCATGGTCGCAGACACATCTCGTCCAAGCGCAGTATTATCGAGATCCGAAGAGGATAGAGGAGTTTCTCGAGGCTAATACATTCATCCGGGACTTGAATGCAGAGGGGAAATGGTTGGCTGGTATCGATGATGGAGATGGTGGGAGGGGTTTGGCCGGGCTGGAGAATCTGGTTCTGGTGATGTTTGAGAAGGATCGTGAGTGCCGTTGGACGGGCGGAAGAGGATATCAAACTGATGTTCTTGCGTTGTAGGCGTCGTGGATCCAGCTTCCTCGCCTCACTTCTCGACGTACTCGATCGACAAGAAGGAAGTCATCCCCTTGGTCGACCAACCGTCGTATAAGCACGACTGGATCGGATTGAGAGAGCTGGATGAGCGTGGCGGGTTGAAGCTGGAACATTGTTCGGGACAGCATATGGATCTCGGGAGGAAAGGAGAATGTGCTGATCTGCTGGTTAGGCAGTGGATCGGTTGGGACAGATGATGAGACGTGGAACTATCGTTGTGTGGGCTCTAATATCTGATACAGCTGATAGCAAGACTCAGTACTGATAGACTGATGACAATGGATATCATCCAGAAGGCGATATAGAACTAGGTTTGCTCTCGAGTGGGATGCTCCCCGAGCCTCCAGCTGAGTGGATAGCTACGAGAATCAAGAACGCTCTTTCTCTTAATTCATGATCAAAAGTTTCGGCAACGCCCCAATATTGGGCATCAACAGATCGATGCAAAGATAGTCCTTACACAGCTTCCACCTATCGCGATCTCTCCTGTCCTGTGATTGTATCAATCCTTAATCTTGCGCGTTCTTCGCATCTAACGAGCTAGCGAGACGATCAGCCTCTCCAGGAGGAGTGAAGAAGATCGTCACGTCAACCTAAGAACGAGCTTGCTCAAGCTGAACCACACATTCGTCAGGCTTCTTTCGATAACCACAGTTCCGTGGAGCTCATCTCATTCCCATAAGCGAGCTACGTCCCACTAAGAGTACGCGTTTCAAGCTGTTTCACCCAAACCACGTCCTTGTTGACTTTTGCACCGTAGTCCACCAGAAATTCGAATAGTCCGGGACATCCATCGTCGGTGTAAGAGCCTTTTATCATGCCGAAGTGAGGAGCGGTGAGGATGTCAGGTAGGAACGTCTTGTCGTTCCCGAGGGCGGCTTGCCATTACGGATCCGACTCAACGTCCGGCTCGGAAATCTCTTCCTTATCTTCCCATTCTTCCTCGTCAAGACTGTCAATCGTACACGGCTTGGAAGTCCCAAACCAGTTTCAAGCTTCGGATCACTTCAGTAGTATGGCATCGACTCCCTTGAGCCGACTGGGTAAATTCCGACCGAAATGATCGCTTCACTGATCGTTCCTAGGGTACCAGCGGGATGCCAAGGACACCGCCAGACATGGTTCCGTCGTCATCATCGTTGGCAACCTCAAGCAGGCCTTCAAAAAGCGACCTTGACTGGACCGATACGGGAGTCGAGTACCTTGTCCTTTAACACGCTCGGTTCGGGGCCGAAAAAGACTTCGTAGGAGAGGGTTGCCCTCGTTCCGGACTTGAACTCGATGGTCGCAATCGGCGCCTAGAAGCCGCACGCGATTTTTACCGCCTTTATTCGCGTCAAGGAGTTGCTCGCCCCAGTTGATTGAATTTCCTGGTCGTTCTGGCCGTCGACGAGCTCGCCGCCGGAGAAGGAGCTGGGCAAGCAGATAACGAGAGTTCCAAGGTGAGATGCACTTCATGTCGTGCTGGGATGCGAGAGCATTATCAAGTATTCTTCTGATGTGTCGTGTGAGAGGTGTCAATGGCTTACTCCGGATGAGCCTTGAAGAACCCCCCAGTCGGGTAGGCATTCAGCTTAGGGAGCTCAGCGCGTAGCAAGCGAGTGACACGAGCATAGCACCGATGGTGGAGAGTACCGAAGTCGAGGATACCAAGTCCAAGGAGAGCGCGAAATGAGATGGATAATCTTGGCTTTAGTGCCTTGAAAGCAGGCATCAGACGTATTCTGAGCTCTTGATGGCGATAGGACTCGTCCACCACAGTCTTCCCATTCCTAATTCTGGACTAGCGGACTTGAGAAACTGATTGAGCTGGTCCATGTCGACCAACTATGGGGGGAGGACACCTACGCATGCGAAGAGGGACTGATAGTTGAGGATGGAGTCGTTCAGATTGTCGACGAGCTTGATCGCGTCTTGGGTCGAGGGCATGGCGAGGCTTACTTGTCGAGGGTGACGTTGAAAGTTTCTGGGAGCGAGAAGAGGAAGATGATGGAATCAACAGTCGAGGGAAAATCGAAAGAAAAAGTTCGTTTGATTACACGGATCCGCTCAACCGGCTTCTGAATTCTCAGGAACGCCACCTCTGCAAGCACGGACCCTCTTCTCGAGAAGGTCACACCGCCTATAATGTAGGACGTGTTACTGGAAACAAGAAGTCGCTGCTAGAGGTGTACGGTCGAGGTATCACCACCAAAGAAGGAGGCTTAAAAATCATGGTTGGGGATGGATTCGGGAGGAACAATCTTGATCCACTGGGATTGGATGATGCAATCGTGTGAGCTGTTGACACCGGGAGTCGCTTCCCAAGACTCGCAGCTCCAGCTCGGCAAGCGTTTTGGCTTTTTCTACTAGGCCGCCTGTGCGTGGATCGGTGACTAGCCTCCCGGGATCCAATATCGTAGAGCGAGCTCCACACATCCTCATACCTTCACTTCGTAACACGACTGTCCGGTAGAGACACGGAGAGGTTTAGCAGATCGCCACCATGTGGTGGTAGGGATAGTTAAAGTCGATGACGCACAGCTGTTTCCAATGCTCGCAGGCTTCTATGCCAGGCTGAACATGCACAATACAAAACTGTGTCCGGAACCTTGATCGCTGCTGTCGTACACCATTACGCGAGAGACTCATCGATCAACAGAATGACGCAGAGCTCGTCCTGTCTCGTTCCGCGGAGACCCCTTCCTCCTCCCTTCCCCCTCCGGACTCAGGCCAACCTCTCCACCTCAGCTGCCTCCACATTCCACCGGAGGCATCAGCAGTATCTCGAGATCTCGCGGGCTTCCTCATAAACGTTGACTTAGCTCAAGGCTCCAGCGACTTTGTTTTACGCAGAGCATCCGGAGTCCTAGCCTTGATTACCGATTGAGACCAGAAAGATGAGTGTTGTGAGAATAATCTTGCGCATCATTGATTGATACAATCTGCTTGCAAAATACCCTGTTACCCTGCATACCTATACAACTATCTCCAAATCTCCTTCTCCCCACCACCCATCCTTTCCTTATCCAACATCTCCTCAAACTCCCTCCTCTCCTTCATCCTCTCATCCTCCTTCCCCTCTCCTCCACCTACATTCCCCATCCCCCTAGTCCCGGGTCCGTCTTTCGGAGCGATCGTCCTCAACCTCTCCCAAGCGCTCTTAGCTTCACCCACCCCCCTCCTCTGTCCAGCCGGGAACTGAGCTTCACCCCCCATCGTCGCAGATCCTCTCATCTCGTTCTCCCTCTCGAGTTCGTCATGACGTTCTTGTGCCGCTTCTGGATCCCAGCCTGCATCCACATGAGTCGAGGTGGATGGGAAAGAGCGCGGGATGGTAGCTCTGTCGGTTGAAGGGTTGGGATCGCTATTCGGTGGACGTTCATTCATGTCGTCAAATCGATGTAAAGCTTTATTCTGTACTGCCGCTCTCGATTCCGCAGCGATCTCAGCAAATACCTGCAGCTTCCTACGACGAACATCAGTATCCGTTCGTCAAGTAGTAGTAAGCGCTGGAGGAATGACCCACCTAGGTGCATCCTCCATCTTTGTATTAACCTCCATAGCACCGGCCACACCACCGACCGTAAACCCAATGAAACTCCCAAGCATACCCATACTCCCTCCGACGAACAACCTCATCCCGAACCTAGACCTGGGGTAATACCGTCTCATGAAGACATAACTTCCCGCACCGAGCAGTGTCGATCCGACCTAAAAAAGACATATCCCACTCAAGTCAGATGAATCACTCGCGCATCAAGCCATTGAGAGGCGACATACGAATGCAGCAGTTGAGACGAGTCGATAACTACTCTTGAGCAAGTCGAGGTCACTCTGCGATATCTCACCTGATCGCCGAATGTCAGTTTATATGGTTCGATCGAGAGGAGGGAGTAACGCACCCGATTCGATCCTATGATTCAAGAGCTCGCGGGTAGCTTGGATTTGGAATGGGTTGGTCGGGATCCGTCGAGGTGCGACGTCATCCATCGAGTCAACGGAGGTGGACATGGTGGTGAATCAGCCTCGAAAGAACACACCTTAGCCAGACATTAATCGTTGTATTTTGATGTGCGGATAGAATGAAACCGGGCTCCGTAATCCTCCGTCGGGATCAGATCAGCCTCGATTGTCTCCTACGGCTTCTTGCGCTAATTACCGTGGACAACGAGACTTAGCAAAAAGAATGTAAGGTGGGGAGGCATGGAGCATCACGGTTGATCAATCGCAATCCTGCACATCAATCGTGTATCTATCCTTCTGGAATCGTGCTCCGCAGCCTAACTGCTGTGCTCCGCACCAAACATCCCCTTCACTTTATCCATGAACCCCTGCTTAGGCGCCTGCCCTTCCTTCTCGAGCGAATTCGGATCCCTCCCGGTACCTTGCCCGGTGCTTGACAGGAGGTCGTTGTCATTGGCAGAAGTAACACCCTTGGCCTGAGCTACCGGGTTGTTAGCGATGTTCCCTTCGCGCCCGGTTAGAGCGGTGTTCCCACCGGGACCGGAGGTGTTGCCTTGGAATTTGCCGTGGGTATCGGCGTAGGCACCGCCGGAGGCGAGTCGGTCGCGACCGGTGAAGTCCTTGTCCGAGGTGCCGAGCTGAGAAGGTGAGCGCAGGGCAACGCAAGACTTCAGCGCAGACCCACCACACCCATAACACCGCCTGTCCCCTTGCCCTCAGCACGAGTGTTTGACTCTTGGAGATCGGGATAAGCTTGGGAGCCGGATCTGAGGACGTAAGGAAGGGCTCAACGGATGTGAAGCCACCTACGTGGTACGAGCAGATCCAAGGCCCTGCTTGTCGGTGTCGAATCGATCAGTCCCGGCAGCACCGGTGGTGACCGGTCCTTGGTCGTTGGTCCGCTCGTACATCGCGCCACCTTGGTTGAGGTTTCCGACTCGATCGCCAGCGCCACCGGACCCGATGTTCTGCTGTCCGTACGAGTCGCCGATCTGAGACTAATGATAGATATGTCAGTAATCTCACTTCAGCCAGAACGTAATTGCTCACTCGGTCGCTACCACCAATACCTGCACCGGTACCACCTACAGCTCCGCCAGCAAGGCCAGCCTATGATCAGCGTCAACGCGACCCCTTGACATCCTCACATGACTCACCTCCTCGGCTCCGCGATGATGGTGGTGGTGATGGTGTCCGTGATGCATTTCGCCTTCATACTGCCCTTGACCTGGGGTGGGAAATGGGATACCACCGCCAGTACCCACAGTCCCCGGTTCAAACGCTCCAGTGTTTGCATGCGGGTCGATACCCTCAACGTCACGTCCGCTCGCACCAGCCGTCCCGCCTACGAGGTCGTGTCCAGCACTGCCGGTCTTGGCAGGTGGTCCGCCGCTAGTGTCATGGTAGTGGTCGACTTGTCCTCCGGCACCGATACCGTCCGACCCCTCGAAACCAGTTGTGGCTGACTCACCGTGGTCCCTGCCGTAACCTGGACCAGGACCAGTCGACGTCGAGTGCTCGAAAACCTCCCGACCGGTGGTACCTGCTTCTCCGCTAATTGCATCCTTCAGCGACGAAATGACAGGCAGGCAAAGGGGCTCACCTGTGGATAGTTTTAGACATCTGTCTGAGTGATTGAATGGGTTTATGTGGTCAATGTGTAAAACTCAAAGTGACGGTAATTGAAAGGTGTGACAGTTCAACACGAGGCAAGGTCAAGCACGGGCCGTCATCGGAAGGGAAAGTTGACGATGACGTACAGACGGGACCTGGACCGTACCCTGATCCAACCAATTGCTTCCGTCGTTTTGGGCGCGTTCACAAAGTGATGTGGCAAAAACAGCGTGTTAGACTTTTGTTATCACCGCCACCTGATTGAGTTTTCCAATTCTTTTGGTCAGAAGTCTGAAGTCTTCTTCTCGCTCCGCCGGTTTCAAGGCGTTCTGCTCTTACTCCGCCTAGACCGGTTTGCAGTTCCACATAGACGCCTGTCTGCTGAGGAACTCTTACTCTCTTTTCCACTTGACCTCCCATCCTCACAGCTATGTCACCAGTAGCAGCTCCTCCTGCACCTACAACCATTCTTCCCCCATCATCCCTTTCTTCCGAGCTTACATCTCTCGCTACCGCCGCTTCGAGTGTTGAAGCCAAATCCGTTGCCGACTCTATCGCTCTTTTATTGAAGAAATCACCTCGTACCCTCGACGCCATCCAAGGTGCAGGCATCGTAGATGTCGTCCTCGCTTGGTCCGCCTCGAAATCAGGCTACGAGCGGGAATCAGCACCCGTCCTAGTCGAGCGAATATGTCGCTCCCTCGGTACAGGGGTCGAAGGTGTTTTCCTACCCTTGATACCCGCTTTACTAAATTTGGCGATGGATAAAGGTCAACCCGTCAGGAGTGCAGTGAACACCGCCATGAGTACGTTGATCAAGATCGCTCCTGCGGAGGGGTCGAGGATGGTCTTGGAGGCGCTATGTGCGACAATGGACGATACTAAGGGATGGAGGACGAAAATCGCAGCGGTGAAGGCCATGGAAGGGCTTGTCAAGCCCGGAGCAGAGGAATGGGTTGCGATGGAGCTTGGAAGGGTCATCCCTATCATTGAGCATGCCATGCATGACACCAAATCCGAGGTGAGCATGAGCTTCGCACGGGGTTTGGTGTGAGCTGACTAAAACCAGGTCTCTTCTGCCGCCATCAAAGCTGCGACCACCCTTTGCAGAACCCTCCCAAACCCAGACGTCTTGAAACACATCTCCCTCCTGGTTTCCGCTATGGCGTCACCGGCTGCTGTTCCCGGTACCATCAAGGAACTCTCTTCCACTACCTTCGTCGCCGAGGTCACTGCACCTACACTCGCCGTCCTCGTTCCCCTTCTCACACGTGCGCTAAAAGAGCGGTCTACCGACACTCAGCGAATGACGTGTATCGTCATTGGTAACCTAGTCAAGCTTGTTCGAGATCCAACGATCGCTGCTCGGTATCTCAGTGGACTGGTCAAGGGTGTTCAGCATCTGGCCGACGGCGCTGCTTTCCCTGAGATCCGAGCTTTCGCTCAAACCGCGCTTGACATCCTCTTTGCCGCGGGTGCTTCAGTTACAGCCACACCACTTCCTCCTCGAGATATCCCACTATCCGTAACCGAGGCTCTCACTGTCATGGCCCCCCATCTCGACATTTCGGGTCTCCCCTTCCGCCCTTCCCTCCCTCTTTCCGCATCTCTACCGCACGCTCCTGTCATCGCCCATGCTGTCGAATACCAAGCAAACTTGATTGCCGATCTAGTCGATCTTCGTCGCTGGGATGCTCAAAATTGGGAGACAAAAGCGCTTGGATCCTTCATGAAGCTCCTGATGGGTACTGAGGCGGGCTCAGCAGCGACAGAAGCTATCCGGAAAGCGTTCATGGATATCGATAGGAAGCGAAATGCCCCGGCTGTGGAGGACGACGGCTCGGACGGTCCACTTCTTTGCGACATACAGTTCTCCTTGGCGTATGGCGGGTTGCTGCTGCTGAACCATACCAACTTCAAGCTGCGGAGAGGAAGGCGGTACGGTGTGTGTGCAGCCAATGGCGCAGGCAAAAGCACTTTGATGAAGGCGATCCGTGACGGCAAGGTGAGTCTTCTCACCGATGATTGAGAGCTCGAGCTCATCTTAACAGGTTGAAGGCTTTCCACCTCCCGAAGAACTTCGAGCTCTCATGGTTGAGCACGCTCTACAAGGCGAAGACACCTCGGTCTCAATCCTTGACTTCATTGCAGCCGACCCAAAGCTTACCGCCAAACGGAAAGAGATATCAGCAATGCTTCTCTCCGTTGGGTTCTCGGACGAAAAGCAGAACGATCCCGTTGCATCGCTGTCTGGAGGTTGGAAGATGAAGCTCGAGCTGGCTCGCGCTATGCTTATTGGCGCCGATATCCTTCTACTTGACGAACCGACCAATCACCTCGATGTCCCAACTGTCGCTTGGCTCGAGCAGTACCTCTGCAACCTTCCTGAGATGACCTGCATGATTGTCTCGCACGATTCAAGCTTCTTGGATAATGTCTGTACGGATATCATCCATTACGAGGAGAAGAAGCTGGTCTACTATTCGGGGAACTTGTCGAAGTTTGTGGAGAAGGTACCAGCTGCGAAGTCCTACTACACCCTTGCTGCAACATCTATCCGGTGATTCCTGCTTGCTGCCGGCCGCCGAGAGCGTTACTGATCAAAGCAGGTTCTCCTTCCCTCCACCTGGCTCGCTCATGGGTGTCCGCTCAAATACCCGAGCCATCATGAAGCTGGCTGGCTGCACCTTCACTTATCCCGGAGCGACCAAAGCCTCCCTCAAGAACGTGTCATGCTCTCTGTCCCTATCGTCCCGTGTCGGTATCATCGGTCCCAACGGTGCAGGCAAATCTACCCTGATCAAACTTCTCACCGGCGAGACGGTCCCTCAAGAGGGTACTGTGACCAAACATCCTGCTCTGCGAGTGGGCTATGTCGCGCAGCATGCTTTCCATCATATCAACCAGCATCTCACCAAGACCGCTGTTCAATACATGTGAGAGCACCTACCTGGATATAACATTTTCGAGTTGACTTCCCTAGCCAATGGCGGTATCAGGACGGGCACGACCGGGAAATGCTGGAAAAGGCCACTCGAGTCTTGACTCATGAGGATAGGGAGATGATGGACCGACCGATAGAGGGACGGAATGGCGAGCTAAGAAAGATCGAGGTGAGCCCAAAGCCTCCGATCATTATGTCATGGGCTGATATTTCTCTAGTACCTGCTCGGTCGACAGAAGCTGAAGAAGGGCTTCCAGTACGAGGTGAAATTCAAGGGGATGGATCATCGAGTATGTGACATCAGACGGAGACAAGATGATGCTGATAGCAGTAGTTCAATGCATGGATACCCCGAGAAATCCTGATCGACAAAGGCTTCACCAAGCTTCTCGCTCAATTCGATGACATGGAGTCTTCTCGAGAGGGAGCGGGTATGCGGGATACTTCGGCCGTTGCAGTCCGACAAATGCTCGAAGCCGTTGGCTTGGATGGGGACATCGCCCAGTACAACGAGATGCAGGGGTTATCAGGTGGGCAGAAGGTCAAGGTTGTCATCGCTGCATCGATGTTCAACCGGTACGCGGAATCCTTTTGCTGAGGAATGCAGCTTACCCTTGCAGACCTCAATGTTTATTCCTGGACGAGCCCACGAACTTCTTGGATCGAGAAGCGCTCGGCGGTCTCGCTGTCGCGATCAAAGAATGGGGCGGAGCAGTCTGCATCATCTCTCATTCTACCGAATTCGTCTCCGCTCTCTGCCCCGAGATATGGCATGTCGATAACGGCGAGCTTACACATAAAGGCAAGGTTGCGCTTGTCGAGGATGCTTTCGATGATCCGTCTCGACCTACTTCGCGGTCAACATCAAAGGCTGGTACACCTAGAACAGGAACACCTGGGTTAACGAGTGGACGGACGAGTACGGCTACGAGCGCGGCGAACTCAGGTGTGGAGGACAATGTGGATCATTTGGCAAAACTAGCTTTGAAGCCGAAGAAGAAGAAGAAGGTGAGTTGTGCCATGACGCACTTAATGTCGGTAGCGCTGAAATGGTACAGATGACTCGCAATGAGATGAAAGCTCAAGAGGAGAGGAGGCGGTTACGAAAGTTGAATTGGTTAACGTACGGAGGTGAGTCTATTGATATATGAGGCAAGATGTATACTAACGTATGTCTTGCAGGCGAGCGAGAACCCGACACCGACGATGACGAATAGCTTTTGCCGCCATCGCATACCCTTAGACTGCATACTTCAACTGTATCTACCATTAATCTCTGTTATCATAGATGTCACCCATATCTTCTTCATAGATGGGGTAATTTCGTATACTCCTGCATGCAGATTTCTGCCCTATCTGGCGTATTGTCCAGGGCTGTGTCAAGCAGATGGTGGGTACGCCCAGCAGTGCGAAACTTTTGGCATATGTCAACCAGATCAGCCTGACCACAGGAAAATATTGCGAGGTTTTCCATCCAATCCATGCGTCACCTCACTACGCTAATATAGCTCTGGACAGTCCGAGGACAGCCAGGTTGATCAATTTATGGAGTTTGCTTCATCTCCGTCCGGCACAAGCTCTCGCCTTCGCGGCTTGGCCGATCTGATTATTACTCTTCATTCCGCCTCAATCTTTCTTCCACAACATCGCGGAACCCTCTGCGCTTGTAATCGACAGCAAGGACCTCAGGATGTCGGTCTTCAGCTCCCTCGGACAGAACGCCACCCGGATCATCAGTTCGTCCCCCCCGCCTTGTCGAAAGGGCGCAGTATGAAACTAATGTTCTTCCAACCCAGTTGGGACAGCTATCGGTGCCTCAGTAGTTCAGTCGGCATTGTACGATGTACCAGGAGGATATCGAGCGGTACTTTTCGATCGGTTCTTAGGTGTGAAGCCGAATGTGAGTCGGCCTCGTCGCCCCGTCGTCGTCCTCTCCTACTTCTCCTCCTGCGGGATTAAGGTGATCATACGCTGATTTTATGCTTCAGGCGAGTGGAGAGGGAACACATTTTCTGGTACCTTGGCTGCAGAAGGCGATTTTGTATGATGTGAGGATCAAACCGAGAGTCAGTCCCCTCGTCACCCTTCTTCCATGTCACTTCCGATTATGTTGCTGATGCTAACTGGGTATGAGCAGAATATCTCGACCACAACGGGATCGAAAGGTCAGTCTGTCTCATACATGCCATCTACTTGAGATGGACCCTCTGCACCAGTTAGGCTGACTTGTTCTCTGGCACAGATATGCAGATGGTTTCCCTTACCCTTCGAGTGATGTCCCGACCGGATCTGAATCAGTTACCGAAGATCTACCAGAACTTAGGATTGGAGTGAGTGATGTCCTCCCTCTACGTCCCACAGCTACTTTCCTTCTCGTGGATGTTGCTGTTTTGATGGTTGACATGGAAGACATTGCTGATCATGCACCTTCAGCTACGATGAAAGAGTATTGCCGTCTATCGGGAATGAGGTGTTGAAAGCGACAGTGGCGCAATTTGACGGTATGTCACGTCCGGCATATACGTTGGCAGGATGCTTACGCTCGACAAAGCTTCGGAACTGATCACAAACCGAGAGATCGTCAGTCACTCGCGGAATCCGACTTCAGACCCTTTGCTAACATGAAGTGGTATAGGTGTCTGCCCGGATCCGGGACGACTTGCTGAACCGAGCGAAGGAGTTCAACATCATGCTGGAAGATGTTTCCATTGTATGTGCCACACATCACACCGTGTTCGACAGCTGACTCTCGCTATCTTTCAGACTCATATGACCTTCGGGAAAGAGTTCACCACCGCCGTCGAACAGAAACAGATTGCGCAACAAGATGCCGAACGAGCCAAGTTTGTCGTCGAGAAGGCCGAGCAGGAACGGCAAGCTGCTGTCATCCGAGCCGAAGGGGAAGCAGAAGCTGCCAACACCATCTCTGCCGCGATCAATAAAGCTGGGGATGCTTTCGTGCAGTTCAGGAAGATCGAAGCGAGTCGAGAAATCGGTAAGCTGCCCGAATCCGATTAACCCGCACTGTCCACCACATACGGATCTACCGGGAAGGACTCTGAGCTGACGTTCACTTAACTAGCTACATCTTTGTCTCAATCACGCAATATCAGTTACGTCCCCGCTGGTTCTGGCAATCTCCTTATTCAGGTCCCTCCTACCCAAATGTGATGATACGGTTCGACGGTGTACTATTAGCCAAGAGACGATTTGCATGCATTTGACGTACTCCTCTGCTTCCAACTTCCCATGCTTAATGCTTTCAACTCACTCATCGCCTTGGTCTGACCGTTCTCATCACCTCTCCGCTTCTGCCTCTGCTTCCCGGTGCTTCTGACTCCTTCTGCCTGAATGAACTCTTCGGTCGGCCTCACCTTGGCTCATCGCCTGCCAGCCTCAAGCAATTTCGGGTCGATCGACCCGCTCCCAGCTCGATCGAAGAAATCCTTCCTCGTAATATGTAAGTTCTGGTGCAAGACGGGTCTATACGCGCCGGGGATGGAGATATACGCGAATACAGGACGTGTCGGATAGGCTTGGTAAGGTATCTAGTATGCTGGGATACTGGGTTGGGTGGAGGACGATCCGAGTACGTAACGCTGCATGGGGGTGAGAGCGGTAGTTCGCACCCTGCGCCTGAGCTTTTCGACACTTCTCGGCGGTGATCTGAGGGTCAATCGCGTCGTTGTCTCTGGCGAGGAGCGAGGTGGCAGAAGCCGTCATTATGTTCTGTGAGTGTACTCGCTGTGTAGTTTGACGCTGAGATCGTGGTTTGCTCAGTAGGTTTCGAGTGGCAAGATGGAAGAAGGAAGAAAAACGCGTCCTGGTCTGAAATACGTCCGCCCCGCTCCAGTCTCGATGCGGAAAGCTACATCTGCGAAGAATCAGTAATACCGACGAGCTCTTCGCCAATAGACTCGTGATAAGGTATAGCATGGGAAGAGGAGGCGGGCTTGTAGGGTAGAAGTCGGTCGAGAGAAGAACTTGGTCGTTCTTTCCGATCGGTCCTTTATCGGGATACCTCCTACCAGATTAGCGGATGTTTCTCCGTTAGTTCCGGTTTGTGATCAGCAAGTCCCAATTGCCTACACTAAGGCACACCGCGATATGCGAAATATGACGTGGTGCATATACATTGGTTCGTTCCCATTTATGTCATCAATAGATGGATTCGTCCTTCACCCTCGTTACTCGTCATTCGCGCCGGAAATGTCGGTTTTCGAATGGATGACCTCCTCTTTCAACTCGGCGGATCGCTCTTCGGATTCGGTCTCGGCGACTGGCGCGGATGCAGTTTCGGCTGGAGCGGCAGAGGGAGTATCTGTCTTGGCCTTGTGCTCTTCAGATGGGACGTGGGTAGATGGGGCATCGGTGGTATCCCTTTGACAGTATCAGATGGAAAGACAATGTGATGTGGGCAATGGACATACGCCGTCACCTGCTCCTCCTTCGGTTCTTCTTTCTCAGCCGCAGGATCTGTCTCCTATACAACTGTCAGCAAGTGTCATAGTTTTCCATAGATTACTCACATTGAGTTGTACGACCGCCTCACCGGTGGACATCTCAGCCTCGGTCGATCCGCTCAGCTTGGCATTGCTCATTTGCGCTTTCTCAAACTCAGACTTGAAGAGATTGGCGTCTACCAAAGTCAGCCGTAACGGCACAATATGCCGTACTGTACTTACTCTCCGAGTTTCCGAACCTGATCGCGAGCGTCTCGGCGGTTGGCTCTCCATCCGCGTAATCGGCATGAACATTCCACACCCACGAGCGGTCGGAACCAACATTCGGTGAGAGCTTCATATCGGACGTGACTACATGTACATCAGCGAGCTTCGCTACCAAGCGCTCTCCATCGGATTATCCGAGTGTTGCGTCGGAAGCAGAAGGTAAATGCTCACGTAGGTGATTTGCGCAGACCTTCAGCGTCTTATCCCGCCTCATCACCAGCCGAATCTTCGTCGTCTCCTTGTGAGCGAGCAGTCGCACATCACCAGTTCCTCGCTCCTTCCATTCCAGCTCAGATTTGGTGAAGCGGAACAGCTTGGCCCGCCTGATCGATCATCAGTCTGGAGTGTAGGAGCAGAAGGGGGTTGACATACATCTTGAAGAGAACCTCCTCATCCTCCTCATGAGTTTTTGCTTCGACTTGCTCGGTGAGCTTGATGACGGGCTCGAACTGGGGATCGTGTGACTCCTCCTGCGCCTCCTGGTTGTGCGAATAGAGGCAGAGTGGAGGCCGAGGGGAGGTGAAGGGAAACAGAGGGGAATCAACCGTTAGCGACGGTCGAGCCCTAAAGATAGGCGTCTCCGCGTCTCAAAAGGCAAGGTACTGGGGATGTATGCGGGTGTGTATATGGAGTTATAGAGCTAGAGCAATGACCCACCGGATTGGCGATAGCTGCTTCGGAAGTTTCGGCCATATTGATGGGATCTCGCTGCAAGAACAACATCAATTCTGATCGCTATGCCAGCAGGGGTCGACGAGCCTGCCGGGACCCTGTGCAGAAAGGGGAGGAACAACTGACCAGGAATTTGTCGTTGAAGATGAAGCAATGAGGAGTTTGGTCAAGCTGCAACACGCTTCGAATATTGAGGAGTCGGTGAGGAACTGCAGAAGCCAACACACGCGAGGGCGTCATGCTTCATTGGCGTGCCTACGCTTCTAAGCCTAAATGGAAACATTCGCTCTGCCTCGTGCAGGCCACGTCCTTTGAAACCCCTTCACATAAGATTGCCTTGCAACCGCGACTGTCAGATTCACTGCTTCCCCTGACCGCTCCCATCTTTCGTTCAGCTCTCGCAACGTTTTCCTGAAGACCCCTCGACACGCTCTTCACAGCATGATCATCCGAACACCTTTCTCTACCTTTTTTCTCCCCCTTCTCGTATTCCTTTATTGCATCTCGGCACATCGTATAGACATAGATCCAGGAGGGAAGGAATGCTACTTTGAGAACCTGGAGCCTCAAGATCGAGTACGAGTATTCTCCCGATACTTACTTGAAATCACGCCTGATACTGGAACCAGATGACAGTGACCTACGAAGTTGGCGGTAGCTCAGGTGGTGGACATCTCGATATTGACTTCGTTGTAGGTCTATTCGGTCCGTCTACTCTAACAACGAGCTGACAGCATCTGGAAAGGTGACAGAACCTCGAGGTGAGGTGATCTTCACGAACTTCAAGGAGCCTCAGGGGACTTTCTCGCTCGCGGCGGATAGAGCTGGACGATATACGTACTGCTTCAGCAATGAGATGAGCTCGTACTCGCGGAAAGTGCTGAGGTGAGCTTCTCGCTATCCCGTCATTCGAACGATCTTCGCTCGCCTTTTGCTCTTTTTTCCCTCTGCGAATTCCCTCCATCCTCGTCAAATCTAGCCTGCCTTGTTGAGGAAATCCGCTGACTGATACAGCTTCAACGTTCACGGTGTGCTCTTTGTCGGCGATGACGAGCAAATAGCACCGATCGAGCAGGAGATACGAGATTTGAGTTCAGAATTGCAGCTTGTGAAGGACGAGCAAGCATATCTAGTCGTGAGAGAAAGGGTTCACCGAAACAGTGCGTGGAACTCATAGGTTCCTCCTTCCGAGCTGATCTTATAATCTGTCTGCCGCGTTTAGCTGCCGAGTCTACCGTGAGTGTCGATCTCCTTTGGTGAGAGGCTTCGGAGCTAATCACCATACCTTGTCTCCAGAACTCTCGAGTGAAGTGGTGGGCCATCGTGCAGACTGTTATCCTATTCTCGTTATGCGCTTGGAACGTGCATTACCTCAAAAGTTGGTTCGAGGTCAAGCGGGTTTTATAGCTTGAATGCATGGGGACTGAGGGGCAAACCTCATCAGCGCTAAGACACGGTTTAGTAGCCAGACTAAGTCGCCGCCGAGTACAGACGAGAAAGCCGAAGCTCAACGACACACCCGATCGGGTAAAATGAGTGACAAGTAGCGCCTTGCTTTGCGGTCCTGTAAGACATGTCCACGTTACGTAACCTCTGCCAAATAGCCTTGACAGCCCCCCAGTCCACCCCGAGTTCGGCGAAGTGGAGGTATTTCACCAGTTCTTGCTCTCCTCCACCTTATCTTGACTTTGGGTAAAGGTATAAAGGCGCTCCCCCTTGCGCCGCCTCCTTTACTGCAGGCAAATTCATACTACACCTCTCCGCTTCGTATTATCACGCTCAAACTGAAACGTCAACATGTCTTCGTCACAACTCACCCTCGCCGGCAAGCCTGTCGGTCATATCGGGTAAGTCATATGGTATCCCATAACTCTCATCTGGCAACTAATGATGATGTCACGAAGGTACGGTCTGATGCAACTTACTTGGAGTCCGAAAGCACCGTCCGAGGAGCAGTCCTTCGCTGCGATGAAGTGATTTTCTCTCTCACCCCATAGCTTCTCCTTGTCTTCCAGTAGTACTGATGTGAGGTGTCCCAGAGCCGCTGTGGATGCTGGTGCGAATGCTTGGTCAACGGCTAGCTTCTACGGTCCACCTGGAGGACAACTGGGCAATATTAAGCTTATTGGGAAGTTCTTTAATAAGGTCGGTCCAGCTCACCTAGCTTATTGTTTTCAGCCACGGACTGACATGACTAATATGCCTATTAGTACCCCGAGTATATTGACAAAGTCGTACTCGTCGCGAAAGGAGGTCTTGACGAGAAGATGCATCCAGTCGCCGAGTACGTCTCATCCATCCTTCCCGCTATCCAATAACGAACAATTGAGCTGATCTAAGGGATAGTATCGAATTTGCTCGGAAGGATCTGAAGAACATGAAAGAGCTTCTTGGGGACAAGGAGATTGACGTCTATAGCTTGGCTCGACTCCAACCAGGCATGGATAAGGAGCAGATCTTCACGAACCTGAAGACGTTGAAGGAGGAGGGTCTGTTCAGGGAGGTTGGAGCGAGTGAGCTCTCAGCCTCAACACTCGATATCATGCAAAAGGTCAGTCGTTTCACCACTTCTTTTAATCGACAGATCACTTACTCGCCACCTAGATCGTCCCCGTTTCGGTGATCGAGATTGAAGTCTCCCTCTGGTCCTACGAAAAAGAGATTCAAGACGTAATCACCTGGTCCAAAACCCACTCCGTCCCCGTATTCTGTTACTCCCCACTCGGACGAGGCTTCATCTCGAGAACATACAAATCACCCGAAGATATACCTGACGGCTCGTTCCAGAAGATGTTACCTCGTTTCCAAGGAGAGGCATTCTACGAGAACCTGAAGCTCGTGAATACGTTGGATGAGTTGGCGAAGGAGAAAGGGTTGAAGACTACGCAGCTTGCTTTGGCTTGGATCACGAATATCAGTCCTTATGTGAGTCGCTTGCAACGCACTGAAAATCATGGCAATCTAAGCTGATATTTTACGCAAGAACATCCCCATTCCCGGCTCTTCCAATCCTGAGAGAGTACGAGAGAATGTCGAGAGCGCCAATATCAAGCTCAACGAGCATGATATGGAGAGTATCAACAAGATCTTGTCGAGCTTCGAACTGAAGGGTGGGAGATATATGGATCAGATGAATGGGTTGCAGGTAGGTGACTCCGTGAAAAGGAAGAGTTCTTCGCTGATTGAGTGATGATCAGATGCAGTAGGATATTCAGGAGAATCGGTCGCAGCAGGATACCTGGGATAATGGTAGAAAGCAAACGGATCATATCGATGTATTACATATCGCCGTATCGTAAAGACTATTCGCAACGGTTAGTGTGATGACTATCGACGATCCAATCACCAGAATCAAGGCAGATGTTTTCCTCTTTTATGATGGAGATGTGTGATTTTGCTCGCATCAGCCCAGCTTGTAACATTGGACGGTCACGTGCCCATAAGACCTAAGGCAACGGATGATCAATCCTTCATCATCTCATCGGCCTCCAAGCTACCTCCGAGCTCGTCGTCTGCATCACCCACCCTCCCAATTCCCCTCTTTTCTCCAACTTGCATCGCCACCATCCCCCCTTTTTCCTAGGTAGTGTGCAAGGATTTCCCACAGGGTTTTCATCCCGCACCTTGTAGTTTTTCGTTTCATGCTTCATACAAGTATATAGATGGGCTGCGTTGAGGCGTGGATTCCTCTCCCGCCTCAGTAGCCACACACATGCAGCCCCTCTCGCCCACCTTACCTAAACTACGACAAGCGAAGACGGTGCTCAGCTTAGCCGTACCTCCTCCACAATCACCTCGGCCATACCGTACTCACCTCCACCCCGAAGCTAAACCAATTGAACACATATGTATATGACCGCTCACCAACTCTCTAGAAAACGAATGTTTGTCTCCGTCTGCTCCACCCAACCATGCCCACCGTATTAATCACAGGTTTGACCGGCTTCGTAAGTCGCCTACCTCGAGGTAATCATACTGACATCGCTATCAGATTGCTCTACACATCGCTCACCGCTTCCTCCAAGCGAATCACTTAGTCCGAGGAACCGTTCGTTCCTCTTCGAAAGGCGATAGTGTCCTCTCTCTGCCGACGTTCAAGCAATACGCCGAGAAGGGACTGCTAAGTTATGTAGTGGTGACCGATGTGATGACTGGAGATCATACCGAGGCGATGAAGGATGTTGATATTGTCTGTCACGTCGCTTCGCCTGTCAGCATGTATGTCCGTGCGACGGAGCTTTCAAGATGAGCTGATGAGAACTGGGATGCACAGGTCAAATGACCAGACTTGGGAGGAGATCAAAGATCCCGCTGTGGAAGGGACTAGGACTGTACTTTCAGCCGCTGCGAAAGAATCAAGTCAAGCCCCCTTAATCCATGGCCAGTCAATGAGTAGCTCATGGTATACACAGGTGTCAAGCAAGTCATCCAGATCTCGTCTTTCGGTATATCGGATTCTCCTTCTGTCGACGGTGGAGCTGAAAGCTGGTACAGCCGCGATGTCCGACTGGCTCGTCCCCGTCGCGAATCAAGTGTACAGCGAAGAAACATGGAACCCAATTACCGATGAACAAGCTGCAAACCTACACAACACTTTGCCATACGAGTACGAGAGCTTTCCTCCCTCCACCGAATACCGAGTACTGATCGAGGAGACAGGTTGAAGCCATACGCCGGAGGGATCTTGTATTGCGCGTCCAAGAAGTTCGCAGAACTCGCTGCGATTGACGTGCACAAGAAGCCGGGTGCTAAATACAGGCTTGCAAGGCTATGTCCACCTGGTACGTGTCTCTCCCTCACTTCGTGGGGGTCTCGCTTATGGGTAAATCAAGCGGTCATGGGACCGACACGTACGCTAACTCTCCAACTCTCGCGTCGCTGATGGGCCCGGATTAGTGGACACGAGGACAGCGCTTGCCAGTCAACCTCATTCGATGCAGAATATCATGATGCTCTTGAGAGGCAAGAGCTCTCCAGTACCGTCAAGCGTGATGTATAATTACATTGATGTACGTCACCCTACCCTTTCCTTACTTCCTACCCCTTCCTTCTCCCATCTCCCCCCCTTTCCTTCCCCATCTTCCCGCTCCCCTGGCTCCCCTCTCCCCTATTTCTTATAGTACGTGGCCAACAGCGAATAGCCGAGAGACTTCGCCGAAGCGATCTTCCGCGTTGCCGAGCAACATTTCGAAGGGAGACTCGCAATATCCGCCGGTCGTATGTCCCCATCCTAACCCCTTTTCCTCAAGCCTTCAGTTTAACGAGACAATATAGAATTCGACAATCAACTGCTAGCGGACCGTATAAGGGAGCTTATGCCCGCCTTGGATGGACGAGTCCCGCTTGGTGAACCTGGGAAATGTCCGAGTGTGACGGGGCCGAGGAACACGTTGGATGGGAGTAAGGCTGTGAGGGAGTTGAGGATGACTTGTAAGCCGCGTGTGACTCGTGGGCAAGCGACTGATTCTGTTCCAGATCGGAGTCTAGATGAGACGGTCCTAGATGCGGTGGAGTGTGTCTTAGAGATGGAGAAAGCGCAGACTGCATAGTCAACGCGAACCTGCGGTGACACAAGCATCATCAAACATACTTGTGCACTTTCCTTTCTAAGCCCCCGATGCAGCGTTACTACACAATGTAGATCTGAAACGGTTCAAATGTCCCCTATATGGCTGACTCCTCCACCCAAACCACCTTCCCCTTCTCATCCCTCTCCTCCCTCCAACCGACCATCATCTCCTTCTCCCGTTCCTCCTTCTCACCCCCACCTATCCGCCCTACACCTTCCTCCTCTATCCTTTCGCCTAAGCCACGTAATGCCGCCAACCCTAGCTCATAGAACCCATCGTTCGTCCGTGGATTAAACATCCCCATATGTGCCGAGATCTCATCGGTTGATATAGTGTTGCTAGCAGGGAACCATCTAGGATACAATGGATGTGTAATTGGGGGTAGAATGGCGAATGTTCGAGACACGAGTTGTTGCGGTGGAGAAGGTGGTAGATGGGAATAGAAGCTGTGCTTATCCATCAGCTATTGTCACCACGATTTGGCGATCGAGGAACGACACCAACTTCCAAAACCGAACATTCCGATCCCTACTCAATCGATCCAACGCGACCAGCCTCCCCCTCATCGCTTCCTCATCCCATAAATTCCCCACAAAAGTCATATGTTCATAACCATACTTCCAACCATTCATGAAATCCTCTCTCCGATAATAAGCCGTCCCTACCGCAGCAGCACCCAAAGCCATAGCTCCAATTCCGTAGAGCGCTCTCGTACTGGGTGTCGGGATAACGGGTATACCCCAGGTGGACTTGCTTGGTGCTGATTCGGTGGAAGGAGGTGGTAGTGCCGGTTCGTTTCCCTTTCCTGATGGACTGGAAGGTCGACTCTCAGAAGGTCCAGCAGCCTGCTCTTTCTTCCCAAATACGCTAGCTCCAAGGCCAACAGCAAGTGGTGAGAGCATGGAGAAGTTCGAAACGACAGATCGAGCTTGTTCGTAGTACGATGCAGCTTGTGTGAGACTATGTTTGAAAGTATGTGGGTGAAGACCGAGATAGGGCGTATCGAAAGCCATGACGGCTACGACCTTGGGCCACATGGGATCGGATTCTCGGGTGTTTGAGGCGATGTCTAGTGCGGCGTCGGCGAGGAGGAGGCCTCCCATACTACGACCAGCGGATTCAGATACTACCATGATGGGCACTTAAAGGGAAAGACTGACGAATGACCCATTAAAACGATCTTCGCTTTCCCAGCTCCTCCGCCTGCGCCATGGTCGTTTTCCAGTTCAACCACTAGCGTTATCAACCAGTCTACAAAAGCAAGAGTCGCTGCGTGCTGCGGGGATATTAGCCAGGCTTGAATAGTTTCTCAGACTTGACACACCAGCTCGCCTCGTGTTTTGTACGCCGGAAAGACTTGCGACTCGACTCGGAGGGATGAATGTGTAGATCGGAGCAAATTGGATACGCCTGTTCGTACCTGTGAGCTTCGACATTCGTACCAAAAGCGGGGAAACAGACGGTCGGGAAATGACTCGAAGGTGACTTCGTTCCCTTGGAAGCTTGGCCAGGTCAGTTTGTTGAGGATTCAAAGGTGGACCAGCTTACCCATGCACCCAGACGAGCAAGAGCAAATCTTTAGGCTCGAACGTCGTCATCTCGCTAGATATAGTTCAGTAGCAGGCAAAAAAGTGCCACTGCACTAAACGCTGTCGAGCTTGCTCAAGAAGGTATACGGTAGCCCAAGGTGACTCTTCGGAAAGTACTGCAACCAGCTGTGAAAGTCTCCGTTGGATCAACAAATCTGCTTCCGGACGATTCTCTCTGCATGCTGGTTTCCGATCAGTTTCGTCAAAGTCTCCTTTCCGTAGCTTATTCGACTGAGAAGCAAATCGAGGAGAAGGAGGAGTCCTTCAAGAGCTACGCATCATTTTATTGACAATGTTCGTGAATGTTCGGTGATTTAGGCAAAGGACTACCGGGTTGCACGCCTAACTGTAATGATAGTCGCAGGATAAATGCTAGAAAAAGTAATATGGTTGTTACGGAGAGATGCTTAAATCCTCCGTTGCGGAGTGGTCTCCCCTTCTCCATCCCCACCTCTTTAGTCTCCCAATATTGACGAGGTGACTGATAGTACAAGGGCTTCAGCTTTTGCGGTCCGGTTTCGCCGCCTTGGCCAGTCCTTCGCCCTTCGAGGCGGATATTCTCCCTCTTTCCGAAAGGTCGTCCACATACATCTGTAGTACACCTGAAGATATACTCTCCTCGATGCCGTCTCCACCACCCGGCTTCCACCCAAACTACGATATGAACCTTTTCGGACCCATTCCTCGCGGTCACCCAATCGACAATGGTATCCACGGCATCCTTGGACCAGAGTTTGACGAATTTGGGAGGTCGCACAGTCAAAGTCCAAAGGGTAGTCGAGATGGACAGTCGGAAAAACGGGATGCACCGTCGGTATCAGACCCATTCCCTTCACAGCTATCTACGGACTATGTGGAGCGTTCAACATTCCACGGTCAGCTCCCCGATGCCTTGCCTCGAGTACGATCAGGTGATGATACCGAATCAGCATTGGATCGACTGTTCGCGAGTCGTGATGAGATCAGTATCGATCCGACTCTCGAAGATGCTAATCCGAACATCACCCCTCCAGAGTCGACCTCGCCAGGCCCGGCTAAGCGGAAAGCTACGAGTCGAGCGAACATGCTAGCCCGAGGAGGAGCCTGCGAATACTGCAAACGACGGAAGCTCAAGTGTACGGCTGAAATGCCGACTTGTTCAGCTTGTACTCGTGCAGGAAGGGAATGTGTTTACTCACAGAAGAAGCAAAGGAGTCGGGTACGAGTACTCGAGGATCGTCTGGTCGAGCTGGAGAAGAGGTTGGACACTCCAGGCAATCCACCAGAACCGGTGAATGGGACTTACATCTCCCCGGCTACTACAGCGGAGTCCGGTCAATCTGTGGAGCTACCTCAACGCAACCTCGGCTGGCCCTCTGACGCCTTCTACGAGCTGACTCCTGGGAGTGGATTCACCTTACCTGGGTTCGACTTCGCCTCCCCTATGGACAGTCGGATCGAACCGGACTTGATGACCCTCGCCGATGCCGCTGCAGCGGACATACGAGAGGACTCAGGAAGATGGCCATGGGGGGGATTGACACCGGATGCGATCGGAGCGGAGATCATTAAGGCTGTGGAAGGAGGTAAGGGAGTTGGCGAGAAGATAGTGGGCCATCTGTGAGTGTATTTGAAGGATCATGCTGAGCGAGCAGGCTGCAGCTATATGTTGGAACACCCTCGGTCCCGTACCTACACCATGCAGTCTCCCCATCTTCCCTGGTCTCCCGCTTATCGTCAACCTCCACCTCACCGCCTCACCCTGCTTTAATCCTCTCACTCATACCTTACCTTCTCCCCATCTCACCGTCCACAGCCCTTTCCATCCGCGCTCGATCCGACCAGATTATCGCGGTCATCGCCGGTCCCACTCGATCCCACTCATACATGGCTTTAGCCAACGCCGATCTTCGAGTCATCGATATCGTCGCATCATCATGCATCCGAGGACTGAGTAGCTATCTCGGTGCACGCTTCCTCGAAGGCTGGAGTACAGCAAGTAGCGGAACGTCAATGGCTTGGGCAGCTGGCTTGGGAAAGCTCGGAGGGGTAGGTCAGAGATATGCAGGTGGTGTTGGATCGAGTAGGAGTGAGAGGATAGAGAAAGAGAAGCGGTTGAGGCATATCAGGAGGAAGGGCTGTATTGTAGAGCCGCCGAGGGACGGGAAGCAATATGGGGAGAGGGTCAACCTTTTGTGAGTGTCTTAGTAGATCGATCCGCTCCTTGTTCATGTTTTACACAGCTGGCAGGTCTACTTGCGGGATAGGGCGAGCAGTATTGGTGAATAACTCAAGATATCCGAGTATCGAGCTGATCCCTCTCAGGCTGGGGTCTGCCTGCTTGTACGCGCCCGATCAGCCTACCAGGAATAATCAGGGCTGAGCATTGGTTTAGGTATCAACGACGACGAGATTACCACACCTTGGCCTCGAGACGACTATGAAGACGTAAGTGAGCGTCGAGGTGGACGCTTACCCGGATAGCCAGAAGCGCTTCGTGATGACCGTAGCATCGCCGATTTTCTGGGCAATCGGGCACATACTGGGAAGACAGACTCGACTTATGCTGCGCAGATGAAGGCCATATGTCTTATGCATCGGACAACACGGTGACTCTCCTATGCCACACCGCAGTCCGAAGCTGAACTGGATAGCCTCTTCGATCTTCCCCCAAATGTTGTGACACCCGAACGGATCTCGCATCTCATCCGAGTGACACGGTCCTACATGGCGACATTGCCGCCAGTACCTCCCTCAAGAGTGACCCTTGCGCATTCTATCGAAAATGCTGTCAGGCTAGGTCCGCTAAATCAGGTCTGGATGACCTTGCATGAGTATGTCTAGCCATCACGACTCGCGCTAAGACATAGAACCTTATCGCTGTTGTATGCGAGAGAGGAGATAGATGCTCCTCCCGGCGCCGAAGACGAGAGTATGGACAAGGCGATCGAAGCGGGAAACAAGGTGATCGACGCGTTGAATCTGTCGTATCGAAGTGGAGACGTCGAGTTGGGTGAGTGATGATAATTAAATACAGCTGAACGGGTGTAGAGGGGTACGATATCTTCGCTGCTGTCGTTTGGCATTGTGCAGGTCGGGTGAATTACAAGTATGCGGCGCGTCTTGGCGATGATCCGAGGGCGGACAAGCTGAGGGGAATGGCAGAGGAGCTTACGAAGGCTTGCAAGACCCTGGTGCGTCCACTCGTCCTTACGTGTGATTGGGCTTGATGCTCTTGCAGGGGAAGAGGATCACCTTTGCTATGGTCATGTCGCAGCTGCTTGAGTGAGTCTGCACGCTACAGCGTTCCAAGCTTCTCTGACGATGTTTTACAGGAATTTGGCAATCGGCACAGAACTTAAGCTTGGAGAATGGGAAAGGCCTGATAATATTGATGGGCCGATTGTTTTCGAAGTGGGGGGCTTATCTGAATGAATCAACTCTGCGGATGTGGAAAAAGATTCACTCACTTATACTGTAATCAGAGGATGCTTTGATCGTGTCAGGAGCCCCTGAGCCGTGAATCAGTCACGTTTGATTGATGCGTTGTGTCAGGGTTCTCTTTCTTTACAAGGGCAGATGCTGGAAGAGGTATAGATTGAGCCAGACCAGGCACTCGAGAGCTGGCATCTACGTATATGAAACCACCGCCGAGCCGGGAAACGCCCAGTTTCCGAAACAAGCACGTACCGGGAAAGGTGGTGTCATTCTCTCGATCACCTGTTGCCTTACGCTTCCCGCATATGTCGTCATGTCGCGGCGCGAGAGAAAGCGTAATCAATCAAACGATGGGCACACACTCAAAACGCACGACTTACTCTCCCTATGCCCCCTTTGTCGCAGTCAGCGAGGAGGGAAGGCGGTGGGATCACTCGTTTCGGCGCTAAATGAATAGCGAGCCGTATCCGTCATTTCATGCAGGGTTAGGCAGGTTGCGGGTCGGTCCATATCAAATTACCTATATATCTGTTGATACCCGCTTCTTTCAAGCCAAGTTTGATCGGCCTTCTTTTGACAATTGATTTTGGTAAAGTGTATTAATTAAACCCTATACACCAAAGATCGACAGGCGCTTTTCTTCTCAAGTCCACACACATATAACCTCAACACCACGCCGACCTTCGAACCAAAAAACCATTCCCGTTCTTCACCCGTTCGGATCCGGAAGAAGTAGAAGGGCTCACTCACCCCCCAAGATGGACTTTTCGAGACCATCGTCGTCGTCGCCGTTCGGCGATCTACCTGATCATGAGTTCTGGAACGCTCACGCCCACTCTCATCGTTCACAATCTCTCTCGGCGCCATCCGACTCATCATCATCACCATCACTTCTTCCCTCGATAAGGTCTGCTTCAGTCGCGATCCCTCCGAAGAAGTTGAACAGGAAGTTGCCACCTACACTCACCGAGTCACTCGAAAACCTCTCTCGATCTACGACGGGGACATCACCAAGGGCTTCAGCTTTCGATCTCGAGAAACCTCTACCATCAACACCCGTCACTACTGGGCAATACACTCTCGCCGTCGAACCCCCTTCAATAGAATTCGGAGCAATTCACGCTAGGCATACCTCTTACCGACCTTCAACGTCCTGTACTACCTCGACTTTAACCTCAACCTCGACTACCTCAATGTCTCTCCGTACTCCTCCCAACGGGTCAGGAAGCATCCTCGCCTCCCACCCCCACACCCCCTCCCGACCCTCCTTCTCATCCCACGCTTCCCCGATCTCCTGCTCATCAGGCTCAGCATCAACCTGCGGTACATGGTCAGTCCTAGACGAGATAGAAATCGCCGAACGTGCAGCCGCTTCCCGGAGACCTCGAGAATCGCGTAAAGAGAGGAAAGCTCGAAAGTTGGCTGAAGCCGAGGCGTTCGATGAAGATACACCGCCTAGTGCTTCGATGTTGTTTTATGCGAGTCTTTTGGAGATCGTTGATGAGCATGGGAGGATGGTTAGGTTTGGTGATCTCGTCAGGCAGAGGAGGACGATTGTCATCTTTATAAGGCATTGTGAGTCTAAAGTTGATTATTGGTCTGGGCGATTGGGATTGAACCGCAGCTGATGAGGTTCGACCAGGGTTCTGCCCGCTTTGTGCACAGTACATGAATTCGATCCTGGCGGAGGTATCGCTCGATGCGTTGGAAGAAGCGGATGTGGATCTCATCATTATCGGGAACGGATCGGATAAGATGTTAAGCGCATACCGAAGTGAGCGAGATGTTCCCCCTTTGAACTTCATTTGGCTGATCCAGGATCTTCAGACAAAGCCTTCCGATGCCCTTTCAAGATGTATACCGACCCTTCCTTAGCAGTTTATCGAGCTCTCGGTCTCACACGCAAGACAGGCAACGCAGGACCCGACGACGAAAAGGGAGATTACCTCATCCAAACTCCTCTCGAATCGACCTTACAAACCTTGAAACGAGCGACGATCATGCCACTTCGAAACCCAGGTCATTTCCTTCAACTAGGAGGAGAGTTCGTCTTCGATGGTACCCTCAACGTCATCTATACCCACCGGATGACGACTACGAGATCACATGCGCCTATAAGGGATATCTGTGCGGAGGCTGGGGTGAGATTGGAGTTTATACATTATGAACCTGGACCACCACCACCTCCTGTTCATAGGAGTTCGATGATTTTGGAGGAAGATGAGTTTGATTGGAGGGAGGAGAGGGATCTACAGTTGGAGAGGATGAGAGCGATGAGGGTGGCGAGGAGGAGGGGTTTGGGGGATGGTTCGGAGGGGAAGAAGAGGGAGGACGAACGGGGCGTGGTGAGGGTGGTCGGTGCAGATGGAGTTGAGGAGGATGACCTGCGGAGACGATTTGGTGATCTGGGTGTAGCATAGTTGTTGCGGACTGTATCTGTTTAGTATCTAGTATTCGATCTCGCATGCCATTTGGCTGTATATCAATGTCTTCCGAGCATTCGTCCCACTGCCAAGATTGAATTACCACTTGGACCGAGTCACGGAGTGGACCGATCTGGAGGATAGTTACAACGGATTGTTGGGGTATCATACATCTCGAGGGTGTATACGTTATCTGCTATGCTTTCGGTCCTTGGCCTCCTGGTATCAGCTAGGCCAGGTCAGCGTACTTCATATGGTCAATTAGGGTCAGCTGACCATTGCGATATTGTTCCCGTTCAATAATGTCTGTCCTAGGTCTGTCTCGACTGTCCCGGATGGTGTCACCTCGCTGCGAACACGTTCAGCTCACAAACGTCTGTAAAACCCTCTACAGGCTTCAAGGGCATAACGACTTCATGATAGCTGAGATTGATGTCGGAGACCTGTAGGACTCACAACTCCTTCACATCCTTCAGTACCATATCTGTATCATACCATATCAGCTGAGAATTTCTCGGTTCCTCCATAGCTCCGTGTATACGCGACAAGATGACCAGGCTCAGGGAGCATGATGACTCACTGACATAGTCGTCAAACCCCATCAACGTCCCGGTGAACTCCCGCTCATTCTTCATGAGTACCCAGATGGAGGATCCTATACATCGATCGACGAGCTCGAGGGGGAGGATGGTCGTGGCCATATCGAGCGCGGAACTCGATTCGAGGGAAGGCTGGGGGGGAAAGCGTGCTGAGCCTATTACTACCGAAGAGTAGACAGACGATTAATGATTTCGTGGAAGATCTGGCCACGTGGCTTGTACTTCAAGATTAGCACCTGATTTTGCTGCTTACCCTTACCCCTGCTTTCGTAATAATATACGCAACCTAATATAATGGAAAATCCTTGCACGCATTTCGGCTGATGGGAATCATCAGGGGTGGTTCCAGCCGATACTCTTTCACGTTCGTCTCTCTGATCAAATGTCAAGCAAGACTTCGACCAAAGAAGGCGCCCAGCTGAAGCCCTTCTGACACATCGATGACAGGGCATAATGGCGACTACAATATCATGGGGGCGAAGAATGCGTTCGCAAGATGCGCGCTCAAGGGTTCTTTCTTCGATCTCCGGTACGAAATCGCATATTCCGATGGCTAGTCGTAAGGAAAGGATATGTATTTACCGGATAAGATGCGATGCGATACCGACTCAAGTAATCATATTTCGATTGAGTCAAGTCCGAGCAATCATAGGACTGACAACAGAGTCGAGCAACTAACTTCTGTATCGCCGGTATGCATGACTGACTTTGGTCGCCCGCTAATCAACGCGCGGTCGGAGACGGAAATATTGCAGGGCTGACACATACCAGGCTGATCTCCCCTAATGGCTGGTTTTTAATGATCTTTCTAACTCTAGGCCCAAGGTCGGAACCTTCCGATAACAGCTTAGATTCCAGCGGAAGTCGACCAAGGTACGAAAATCAATAAACGACCGGGAAGATGACGAGAGCGAGAGATCCTGTCGGAGCGATCTTGGCGATCATCATTTCTGGCTTCATCATCGTCGGATCAGTGACGGTCGTCATCCGAACAGCAGTCGATTTTCGATAGGCGAGGAAGCAGATGGGGAAAAGGGAAAAAGGGAGGTGGTGCGAAGAGGTTGAGGAAGATGTTAATTGTCAGTCTACTGGCTTCGGACGGGATGATCGCCTAAGTCGAAGCTAATGGAGTCGCAACATGATATGGAGCTGAGGTTTTATAGGTTGAGCTCGATAGGACCGGCTGCGATGAGGCTATCGGGTGCGCCTCTTTCGGGAGATCAATGTGATCCAGCTGGATTCATCTTGGCAACAGCTCTATGGAGGTGAGTCGATTTTCAATCATCTTGAGTCATGGCCTGAATAAGAAACAGGCAATACGGCTTCTCCTTTGCAAGTGGTTTGCAGGTATCTTGGCTGACAACAGGCGATCGCCATCATCATTTTCGTGGCACGTCGACATCCATTACGAACGAAGAGCGGCGGAGATCATAGCGATCATCTTGTTTGTGGGTGTAGCGCAGGCTACGCTGTGGCGGTTTCTGCATGGGGTTAGTGTTCTGTTCCGATTCATTTACGATGTCACTGATCATCAATACGTAGTTCTCAAGCTGGAAGTAAGCCAGAGCAGTTACTCCATCATACCGATGCTGACTAGGGGGATAAAAATTTCTGCTTCTACGGTATGCTCCTCATTTGAAAATCTAGCTGACAGATAGGTCCACCGTCATCCAACCCTTCTGAACTCCTTCAATTCCTCCCTCGGTCAGCATAATGGTGCATGGTATAGCTCGACTAACTCGAATTTTCAGCCTCATCACCTCCGTTCTGGTAGCAAACATCTACGCTTTTCTCATCCGTTTTCTCCGCCGTCCAGACCTGTCTCACCTCTACCTCTCACCACAATCTTCAACAGACTCCTTCCCGGCCCCGTGGGAACGAATGACCTTCCCGAACTTCGACGCTCTTCGACGAGAAGACCATCACACTCAATCTGACAACCGAGTTAAGTTTAGCAGAGCCCCCTTTTCCGGCTTCCCCAAAGCTGGAGGTGACGACCTTAACACCTCCTGGTGCAGCATACATACCCGAACACCGATACTCCGCTAGTTCAGATATGACCCTCGTCCCCGCTCGTCCGATCCTCAAACATAACATTTCGCACTCAATCATAGCTTCACCACCGCTCGCCCTCCTTAGCGATTGACACCCTGACTTCGAAGTTGACGCTGACGAGGATGAGGAGAGCGAAGTCCTCACCTTTCAAGGGATGTTGGAACGTGGACCATCGAACCGGGGAGGACGAGGAAGATGATCGTAGAACAAAAACACCTTCGACTCGAGCTGCTACGCCGGATGGATCAGGACGGATGGTGAGTATGGCGAGCTTCATGAACCGGCGAACATTGTTGTTCTTGTTGTGGTTCCCTCTTACGGTCAGTACCAAGAGGTAAGGGGTGAAGCTTTTTTCTGATCGTGAGGTAGCATCTCGTGATCTGCGTCTTTACAAGGTTTGCTTTTGACTTTTGTACCTCGTATCTTGATACGATCGGGAGAGGCTGACCGACGGGATAGCATCAGTTTCGCCTATTTCGCAGTGCATTGTACGGAGGGAGCGATGGTTGAAGCCTTCACCTTGCTTGCAATCATGGGTCAAGGCGTGACCGATGTGATCATCCGCTACGTGATTGGGTGGTCACTCGCTACCATCGACTCCGCTGTTTAGGTTTCGTGGGGAGAAGGTGAGCAGTCCACGGCTACTCTCGCCTGGAATCGAATTGCTGACGAACGTCGTCAGAACGCAAATGCGGTACACGCAGGAGGTGGCATCCTGCACGTCAGGTGGTATGGTACAACGGCCTCGATGAAGCTTCAGTATATCAGCCGAATAGAAAAGAAGTATAATACAATCAAGTATGTGAAGGTCAATCAGTCATCCTTTATTGAGGTCACACCGAGGGCAATCAATGTATGCAGCGTCGTTTCATACAGTGTCCACATCCCGCACTGAGTTACTCCTCATGCTTGGCTAGCGCGTTGTGGAATCTACTTGGAATCCTTGGTCTGCTGTCCGCTCTGCTTGGTCTCCGTAGCACCTTTCTCGACGTTCCCGCCAATCGCGCCGGAGTCGGTGAACCTGGAGCGTGGAGTCAGCTAACGTGCTTCTACTCATGGCTTGATGAGATAAGGAGGACATACTGCTTGCCGACAGCTCCGTCTTTAGAGAACGGTCCACCAACTGAGTCAACCCGATCAACTTTGGCTCAATGATAAATACCTAGAATCACTAGGAACGTACCGGCCTCAGCTTTGGATCCAACAGCTCCATCCGCATTGAAGTTCTTCCCAACCTCACCGTCGCTCTAAACATTCACTCATCAGCATCAAGAGCCCATGGCAAGACAGTCCGACGCGCAAAATATCTAACCAGGGAAGGCAAACGCTAGAGGAACTCACCTTGAAAGCCTGTCCGACCTTCTTCATAGCATCACCAACCTGTTCACTCATCGTCTTCTCGGCGTATGTACGAGTCTGCACGATAGCTCGAGGGACACGAGTGTAGCTAGATCGGATGAGGTAGGACATTGTAGCGATTCTTTTTTTCTCAATGGGGTCGTTTAGGTATATGTCAAAATCAGATGTTGATGGTCGTTTGATCTGATTGCTGCTGGTCGTTGGGAGGATTCGGCAATAGCGTTTTTGCCCCCTGAACCATGACGATGGGAAAGTATGTGGCATATCGTGATTGTCTTTTCCGATCGATCGGAAAGGGGGGCGAGAATACGGGTATGGAATACATAGCGTGTAGTAATTAACATCTAAAGGTTTTATGCAGATGCTTCTATCCACACGATCCACCCAAAGATTAGACATCCTGCTTGCGACGCATAAAGCTGATATACCCATCCAGCGGAAGTACGATCATCGTCTACGAACCATTAGCACTTCATGGGATTAATTGGCTGCTAAGAAGCCGTCTCACCCTGTAGTTTGTGCTCGGAAACACCTCATGCTCCAACTTCAGGGTGTATTGTTGCACAATGTATGAGACGATGACCGACAGCTGGAGGTATGCGAAGGACTCGCCGACACACCTAATCAAGTTAGCCTCTTGCTCTAATCCATAACTTCACGGGCTTCACCTGTGTCGACCAGCACCGAACGGCTGGTAAGGCGACTCCGTCCCTTTACTGATCTGGCCCCAGCCGTAATCGATCTTCTCGCTCGTGGAGCCAGAGTATTCTTCCTTAGCAGAAGCCGCGACACCTTTCTCCTCCAACCACCGCATCGGGTTCCATGTCGTAGATTCTGGCCAGATGAGCGGGTCCATCTGCGAAACTCCTGGTGCAGCGACGATAAAGTGTCCTTTGGGGATGACGTAGGATGATGTTTCGGACGGGGAGGAGAGAGCGGGCGGTACGGGGATGTCTGACAAAACCTTTCGATAAATTGAGCTGTGATGAGGGTGGTTAGCAAATCACATTCAGGATTGCGGAGGTCTCACTGGATGGGAGCGTGCTGGCACTTGTATTAGCACGTACAGCTGAGGTAAAGGACGGGGGACTCACGATGCGAAGGGTCTCCCGGATAACAGAATCCAGGACAGGCATCTCCTTGGTACCCTCGTACGTGACTGGGCGGAATGTCCCATCGGAATTCCCGAGCAGCTTCTTTTGTTCTTCGTAAAGCGCATCGCTACACATGATCAGCCTTGACCTTGGTTGTTCGGCCTCGACCCACAAGATGTCCCGACGATGAGCAATGTGAAGCAGTATCCAGGAAGTGGTCGCCGAAGAGGTGTGTTGCCCAGCAAGTAGGATGGCAATCATCATATGCGCGACGTCCGCATTGGTGACAACTGTGCCATCACGGTATACTGCTCCTTGCAAAGCCGAAATCATATCGTGTTCAGACTGTTCATCCATGAGCGATGTTCGCTGTTTCACCGGATATAGCTTACCTCGGTCTCCCCTTGCTCCCTTCTCTTCATGATACCCTGATAGAAGGCAGTGGCTGTCTTCTGCGCCCTGTCCCTTCTGCGGTAGCTCGGCAGCGGGAGATTCGGGAACATGAAGTTGAGCGGTGTGAATCCCCCATCGAGGTCCTCGAATATCCTCGCGAACTCCGCTTCCATTGACTGACGAACTTCTTTTCCCTGCAAGCACCGAGATGCGGTGAGGATGATGAGTTCCGACATGATCTTGAGCGGCTCGAGCTTCTTCGGTCCTGGTGATGTGGGGGAGAAGTGGAGGTCGTGTTCGAAGAAATGTCTGGCTTCGTTCCAGATGAGAGGGGCGTAGGATGCTAGCGCTTCAGTGGCCAGACCGTGCTTGATCTGAGACACGATCAGTTCCCGTTTCAACGGTTTGGGGGAGTCTCATGTAATGACTAACGAATTTCTTCTGCTGCATGAGTATTTCGTTGGGACAGTCATACACCACGCCAGGGCCAAACACCGGGGTGGTCAAGTGCTAGACTCTCACATCAGCAAAGCTCCATGAATAAGACTCGGCTAACTGTATACGCCTCCTCGGCCGAGACTTGACTCAATTTCCCTCCCAAGGACAAGTTATTCCCCTTGGGTCCAAGCGCGACAGTCATCTTCCTTCCCATCATGATGAACGTGAACAAGTCTCCATACTAAACAGTCAAAGTGTCAACCACCGATCTCAAGCGCCGTCAAATTCGAAGGTCACCTTGTCCCGGCATTCGAAGAGGAACTTGTATGGGTCCTTCCCGTAAGAGAGCGTACTTCCCACCCAGGGGAGGTAATGAAACACAACGGGAGGAAGGGATCCATCTCGAGGCCAGTACTACCGCCGTATCAGCATCAAATCGTCCATTATGAGCTTCTGTCTCGAAGAACGAGCTCATCGGATAGGAGACGGGACATACAAATTGTTGAAGCACATTGATGAGGATAACGAAAGATGGGACAAGGATAAAATTGAGCAGCACGACCTGAGGCGAGCTCATCCATATTACTCCTCGAGTAACCACTTCGATGATGAATGACATGATGAAGATTCTTTTTGTTCTTTCCGAGGAGGATGGATAACACTGAAAGGAGGCGACCAAGTCGTACGAGAACGACGAAATATCCAAAACTCCGGTGAAAAAAGAAACGAGAGTTTGGTGGGGGAACGGGCCCTTTTCAGGAACGGATTCATTTCGTGGCAGGCAGACCTTTTGGTTGAGCATTGCCGGCCAGGTCGATATAGAATAGGCAGATGCCTGTCAACGGGGAAGAGACAGAACCGCCGAGGAGAGGCGGACAAGGTAACAGTTGAAAAACATCATCGCGTTCTGATCTAGTCTTCCTCCTCTTCCACCTCGTCCTCATCAAGCTCATCCTCCCCTTCCCAATCGTCATTCACATTCTTCCCGTCTCCCGGTTCTCCTCCATGTCCGGGATGATAAATCTGCCCGGATGGCGGTGGATGCATCTGGTTTTCCGAGCTCGCCAATGCCTGAAGGGTCGCGGCCCCCACGACGCCTGATGCGCTTAATTGGTGCACCTTGGCATGACGTTTCAGATTCGATTGAACTGAGAAACGTCTTCCACATGAAGCTTCTTTGCAGACGTACGGTCGCTCGCCGGTATCTACGTCCAGGTTAGCTCAATCCGACAGAATGACGAGGTTGAACTCACGGGAGTAAGTGTGTATTCTTAGCGAGCTAGGTCGAGAAAAGGTCTTCGCGCAAAAAGCGCACAAATACTTCGGTCCCCCCGCACCCGCACCCGCTTTGCTCGGACTAGGATCTCTAGACTCCACCCCATCGACCTTTCTCTCCTCTTCCGACAGTCTCCTCGCAGACTCCGCCAAAATCTCCATCCCCGACATCGCCGGATCTTTCATGTCCACATCACCATCTTCCGCATCTCGCGCTGTAGCAGGTCTTTTCCGTCCGCGCGTATGTGGTATCGTGTCCTCTTCGTCAAACTTCTGCTGTACTCTCATGATTGACCCTACTGACTCGGCAGAAGTTGGTCGACCGGAACAGCCGGTAATACTGACTGGCTCGGACAATGTCGGTCTATCCATGGGTATGCCGCCTTGCGGATGATGATGATATTGCCCAGTAGCGATAGCCACCGCGTCCCCGCTCTTCGCCATGATGATCTCGGTGAGTGAGGATCGACGCCGAGCGGTAGGTCGTCCAGAGGTTTCCGGTGTGGAGGGTCTAGTGAGCGATTGTCGAGCTAAGCGGAACGCGGGACCGGGGGGTTGAGGAGCGCTTGTGATATCCCGATAAGATCCTATAGACAGTAGCCGAGGTGAAGGCTCAGGGGAATGAGGTGGGAACATCGATGGGCGACTGTCTGGAGGGACATGAGGGCTTGACCGCATATCTGGTAAAGACGGTTGGGTCTCGTTCGCTCTCAAAGCGGCGAAAGACTGAGCGAGCTGACCTCCAACCAGTGAAGGGTTGCGCGAAGGAGCAAGGCGGGGTCCACCCCCAGGATTGCCCGGTCCTGACGGGCCAGAAACAGATTGGCGAGACATTCCCCCTGATATCGATGGCGGTGTCCCCGGAGGCGGTCGTAGGTATGTTCGCATGCCTTGACCCGGAGCAGCGGAAATAGAGCTACTCACGGGGAACGAGGCGTTCCGGCTTTGTGCTTGCCATTTCAGCCGTGCTGACTCCTCGGCATCACGTAAGGCAGGTGGACCGTCCGACCGTCGCCGCTTATCATAATGCTCATCGACATATGGCTGTGACGAGAATGTGTTTGAACGGAAGGTCGATTGATGATATGGTGCCGAACCGCTAGACTCCGGTGCCCACCAGCCCGAGATTGATGGGTCTTCAGAAGCTGAGGCGAGGGATGAATATCGGGAAGTCCGGGCTGTTGAGGGTGAAGACGAAGGCGAAGGGGAAACAAGAGAGGGAAGAGAGGAGTTGGTGAAGAGCGGACCTGGATGAGAAGAAGATGGCGTAAGAGAGCGATCTACTAAAAATCAGCGGATGAGTTTGGAGGAAGACTGAACATACCCGCTGCGACGCCGAAGAGCGCCTTTATCCCCGGAAGGTTGAAATTCTCGGCCCGCTCTTTCTGATCCTCTTCGGAAAGTCTGCGAAGGGGACGCCTTTGTTCCAATTCTCCATAGGTCTCTTCTTCAACATTATCCTCCTCCTTCGCCATAGGGTCGAAACGAGATTGTCGACGTCGCCAGGGTTGTGACGGTGGCAAAGATTGTGGATGATGATACGATGATAGAGGATTGTAGGGGTGTGAAGGATTGCTGGGTTGAGGATACGCGTTCATTGAAGGGGACTGGGACTGGCCTAAGTCAATGACGTATCTCATCAGGCTCGGTAGCTTGGCGGTATTCGAGGATGGATCGTCTGGAGTTGGTATGGAAGAGGTGGAATATGTCTGTGAGGTGGCCGTTTGGGCGGAAGTCGGCGGAGAGGAGGTGATGTCGGGTTTGACGTCGAGCATGATGCGGTACGAGGTCAAAGCCACGAGCGAGTAGATGTGATGAGTCGATCGATGAAGATGGTGGGATGATGGGATGATGGGATGATGGATAGGGAACACGAACAATCATGCGGGGAGGCAGCGAGGGGAGTTGACGGTTAACGAGATGTGATCAGAAAGCGAAAGGGATTGAGCGTCGGCCGGGTACGACGATCAGTCAGGTTCCGTACGCGAAAGGGAGGGTTTCGGCGATTATTTGGGGTGGGTGGATTGGGGGAAAGGACGGAGAAAAGGGGGGGAACACGGTCAGCATCTGCCTCTTCCGGAAGTAGACCAAGGCGGTGCGGAGAGATGAAGGGGTGTAGATTGGGATGGGGAAAGGGGGAGGACGATCATTCGCGTCTCAAAACCATCCGCAGTAGAGGATTGATCGTCGGATCATTCATTACGTACATCCTTGATGATCCGAGCGGAGGTTTGAGTATTGAAATCGGGACTCACGAGGAACCTTCCAGATTGCTGCGCTCTTGAGAGCTGTTTCCTGAATGATGTAGCTTTTGGAGAAGTTCGTGAGAACAGCTGGTCGGAAATAGCTGCAGCGCAGTTTCGCGAGAGGGAATCAAGGACTGAATTGAGATATGACTGATGACGTCGATCTTTCTTGCGAGTGAAACTTGGCCCTGAACAAGTTGAGATATGTAAGGAGTAGGTGGCGAGCTGGAATTTTCCTCACATATTCGAATGAATTCCTTTCGTACGTGTATGCCGAAAAGGAAAACAGGTGGATACGGTGACCTTAAGCAACTGTCCAACCCCCGAGAAGTTTGGACCGTCGGCGATGCGGTATGTAGATCTCAAAGTGTGCCGTCGGTAAGCTGGATTCAATATGTCGAACTGGATGCTTTGTGGTTGTTCAAAGTGCCAAGAAACGACGAAAGACGACTCAGGGATGACAAGACTTGCCCGAAAATGACGACGACGAACGGGCCCCGAGGAAAGCTGTTCCCCTTTCCACCCCAAAAATCGGGGCCTTCAACGCCTCCGTCATGTTGTCTCTCTCTGTCTCTGTCTCACACACTCCGAAAAAGACGCCTGCGCACGCCGCAAGCGCAGCCGAGTATTCGACCGGGAGGCGTTGCGAAAATAGGATTACGTGAAATGATCGCCTCAGGGATCTACCACATGACAAGGAAAATGGGTACTCGAGTACGGTCGGTGGGTAAGGGAGAAGCTTTACCGGAAGCAGACGTGCCTCGGGATCGACGAGGCGGTGGGGGGTGTGAGGCACCTTTCGGATCTAACCGCTTCGGTGTGGGAGAGAAAAGAGAAACTACTATTCTGGGGGTGGAAACAACTCGAGCCATGCGGTAAGGGCGGTAACGCTGTCAATATTCTCATGAGGACTTGTGCGATTTTTGCGGACTAGCGTGCTCGGCCTCCCCTCGGGGTGACTGGAACTCTCGCCGCCCTCGCTGTGAGGTAGTCCAAAGAGATCTGTAGGCATGCTTGGAAATTCGCCCATGGTGAAACCGAAGTGTTAAGTATCATTTCGGGTCACGATCATGGAAATCGTTGAAGATATTCTGAAGAGCTGAGTTGCTTACACATGCCACCATTTCCTAGCACACAGCACGACGTTATGCCACTTCGATCCTACTGTTGTAGGTGAAGCAAGGCATGTAATCTCGATTCCGGAGAACACATCCCATCCGCCGTTCCCTGAGACTGAGACGTTTCAGGCGAGTATGACGTCAAGGTGTTTCACTCCTTTCATGACCTGTATCTGCTGTCCAAGAACACTTGCAAAAATCACTGTTAGCGACCTGATTCTGTCAGCTTGTTGAGTGATGAAAGAGGTTTGACCTGGAACTACCTTGTTCGCCCGTTCAGCTGAGAAACGTCTCCAGGATCGGTCTTACCTGTTGATGTGGGTGCGTAGCCCGTCATATCGCTTAACCGACAGAGGGAAGTTGATCAAGCAAAGGGACATCAAGCCGTCGAAGTTACCGTCGATAGTGCTGCAGGAAAATCCATCAGGTCCGCCACCATTTCACTTTATCCCTTCTCAGTACTGAGTGCAGAACAGGGTACTGGGGATACGTTACGGGAAACCAAGATCGCCAAACACAGGGTAACCTCGATACTGAGAAAGCACAATGATCATACAAACAAGCCAAGTCTGACTCGGTCGCGGCGATACCCATATCTAGCGAAGAAGGGGTTCAAAGGGAAGATTCAATCGTTAGAAGGGATGGTCAAAGGGGATATGGAGGAACAGAGGAAGGGAAACATCCGAGCTGAGAAGGCGGCTTGGAAGGATGGACTTTGAGGTAGATGCAGATACATTATAAGCCTGTATGTATGTATGTATGTATGTATGTATCTATGTATGTATGTATAGATAGATATCCCGGAAGATTGAGATCAGTTTCGCTGAGGAACGCCTTCGACCACTCGACGATAGGCTAGCCGGATGTGACTTCGAATAATTCGGGACTTCGGTCTGCGAGGACCCTAAGTCAAGATAGTACGAATTTAATCGATAGCTCGTGCTTGAACTTACATCGGATCCTCGCCTAATCCGACGATGATCGCCGATACACCGGTATCCTAGCAACGTCAGCATTCACCTATAAAGTCGACCGATGTGATGACGCACGATGGCAGAACTGATGGTTTGCGACTCGAAAGGCCGATGAGGAGAGAGTAAAGGATGATGGGACTGAAAGTAACGTCAGCTACGGTCGACCCACCGATTTCAAGGCTTACGCAGACTATTGTCCGTCCACATTGTACGATGGATTCGTAACTGCTTTACGTCAGCCTGCATGTCCTTCGACCTGAAGGTGAACAGCCCACATCGGAGTACAAGTATCCGAACACAGCGCAGAAGACCCATTGATATACCCGCCCCACATCAGAGTGATTCCAACCAACGAACCATGACCAACGCATCGATCCCCCGATCCTTCATCAATCGCCAAGTATCCTTCGCAGCCGGTATACACGCCTTTCCATAAAGCGAGATCTCAATGTAAGCGTACTTGTTGAACCACTCGATCAACCCGGTGATACAGGACACGAAGCAGACCGCACAACAAGCGATGATCTGGCCGATCATGTCGCCTTGACCTGCTTCGTACTGCTGGACGGATTGGAGAATGAGTCGAAGGAGTTCAAGGATGTTTACGATGAGAGAGCCAAAGGCTATTGATCCTAGAGAGAGAGAGCTGTAGCCCGGATGAAGGCTTTAAGGGTGGTTCGTTTGGGTAGGCCTTGACCAGATGCAGCACGGGGACCGACCTTATCAAAAGTATCGGATCAGCCTGCCATCAAGACAGCAGGGTCGCAGCTCGACGTACCGCCAAAGACCCCGCCTGCGAGAGTGCAGAGCACAACATTCCCGATGACCTGACTCGTCCAGTAATAGGCAAAGCTCGCATAGAAGATCAGTCCAGCGACCTTGCCAGATGAGCACGAGGTTGAAGTGCAATCTGTGCAAAGTCAGCGAGCTTCGATATGGACCAACCAGCTTGACCAAGCTGGACGGCGGAAAAAAGGACTCGCTAGCACTCCCAGGTGTCCATTTGACGTAGATCGCGATATAGGTGAAGGAGTACCAAACCGACCAAGCGGCTTGCAAGATGAGGCCGAGAAATACGACCAGATAGATGTTTGGTGATATCGATGATGGTCTGAAGCAGAATCTTCGCCAGCGGGATTCTGCCGCTTGTCATATCAGCAGGTTATGTTAAGGGAGAGGAAGGACGTACCGCCTCCGCATTGTCCAATAGAAGAAGGCGGAGAGAAGAGCGATGATCAGGAAGATGATGGCGCCGGACCAATCTGCTCGACGGTCAGCGCATGTCGACTGCAACAGAACCTAGTATGGCTTAAGCAGATAAGATGGACCGACATTTTATAATGAAGTAGTCTATCATCCTGATCAGCGCTAAGTTTTGGTAACGGGTAACGAGACCGAATACGTACAGATGCATATCCCGATGTTCAGTAAGACTGTGAGGACTAGGGTGATCTCGATGATGATCTTGGTGAATGCTCGAACCAGCTGCACGGGTGCGGCGATGTCAGCCGCCTACAATCATAAGTCGAGCTCCAGACAGACCATGAAGTATAGCGAGGCGATGAGAAGGCCCAAAGCACAGACTATCAGCAGTAAATATACGGGTATGACTGCCAGAACAGTTCAGCTCTTGCCTCGAAATAGCGATGCAGACCAGACACTTACTAGTCGAGCGTAGCACTATTACCCGTCCCACCCTGTTGATCATTCCCAAAAACCCCACCGAGTCCATTCACAGCTATGAGACTCTTGATCGCGATCCCACTGAGCGCCGCCAATCCGCCATAGCCGCGATGAATAGGTCGAGGAAGATTGGATCATTGGGCCGTTTCCGGGGATTCAGGCGTTGTCCCGTCTTGTCTTCTCGGTAGCTTGCGAAAAGGGCGCTGTGTCCTGATGTTTCGGAGGCGGCCCATCTTTTGGACTAGTGGGTCGACACCGTTTGTCGGATTGGTCGGAGTGTTGTTTTGATATGGTTGGGAGGGTTTCATGTTGTACCCCTGAGACTGAGGCGGCGGAGGAGCGTATTCCTGCTAGGGAGGTGAATATTGCTGTAGTGAAGGCGGAGGAGCATATGCTTGCTGAGGATGCGCATATTGAGCCTGTTGCTGTCCCGGTTGAGGATAGGCAGCCGGTTGACCATGCTGCTGGTACCCGTTCGTTTCGTAACCGTCGGGAGGAGGATCTTACCGAGGGACATCGCCTTGAGGTTGCTCCTGGTAGTATTGTGAAGCACTCATCGCGACAGCCCAGGCGTGTCCTGATCACACGACTTGTCTGGAGGGAAACCAATAACTGGGAAGGAAGTACAGTTTACCCCAATCAGCTGCCCTGCGTCATGGCGAGACAGACCCTCTGGAAAGGGTTATAGGTACGCCACATCGATCTTGACCCATGAGGTAAGGAGCTAGCTCCGAAATCCCGGTTCGGCATGGTGTCGCGTTACAGAAGCGGTTCTAGAGCAGTGAAGAAGGGCAGCCTGGTTCCTCGAATAGTATCAGCCTCACATAACGGAAGCGAGCCGACCACCTCGTCAGTGCAACTCCGGAGTGACCCCCAATCAAGCTAAACTAAGAACGCTGCAAGAACGTCTTAAGAGCTTGTCGACGCCAGGGCCCGAGCTAATCGGCAGGCCCCTTCTTGGTGGTCGTGTGCAGTATATTACCGTTTCGGATACAGCTTCACTTAGCTCAAGTTCGCTCTCACAGCCACACATGACCGCAACTCAAACTTCATCATGAACCCCTCCCGAAATTACGCTCCCGGCTACCCCCCATCCAACTTCCCGCAGCCACTCCAACCTCAACCACCTCAACTCCTCCAAAATGGCCCTTCCAATCCACCTCAACCGCCTCCTCAACCGGGTACTTCCACAGATGCGCAATCGAACAGTGCCGGTGGACCAGGGCCGGAGATGAACCTCGCGAGCGTGTTACATTACTTGCAAAGCGAGTGGAGAAGATGGGAGCGGGATCGGAATGAATGGGAGATTGAGAGAGCGGAGATGAGGGTGGGTCGGTTACTATGTAATTAGACTGATGGAGTAGGCCCGGATAGCTTTGCTGGAGGGTCAAAGGAGATCTGCCGAGAATCTGAAGGTGGATCTGCTGAGACGGGTGAAGATGCTGGAGTACGCGCTTCGTCAGGAAAGGTTAGGTCCGCTAAATGTAGGGAGAAATCGACTGATGCATGACTCCAGGACGAAGACCGTCAGTGCGTCCGGGCGATCGGCGGCTCCTACGCCAGCTCGCTTGACCGCATTGCAAGACGAGGAGAGGTCAAGCCGGGATGACAAGGAAGAAGGCGGTAGCGAGGGTAGTGAGGAAGGTCGTAGGTCACAACAGGTTATCTCGTGGAAAGGACTGATACTCTTCAAGCATCAGATCGGCCGAAAGCAAACGGTATCCACAATGCCATGAGCAAAGCGGCGATTATATCTTTAAGGAAAGAGGCAGATACGAGCGTGTGGAAGACTATCGGAGGGGTTCCAAGGGATCCGAAGTCTCGCGCGAGAAGTCGAGAATATATCAAACAGTAAGTCCATGATAATACACATCGGTCAAGCTGACAGGTCTTAGGTGTTTGCAAGAAATAACGTATCTTACCTCTCCTGGTGCTCTCAATCCCCTCCCACCTCGGCCACCCAACGAAGACCCCTCGTCCCCAATCCCGGAGAATGGCCCCTCACACCATGACCCTGCCGATTCCGCCCCTCCACCCGAACGACCACGAAAAACATTACCCGACCATTCCATCCCCTCCATGTTTGTCAGACCTGAGCAGCCTGCAGAACCTGTTGTCAATGGGATAAAGGAGGAGTCGGCCGAGTCATCATCTTCCGCCCCTCCGCCTAGAGAGGAACCAGAATCCCACCCGATGCGAATAGATACTACAGCGCGACCCCCGTCCTCCCCTGCAGTACGGACAATGGGCCTGCCGGACGAGCAAAGATCTGAGACCGACGATCCGGATAAGCATATGCTCACGGCCATATATCGACCGGATAGTAAAGCTGCATGGCGGGAAGAGCTACGAGCGGCAAATGAGCAAGCTGAGAAGGTATGTGAGGAAGTTCGGGCAATGCTGATGATCAGGCTCGAGGGGAACGGCTAAAGACTCCTGGTCAATCAGACGAGGAGCAACTTGCAAACCTTACATTGAATGTGGATGAGGAGGAGGTCAAAGCGGATGGACCGATCGAGAGGACCTGGACTTCCCGACGGAGTTTGAAGAGCCATTTGGACATTGTTCGAGCGGTCGCGTTCGCTCATGGTCCGGGAATAACGCTGGCAACGGGAGGAGACGATCACACTGTCAAAGTATGGAATGTTGAGGCTTCTAGCGTGATGACGCAAAAGTGAGCATTCTGCGGGATTCCATATTTTGTATTGATCAGTTCAGGCCAAGCGCCGCCGAGCTCGACCCCATACTCACTCTTCGCGGACATACTGCCTCGATCACCGCTTTGGCCATCTCTACAGCACTCTCCACTATCTTTTCCGCTTCCCTCGACTCCACTATCCGACTTTGGCGATTGCCATCACCCACACAAGATCCCTACGCACCGTATGATGGCTCTTTCGCGTTGCAAGTCCTGGAAGGTCATACCGAGGCAGTGTGGGACCTCTGCCTTTTGCCGCCTCAAGAGATGGCCCAACCGGGAAAAGGACCATCCGAAGGGCGTCTCGTCAGTGCTAGTTCAGATGGTACCGTCAAGGTGTGGTCACTATCGAATGGGAACTGGACTCTGCAGTCGAGCTTTGGCGATTTTGGGGACGGTGTGATACCGACCTGCTTGAGTGTATACAATCTCGTCTTTGGGAAGCTTTTGGTGGGCTTGAGTAGTGGTGTGGTGAGGCTGTATGATATGGATACGGTCGAGGAGGTATCGTCGTTTGGCGAGGTCTCCAAAGGTTAGCCAATCTCAGATGGACCTAGATGGGCCGAGCTAATGAAAGATGCAGACGGTCAAATCAATGCGATATTGAGCCATCCGACATTACCTGCGATCATCACAGCTCTCGAGGATGGTCACCTACGCTTCTTTGATGCCAAGAATCGTTCGTCCTTCGTCTTTCACCTCGGATCACACTGACTTTGAGCCAAGCCTCATCACAACCGACACATACAATACTAGCCCATCCATCGCCAATAACGTCCCTGTCAATCTCCCCCCTCTCCCCCTTATCCATCCTTACAGCGTCGACGGACTGTTCCGTCCGATTATGGGATCTGTCTCGGAAGAGTTCGTTACAGGACTTATCGGGACATCGGCAGAGGGCGGATGAGGGCGTTTGTGCTGTTGCTAGTCATCCGGAGTTGCCAATTGTGGCTAGTGCGGGAGCGGATGGAGTTGTGCGCTTATGGGGGGCCACGTGAACTTATCTCGGTCGATGAGCTAATCGGCGAGGTGGATAGAGCGGGATGTGTAGGAGAGAGCTTAGGGAGGGAGACAGGGAGGTACCCAAGCATAGGAGAAGCATTTGTGCATAGCATCAACAATTTGTCACGCATAGATATCAATTGCAAACGTTTAGAGCGGTCAGCAGTTACGCATGTCTGATAGCATTTGAAATGTGAATGGCACATGCATCATCAAGATGCCTAACGTCTTATACGTTGACCATCCCAATATCCATACCAGTCACGGATGATACCATCCTTTCCCCATCCTCGTGCGAGATTGGTCCAGGCCCTTCACCGGATGATGCTATCCAAGCGTATGCATCGGCGATGAGCGAGTCTGTCAGGGGCACGTTATGCCGAGCGAGGATCCGAACGACATTTGCGACCGTCGATATCGCTGCTCTTGATTCCGGGCTGATCTCCTTAAGGCCGGTCACATAGATTAGCAAGTTTCGAAACCCGAAAAGGCGACTCACATCGTTTTTATCGCTGTACACTGCTTCTCCATCGAACCCCTCCCCACCTTCTCTCCGCTCACTGGTCGTCCCCACACTGATCCACACGAACCCGTTTAGTCCCAGTATCATGTCGACTCCTGTTGGCCCGCATGGTGGTGGGAGGTGATGGAAGTGGGATTTGAGGCGACGGATGAGGCGGGGTGGGAGGGGGATGAGGAGGCCGTTACGCAGCTAAACAAGCAGGAAGTAAACTCCTTCCTGACCAGGGAGAAGCCGAAGTGAGGCCAAAGGAGAGAGGGCGTCAGGGCACGGCTGGCGGGACCCACATACCTTTCCATACCGTAAAGATCTCGTGTGTAAGGACATCGCTCCGTCCGCGAAGAAAGCTTGGACCTCTGCGACCAGTAACTACGACTAGTCAGCCTTGTGGCCCACCAAATAGCCCATTGAGCTGATGATGTAGCACGAGACGGCTCACATCCCCCTCAGCAAGGAAGTCCCGCATCTTCAGCGCATCGGACTCGATCTTCCTCCTCTATGAGACTCGTCAGCCGCGATCCATTAAATCAGCTAGTACAACGAAGAGCTAAGGTGATCAAAACCGCAACTCACCTGTACACCTCCCGGTAGGTTGACACTGGATAGCATGAGGACTGCATCCTGTCGTGCATTCGCTTCGACTCTCCAACGAAGGGGTCCAACCTCGACGATCCGGCCAATGACGAGGTCGCCTACTTCGGGGTTGTACCTGTAGTGCCAGGGGCATCAGCCAATAATCAACCGCAGGCCACGACAGTGCTTTAGTAGAGATGGTCAAAGGAGACAGACCTCGACTTTAGCGCTTTTACCGAGACGAGCTTGTTTACCCGCTCAATCGTCCCAGTCACACTCGATACGACCTGTTCATCCTCGACATATGTCCCGTGGCCCCTAACAAGCCATCAGCCAGCTATCAACCCACAATATCGGGAACCGCTGGAGCCAGATCTCATAGTGACGTCGCACTGACCTCATGTACTCTCTTGAGCTGGTGATCACCTCTCCCGGACTGACTACTGTTCGGCGTAAAGAGGATGGCCCTTCGCCTAGGTCATTTCCGTCTAGATCCATGCCGTCAACCTCTGCAGGATGTTTTTGATGAACAGCAGGGATATCATAGAGATACCCGGAGGAAGAGGTTGGAAGACGTTGAGTGATGGTGAACATCTTGCGCAAATAATCCATTAGAAAGGGTACAAGTTATGAAACTTCGCCGACTACGCCGATCTAAAAGGAAGGATCGGATAGACGTTCCTCGCCACTTGCTTAGCGGACATTACCGGCGCCGATCGTCAATGAGACGAGGCGAAGTGCTACACCCGGCTGATCCTTGTCATTCAAGCAACCGTTGAACAAAACCTTCCGTTTATGTTCGAGAGAGATGTTCTCCGAAGTCCCCGCTGGATTGAAGGACTAGCAGAACCCTTTCGAGCTTTCGATCTGCTGTTCCATTGCTGAATCGGCCACTCTTCCTCACTACCATCGTTCTTCACTATGTCATCCTCGCAAATTCAAGGCCTGCCATCGTCAACAGTGGTCTCGATTGGTTTGCGAATCCCGTGATGACAGGAATGGTGTACAGACTAACTCCTCCAAAGGTGGCGGCTTCGTCGCATTCGCCCTCTCCGTCCTAGCTCTCTTAACGACCGTCCGAGTCGTCCGACTAGCTCTCGAAGCGCGACGAAACCGTCAAGCGGGGCAAGACACGACTATTCGAGACTTATGGCGTCGGGAAGGTGGTTTTTGGGGTTTCATCACGGGATTGGGAGGGGAGGCTGCTGCAGGTGGTGCGGGGTTTATTGATATCGGGAGACAGAGAAGGTGGGAGGAGATGTTGAGGAGGGAGAGGTGGATGATGGATTTGATGGATAAGGAGGGGGATGTGGGGGAGACGCCTAGGTTGTGGGAGGTTCCGATTGAGAAGGGGGTAATACTGGAGGAGGAGGAAGTTGTGAATGTGGAGATGTATCGGGCGAGTTTCATGCTAAGGAGCTATCGACGATTGTTGACGGTCTGGACAGCCTTTAGCGGTCACGACTTCGACAGTACCCGATTCCACCGAGACTACTCCCGAGGCTTATCCCATCGATCCAATATTGAACCTCTCCCTCCTGATTCTCCTTCCATCCCAACACAAGCTATTAGCCGGAGACAAGTCTCACGAAGAAGACGAGGAGTTACCGGATCTCGTCGTGGGGACTACTGCTGTTGTTCCGCTCATATGGCCATCAATCATCGCTGCAAAAGATGAAGGAGAACACAAGGGAGCAGAGGATGATAACGAGAAGAATGTTGAAGTGCCAGTTCTCCCCGACTTGGGCTATGCCAGGACCGATTCATCGGGACTGCGACGGGCAAGATGGGAGAGAACGGGTAACCGTTGGAGGATCGAGGGTTTTGACGGGACATAGCGTCATTATAGTGATCCCATGATTCTTGGGTTGCATCCGGCGTTGCCATCGAGTCCTGTTTATCGACAGTTATACAGCTCGGACACCTGAGAAGTGTTATTTCCCCTAAATCCCTGCCTCATCTCGACCACTGATTCCACCAACCCATCCCCCTCGTCCTCACCCCTTCCCAATCATCCAACGCAGGTCTCACATCCAAGTAGAACGCCATGTTCCCCTGCTTCTTCGCATCGGCCTTTCCGGTGTAAAAATCGATTACATATCTTACTCTCGTCCCACATCGGTCGATCAACCAATCATGTCGATCAAACGGGGGTGTGTACCTAGTCTTTAGATCAGCTCGACCCCTACACGTCGAGGATTCCAGATCCTCCACCTCCTAGGACAGTTAACTCACCCCAGAGCAGTATTCATCCAAGCCTTAGGCGTCCGATCCTTCGGTCTCCCAGCAAAACTAATCAATCTCGGCCCACCACACTTCTCCCCACCCATCCCACCTTCCCACATGAGTACCTCCTCCCATGCTTTCTCATTCACGGCATTATGTATCGGGACTATGGTTCTCATATCTCTGGTTTGAGGTCTATGCTCCTTACGTTGCATCGCTTTGAAGAATTGGTCTTCGGATGGGTAGATCCATTTCTCTCCGCTGCCTGATCCTTCGCTAGATCCGGTTGAGATGATTTGGGAAGGAGCGGTGGGAGAGGAAGAGGCACGAGGGATAGAGGAGATTGCTCGGTCTTTTGAGAGGTGGGGATTGGATAGGGGAGGTGTAGGTGAGGTTGGATGGAAGGGGTGATCGATAGGTGTGGAGGAGGCGGAGAGCCATTTGGATCGAGTGGTATGGTCCACAGGGCACTGGTCGGGAGCGATTTCGGGAGCAGTATGATCGATGGGAATGGTAGATGCCGAGGAGGATGAGCCGAGTTTGAAGCTGACCATGGCGGAGGTGAGGTGAAAAGATTAACAAAACATTTCTCGCTTGGTCGCGTTTCAGAATTGTACCTTTCCAGCTTTGACTTCCATTCGACAGATTGCTAGTCTCCGAAGCGGGTCAAGATACAACTGACTCCATTTCAGCTCAGATACCCTCCCTACCATAGGGGCTGTTGGTATTCCTCGTGCCATGAATTTCTCCCGCTTCAACCGTACCAACATGTTCGACTTCCGCCGAGACCCAAGCCCTCGAGATCCACCACCCACAATCGACCCAGACGAAAGTGGACGCTTACCTCCAGCGAGTTCGAATGGTCCAGCTCCACCTGTACTGACTAGATCGCGAGCTGGAGCTGGTGTGCGGGATCCAGTCGAGGACATGGCTACGCAAGGGTCGGCGGGAGCGACGGATAGCTTGACTTTGGGGCAGTTGAAAGCTCATCCTGCTGCTCAGCCTAAGCAGAAGGTAAGCTCGAAAGCACAATACCACAGGATGGAAATTGATAGGAGACTTCAGACCCAGCTGTTTGACTTTCGGTATGACGATACAGATACGATGCTCTCTGAGCTCGAGGAGTTTTATACGTACGTCGACATGCTGGAAGTCGTGAAGAGCCCTGCTCTCTTCAGCGGGACATTCCAAGGAGGCAAGTACGACCTCCAAATACACTGTATCGCTGAGTCGGATGGGCAGATTGGACAGCAGCTAGTCTACATGCGAGGAAGGAGTATATCGAGGTCCAGCTTGAGTACCTAGAGTCGCCGGACCAGGGCATCCGAAGAGGAGCTCAGGGGAGGTTACTGTATCTCCTGCAAGGCTCGTTGCAACCGTGACGCCAAATCCTCGAGCTGATGGATTAATAGGCTCATTTGCCGAGACGACTTCCCCTGAGATGCAGTTGCATTGGGTCATCGAGAATGCAAAGGCGATACGAGCGATGGATGGGGTTGCAGGTTTGATTGTTAATCTGAGAGATGCTAGTAAACGATACTACGCATCGCTGTATGTGCAAGCTATTGATGATAGGTCTTTCGTGCTGACTTGATCAGCGAAAACACCGCGGACAAACCCGTATCCTCGTCGTCGGCAAATGGGTCTGGATCGCATATAAACTCCATTGACTCGTATGACGATCGGACAGCCGAGCTGGTGGATCTGCTTGCGATGCTGTACTTCATAGTAGAGGTGTTTCGGACAGATGAGGCATTTGGTGATGAGCTCAGTAAGCGCCTTCGCAATCATTCCGTCAATACCAGCTGATTGAGATTTAGTGGCCATGTCACCGCCATTGCCCGTCGTGCTCCTTCAAATGATATCAGGACTGAAAGACAAGCCGCCAAAGGGCTTTCCTTCCAAGAAGGTGCCTTATTTCTACGACTGAGCTAATATCAGGTCTTGTTACTTCTCTGGAAATCGCTGCTAGCCTGTCTTGGAGGAATCAAAGAGGCAGGGAAAGCCAAAGCATTGTCTAGGGATCTAGCGGGTCTACCTCCATCCGCCAAGAGTGAGCTGTCCGGGTAATTTCCGTACTGATGGATAGACTACACCAAGGCCTCTCCTGTCGATATCGCCACGTTCCGAAGAGATACCTCGGTCAAGTATCCGACTTTCGCACCACCCTCGTCGGTCAGCGGGTTCGTACCGAATGAAAAGCTCGCAGAATCGGCCAAGCCCATTCCAGCCAGACCGAACTACCATTCTACTGAAATCCCCTCACCCCCTCCACGACCTGCCGTTCAAACATCACTTCCTCTTCCTGGCACACCCGCTCCTTCCCCACCACCTTCACCTGCACCTTCACCGAATGGGGCGAATGCGCAGAATAAGCCAAAAAAGCAGCAATTCCAGACTGACCCATCCCGACCTTTCGTCTTTCCTTACTCTCGAACAACGGCTGGCGCGCCATCCAGTCTAGTCCCCTACGCTATCGCTGAAGCGGACAAATTATATCATCGACATGCATACGTCTCGCTGGGAACGTACCAATTGTGGGAAGCAAGGGAAGATTGTATGCGGGAAGAACGCGGACTTGGGAGATCAGGCCTGATTGGGTTTTCCAACCTTCACCTAGACGACGACGAGGATGAAGCTGGAGACGAAGCGATGCGGCGGGACCGGCGATATGACGAGATGGAGATGGACTGTTCGACGAGAGGAGATAAGGAGGGAGCGAAGACTGCCAGGGAGAAGCGGGCAGCTTCTCGGCGACTGCATAGAGTTGAGATCATCTACGTGAGCGATGCGTCTCGAATCCAGCTAACGAACAGAAAAGCACGCTGCCGATCATGCAGAGCTGCGTGGTCGTCCTCCTCAAGCTCCTGCTCTCGACCGTCACCGGTCCTGGGGCGCAAAATCCGAGTCTGCAGAATGCCATGCCGCCTGGCTTCACTTCTCCTGCTGCGGAACAGCTTCGTGAGCCCTCCAATCAAGACTTGGCTGACGGCTCAGCTCCCGAAACCCTTCCTCCACCTACGAGAGAGGAGATCGATATGGCGCGCCACAGAGAGATCATGTCGAAGGCGGTCTCCGCGATAATCCTGCTCATCATGAAGTGGTTCAAGGCTTCTCGTAAGTCAAAGTCTCACACTACCGCTGACAATCAGATGTGCTGAAGTTCCACTACTTTGCACAATTACTGTTTGACTCGAATTGCCTGTTGCTGGTGCTGAAGATGTTCGGGATGACCGATGTGTACACCTCTATCCAAGCGAAGAATCAGTGCGATGACTGGAAGTGAGCATTTCTCATCTCTGACCTACAATGTACTGATAAGTGGCTAAGCTTCTTCCGCTATTGCTATCTCAACTGTTCCTGTTCCCCACATCAACCAGAGGACGCTATGGCCCTACTTCGACCCAAAAAGCCGACTCCCAAGATTAGCGAGGGCGAAGATGAGGTCGAGATCATTAGCGAGTACTCTTGGCGAAACTTCTTTTCTACGATCAACTTCCTCAAGATCCTGCAGAAGATGACGAAACATCGATCACATCGGACATACATGCTCAACCAGTACAAGAGCTCGGTAAGCCTTCCTTTCTGTCTGGGCACATCAATCTTATTCCAACTTCAGCAAGTTCTCAAGCGGATGCTTCGGATCAATCAGCCAATGTTGCAGCTCCAGATACTCAAGCTCATCAAGAGCCAGATGCCTTGGTGTGGGAGGAAGTGGCGACAAAGTATGTCTCGATTCGAGGTCAATTGCTGATCAGCTTAGCGAATATGAAGGTGATCACGTCGATTTACCTAAACTGCCGCCCGGAGCTGCGGGATGAGTGGTTAGCTGGGACAGATCAGGACAATGAGCTGGAGGATGCCCTGGCGAGTGGATCTCAGGCCGCGAGGGCCTATACTGACATTTATCTAGCCTCAGGAGTACGCTCTGCGCGATATGATCAAATTTTATAACATACGCCATTACTCGGCTCATTTCGTTTCGCTCCCCTCCGCGGAACCTGCCCATAAACGATCCAACTCCACATCCGCCGTGATATTAGAGGACCCAGCTCTCCACCCCCATCCACCACCCCATGTTCCTAAAGGCTCATGCTCATCAAGCGATACCGACGTGTTCCCACCTCGAGCGACACTACCGTACAATCCCGACGGGATGATCGAATTCTGGTTGCATGAATATGAAGATGTCCTAGGCGAGGTGTTTGGCGATGCGGATGATGAGGATGGTGGGGCGCCTGGACTGGCTGAAAAGGATGATGTCGCTTGGAATCGGTTAGGTGAAATCATGAGGTCCAAAGGAGGCAAGGATGAGGATGTGATTAGTGATTCGGAGAGTGTGGTCACTGTAGAGCAATTGGATGAGGGGGCTAGGTTGGATGAACCGGGTTTAGGAGAGGAGGGAGTTGAGAGGCTGCAGAGGAGACAGAGTGGAGATGAGAATACCTGGGAGGTAGGTACAGCTTGAGAGGATCCTTTGATCCAGCTGATGAGGCGATTAGCACATGTCTCCAACTACACTTTCACTCCTGCCGAAATCGCCAGCCGAACGACGTCATTCGTCTTCTAGTGGAAGTCCGCTCCGACCCATGTTTCCCTCAGGCTTCCATAATAAGTCGCCGTTCGATGAGGAAGAAGGGGAGGTGGATTTACGAGGACCTATGCCGATTGAAAGGGAGACGGCGGATGAGAGGGAACGGAGCTTTGGAGCGGTCGATGAAGTCGAGTATGCTTATGGCGAATGAGCCAGAGCGAGCGGTCTTTGAGTCGGTGACGAGGTGGTTCATCATGCATGGTATCTGCTTGTGACGGTTGATGAGGTCTTCTTACGGTGTTTCCACCTGCTCCTCCTTTCTTCTAAGTTGCGGGAACAAGAAGCCCTTCCCATTCCATCGCTCGTTCGCTTCCCTCAGTCTCTGCTTGATCTCCACCGCGTCCACCTCAACAGGCCATACAGCATCTTCCCATCGTCTCTTATCCTCCGGGACACCCAGCCGATCCAGCAACTCCGCAGCCTTAGCTGGCATGACCGGCTGCATCATTATCCCAGAGAGTCTGAGGGCAGTGTAGGCATAAACGATCGGTCCAGTCGGATCTTCCATCTTCCACGGCCTTGTGAAAGTGAACATCTTGTTCATCTGAGTGACGTTTAGTCTCGAACTCATAGTAATGGAATTTAAGAAGATCATACCTCTGAGATAAGGTCTAGAACATCTTCGCAAGATCTCACGATATCATACTTCTCCATCCGGATAGCTATCCTCTCTCGCAAGCCGCTCAGCAACGAATCGAGTCCCGAATCTCGCATCGATCCGTCGAAGGTCCCGAGTCGACCCATCATCTTTTCCGAGGAGATTCGCGTGGAGAGATTACCGATTTGCGAGCCGAGGACTTTATAGTCCGCTTGGAGTCTTTGATCCGAATAGTCTGCAGGACGAACCAACATTCATAAGATCAAGTGGAGGCAGTGGACTCGACACTCATACCTGAATCTACGGGTAGACTCCCACCTCCCCGCATGAGACACCATCTCACCCCGTCTACTCCGTATACCTCTATCGCTTCGGTCGGGTCGACGACGTTACCTTTCGATTTGGACATCTTGCTCTGTCTCATCGTCCAGTGAGCGTGTGCGAGGACGCGAGAAGGAGGCTCGAGACCGGCTGCCATGAGAAGAGCTGACCAGTGGAGGGCGTGGAACCTGATGGGTTTAGTTGGAATTCGGACCATTCCAGCCCGACGCACCGGATGATATCCTTGCCAACCACATGCACATCGACTGGCCATCCGTTGAGTGATTCAGGGTATCCGAGAACGGTGATGTAATTGATTAAGGCATCCACCCACACGTAGATTGTCTGTTCGGGGTCGCAGGGAACAGGTACACCCCACTTGACTCGCGATTCCGGCCGGGAAACCGATAACTCCTCAGCGGTCTCGATCTGGGCAGCGATATACGTTCGCATACTGGGCGGAAAGACCGCTACCTTTTCAGCCCGATCATACAGATTTAGACATACAGTCTTCTCGGCTGATCCATTGGAGCAGTCGATCGCGGTACCGTGGTAATCGGAACTTCCAATTATCCTCTTCCTCCCAAACCACCTCGTTCCCGGTCTCCAATGCGACTGTCCGACCATCGTCGACTTTCTGAACCTGCGAGGCGGAATAGAAACACTCGTCTGAGACCGAGTACCAGCCGGAATGTGTGCCTTTGTAAACGTCGTCGGAGGTTACCAATCTGTTCTAGAGATCCATCAGCTGACTTCCTAGAAGGGAGTTAGGTTACCTACCCAGAAATGCTCGACTGCTGCGTGATGTCGTGGTTCGGAGGTTCTGATGAAGTCGGTATATGAGATGTTGGCTAGTCCAGCCAGATCCTACATATATTTAGCAGCTGATCACGGGGGCCATAGTTGACTCACTCGGAACCTCTGACTGACACCTGCACAGAAATCCTCCTCACCTAAACCCGCTTGCTTCGCAGCTTGCTGGATCTTCAAGCCATGTTCGTCCGTTCCTGTCGAAAAGATGACCTCGCGGTTCGGATGTCGTAATCTCGAATAACGAGCTAGGACATCGGTAAGCAGGAGGGAGTGTAGATGACCGATGTGCGGAGCTGTTCGATTTAGTACAATGAACCTCGACCAGTGGAGAGATGGGCTTACACGCATTGACGTAGAAGATGGGTGTGGTTACAAAGAATGGTTTAGAGCACTGGACTGGCTCATGAGGGGTAGGAGGTGTAAAGATAGAGGAGGAGGAAGATCCCGTTGAAGACGCCTGGTGGGAGGAAGAAGCGGTACTATTGCATCGAAACTGTTGATGAAACGACGAAGCAGGAGGAGGAGGTGGTAGGAGAAAGCATAGCCGCGATGACAGCCGGAGTAGGTTTGGCCATCTCGAGGAGGATCTGCATGCTACAGGAGAAACGAACATGGAAGGCTGAGGAAACCATTTCACGGACGAACATGATCTTTTCGTTGCTCCGCTTTACTTACCAGTGACATCAGATAAAATAGTGATAGATCAAGCCATGGCTCTTTCGCGACGCGTTCTGTCCTCCACTTCAACTCTTCCATTTCCACCTTGAAAGCTTCGTCTAACTCTTGCAGTTCCGTTTGTGCGGTGACAGTCACATACAACATCCGTATCAGACGCCGAATCACGAGATATTAGGTGGAGCAGCTCACAATGGTGAGCTCGACCCTGCTCACGACATTGTGACCTATACTGACGTCTTACCTTCTTTGTTGACGCCACTTACAACAGTCTATGGTGAGTAGCGATCCATCAACGCTTGCTACCTTACTCCCAGTATGGGGCACTGATGGTAGCTGCTCGTTAGGTCAATATCCGGAACATCGAGCTCATCAACAATCCAGCGAAGTTTGACGAGGGGTATCATTTCCGGATCAAATTTGAGGCTATCGCACCGCTGGCAGAGGGTCAGTACAGCTCATCTTGCGATCACAAGCAGCCCTTTTGCTAGTGAATCAAGGTGATCGCTGATGTGTTCTGAAGACCTTGAATGGCGATTGATATATGTCGGTTCGGCCAAGTCGGAGGAGTATGATCAGGAGCTGGATTCATGTATGGGTGAGTCGGCCGGACAATCAAAAATCATCCGTCTGAGGATACAAGATGGTTTGAACGAGACTGCCTCAATCATATCGCTCGACCCTTCACTTGCTTCGAAAGGGTCAAAGCCACCTCACTAACGCTCGGACCCAGTCGGCCCCATCCCAGCCGGAATAAACGCCTTCGACTTCACAGCCCCAGCTCCAGCACATAACCTCCTCCCTTCGATCGAACCAGACGAGATCCTTGGCGTCACGGTCATCATCATCACCGCTTCTTATCGAGACAAAGAGTTTGTCAGGGTAGGTTACTACTTGAATACGTATTACGAGGAGGAGGAATATACGGAGAACCCGCCGGAGGTTGTGGAGTGGGAGAAGCTATGGAGGAATGTCTTGATTGAGAAGCCGAAAGTCACGAGGTGAGTCTATCTTGCTACCTATGCGGTCACTGCGGGCCGGAACAACACATGTCCGGCTCTTGGCACGGAGAGTAGCAGATATTAACTGTCTTGCAGATTTCAGAACCCTTGGGACTCAAACCCTGTGCCATCACCCTTCGACACCCCAGAATCAGCATCCGCGATCGATGGCCAACAACCCGGCTCTTCATATATGCTCGAGAACGCACCTTTACCACCGCCGGTCCAAAAAGCGCCGCCAACCATGGGGACAGGGAATGGACACGAAGGGATGGAGTTGGATCAGCCGATCCCAGCATAGCGAGGTGACCCGAGGCTGAAGTGTAGATTACCCAAAATAGAGCAGCGCAGGGCGACGAGATGGACGATCTATGTATGACACTATTACCATGTCCAAGCTGAGTGAGCGATCTCATGGTGCCTGATATCGTTTCTTCTTGTCTGGGTAAGACCGCCTTTATGCACATCCCTTCCAGATGTTACGAGCTCTTCCCCGCATCCTCCTTGAGACTGACGATACGATTAAGTATCACCTTGTCCCCTTCCCTTCCACCAGCTTTCGATCCTTCCCCTTCATCCAAGCATCCAAGCTTGCTCTCCCTATCCAGCGCGAAGTACGCCAAGCGCATCCCTTGGAACCTGACATTCTCCATCCCCACCAATTGCTCAGCCGTTGCGACTGGCTCATCTTCCTTCGCCGCCTCGGATCCATAGAAAGCAGCATGCGGACTCGGGTCCGCCGACTCAGCTTTCGCCTTCTTCAATCGCTCCTCTGACCCCTTTCTCGCAGCCGTCACAGCCTTCTTCGCGAGATCATAGAAGGCCTGTTCAATAACGGCACCCTTGAATACCTCAAACGAATCCGGATCAACATCCGACTCGAAGTCGCTAGGTGGCGGATCGGACTTGAACAACGGGTGGAAGTAACGGACCTCGTCAATCCTGACTGCATCAGACGCGTTGACCCATTGAATATACGCTTTCGCCTTCTTGACCTTCCCATCATCCTCCAGTCTCGCTCGGATCTCGTTAACTCGACCAGTCGTCAGATCTTTCGAGTAGGATGTGCAAGTGATGGCGAAAGGTGCCTTGAACAAACCGACCGACTTATTCGGGGCCAATCGGAAGTAATCTGGCGAGTCTTCTTCCCGAAAGTCATCGGCATCGATGTATACGACTTTGGTGAACGAGGCTGTGACTGTTCCCATGGAAGGGATCTTCGGGTGAAGAGGGACATGTACGGGAACTCGATAATCGTCCGGGACGTTTTCGATCACCAACCGAACGGGGTTGAGAACCATCATCAGTCTCGGTGCCGAATCCTCCAGATACCCGCGGATGACGGATTCGAACTTCTTGATTTCGGTCGTCGATTGTATATTTGTCACGCCCAGCTCGCTCACGAAATCCAGTAACGCTCCGGGCGGTATACCTCGTCGTCGCAGGGCTATGAGGGTGTACAGACGGGGATCATCCCAGTCTTTCACCAACCCTTTCTCCACAAGTCTCTTGACTTTTCGTTTGGAGAGGAAGGTGCCTTGCAGGTTGAGTCTGGCAAACTCGTACTGGCGGGGTTTATAGACGGTGAGGGCGTCGCAGAGCCATTCGTAGGATTCTCGAGCGGGGATAAATTCCAGGGAGCAGAGGGAATGACTAGGGATATCAGCTTAGGATCACTGAAGGGTACGGATGATGCGAACGAGATGTTTTCGAAGGAATCACAAAGGCAGTGGGTGAAGTCGTACGTAGGATATATTTCTGCCTTGCTTCAGCATCAATCAGATGACAGACTGCACCGACTCACTCCATTTATCGCCTGTCCGGTGATGGGGGGCCAACTTTACTCGGTACGCGATTGTATCCCACATATATGGATTCCCGCTTCTTAGATCCATCTTCATCCGCAGACAAGCTCCTCTTTCAGGGTATTCCCCATTCTTCATCCGCTCGAACTCCGTTAAAGAGTCCTCGATAGGTCGATCTCGATGTATGCAAGGTATAGGATTTCCGTGTCCTCCTCCTCGATCTTCCTTGATCTTCTCAGCTAGAAGGATAGCAGTTAGAAATCTCACAACCAAACAACACCCATACCGTCGCATGTGCACGTATAGGCCTTCCCCCGCCTTATAAGCTCAACGGCAAGCTCATGCAATCGGTCGAAATTGTCGCTGGAATATGTTATCTTCCATGGTTCGAAGCCAAGCCATCGGATGGTCTCCAGGATAGACTGGAAGTAGCGTTCCTCTTCAGCTTCAGGATTCGTATCATCATATCTTGAAGCAGATTAGCACTAGCATCTCGGTCAACAATGTTTTATTCACCTCAGGTAACACCGCCCGCCATGGTATTTAGCGTAACCAAAATCTATCATCACAGCCTTTACATGACCTGTAGCAAGATCAGCATCACCCCAAATAACCTGTTCTTGACCCACCAATATGCAAGAAGCCATTGGGCTCCGGTGGGAAGCGTGTGTAGACCTTCCCCTTTGTCCACTTCAAATTCTCCTCCTTCAACCTCGGCTCGATCTGCGGGTTCTCGCCTGGCTTGTGAAACTCCGATAAGAAACCCTCGCGGAAGATGTTTGTGGGGATGGGAGGAGAGGTGGAGCTGGAAGCTTCGGGTGAAGAGGTCATGATAGGCTGTTTGAATTCTTTCTTCGGTTTCGAGGTGGATGCAGCTGCTTCAGCGCGAGCTTTGGCGGCCGTTTCCTTTGAGCCGAACATCTCGGTGAAGATTGATTCGAGGGAGGTTTTAATATCGGTGAGGTTTGCCCATCTAAAGTGCAGCTCGTAAGCACTCTGAGACGCAACTGGACGTGACCGGCTTTGGGTAATGACAGTCAATGTGCAGCTCACTTTAGGTCTGATGTACCGTTCTTGATCCCGCCCAGTAAAGGACCCAGGTTTGTCCAGCTGTCAGGAGGTGAAGACAGAGAGTCAATGTAGCTCTTCAAAAGCTTGGGCAGCTCTGTCAACGTTATATCGACACCTAAAGATACGAGTCAGCGTAAAGTGAGATGGACCGCATGCTTCGGACCGACCAACACCACAAGCTTTCTCGAAAGCCTGGTCGTCCACTGGTGAACTATCAGAGCTATCTTCGAAGAATCTGACAGCGGCTGTGTCACTTCAGTATGTATGACCTGCCAATTCGAACAAAGTCTACCTGCGACCTGATCCGGCGATCGCACATCCCCCTTCAATATCCTATCCATAATATACCCCCTCAGCTCTTTCCCAAGCTTGGCCCCTACGGCACTCAGCTTCACCAGCGCTGCAGCCTGCCTCTCATCGGTGTTGCTCCCCTCCAAGTGGTATTCATCAATAAGCGACTTGAACGCAGAACTTGATTTCGGTTGACGGACGAGCTCCGTAGCTGAATTAGGAGTGAGGCCGAGAGAGGTGAATAGTGAGATCAGAGATACGTTCTCAAGTGTATTCGGGTCAAACTTGGGCGGCATAACGACTTCAAACGAAGCCACAATCGGACTTCGAACTCTTTCACCACGTATAGTACTCGTACAGTACAACAGTACAACCTGCAATAGCGAGTCACTGGCTTATCAGAAGATCTGAAAAGCTAAAAACACGTCAGCCAAGTTAAGATTCCGCGAGCTCCTCCCGGTCATTCCAAGATTTCCAGTCTTTTTTCCTTCGTTCCCCTTTGACATCCTGGTTGCTTATTCAGTTCTTCTGCTTCGCCAGTAGACGAGGACGTTCTGCTAAAAATGACACAATGAGCAGGTAGGACCTGTCATATCAAGGATCCAATTACACTGGCAAGATGCCAGCCCGTCACTCTTCCCCTGACCCTCCTCCTGAGACTCAGTACATCTCCCAATCCGACGATTCTCAGAACCTCTGGGAAGCCGATTGCATCCTCGACGAACGTGGACCCGCAATAACCGGCGCATATTTAGTGAAATGGAAAGGGATAGATCCGGCTACTGGGAAGACCTACGAACCGACATGGGAGAAGAAAGGGGGTTGTACGCCTGCCTTGATTGAGGAGTGGAAGGCGGTGAAGAAGGAGGATCCTTCGGTGGCTGGAAAGGTCGCCAAGGAGATGGAAGCGTCGAGAGCTAGGCATAGGGCTTCGAAGCGGAAGAGGGCTAGTGCTGGTGCATCCAAGGTCAAGAGGGCCAAGGTATCGAGGAGGTCCGCTGCTGGTGAGCTTGATGTCCTCTACAACCGGATGACAGGCTAATTCAGATCAGCTTCCGACACGATGAAGCCGCCAGCTGTTGGCTCCAGCTCCAGCCTTCGCACCCGATCAACACTCAGCCCTCCTTCCGTTCCACCTCCCAAAGCCCCCGTCGCGCCCCAAACCCATCCCCCTCCGCCGACTCGCGTGACTCGTCAGACGAGGTCGAAACCCACTCCTGCCGACGTCCCGGAGGTCCCGGCTCCTCGAGCAGCTTCTTCCTCCCTGTCGAGGTCTCCTTCTCGGGTTTCCAACGGAAGACGGAGGACGGTTGAAATCGAGATTCCAACGGTGACTCGACGGCCGAGTACCGGTTCCCGTGGGCAGGCGACGAATGAGGAGACGGTCGAGGGAGGAATTGAGCCGGTTGATAATGCGGATGCGGGGGAGTTGGGACATCACGAAGATCGTGTTCCACCAGAAGTTTCGATCAAAGCAGTAACCGAGGAAAAAGAAGCTGTAGATCAGCCTGTCGATGAAGAGGGAATTACAAGGGGCGGAGGACACGAAAAGCTAAATCAAGACACGGGAGCGGAAACTGCGGACCCGAATGAAAATACTATTCAGGGCGAAGAAATTGGCGATGAAGGACCAGATATCGATGGGCCCAACGAACACCGGACAGACAGCCACGCGGTCGAGCAACCATCGAATGAGGATGAGATCGCTATCAAGCAGGAACAGATCTTGAGAACGACTCCGATCAAGAAGAAAATCACGATCAATCTGTCCAAGCATATCCCTGCGCAAGCTGGAATAGGACCCACTACGACAAAGAACCTGCAAAATGGCACGAAGACTGAACTCGGTCCCGTCCCTCAGCCTTCACCCTCGGTGTTCCGCCCGTTTCTTCCGCCGCCGGAATCAACCTTCCATGCCCAGACTGAGCAGAGCATCCCAATCTCCCAGCTGGACCCAATCGTGGACTTTTCCAGCCCAGCTCGTTCCGCCGTCAATGGGTATCGAACCCGTGCTCAACGCCAGACCCAGAGTCAGATCATGATGGAAGACAGCCAAGTGCCCGATGGCGACGAGGTGAAGGACGAGTTACAGAAGAGTATTCAGCCGAAAATCGTCAAGAAGATCATCGACGGGGAAGAAGTCTTTGTTGCATGGTCGGAGAGTTTGGAAGATGAAGTGGCAGAAGAGGGGCGAGATGGCCAAGCGGGGGTGCATGTCGAGCTGGAACCGGAAGCTCAGCTTGTCTGGGAAGATGACGATCTGGCGCTTCTGACCTCTCCGGTGAGCTAAATATTGCTTCTATTGACATCGAGACTGATATGCTGCAGACTCAGTACATGGTCAACGCCCCTGACGTTGTTGAGGGAAGCTTCAGCGGTGAGTGGACTTCAGTATCGATACTCCGCTCTGACCTATCTTGCCAGGCGTGGTAGGATACCCTTGTCGGTGGGAAGAATGCCGCGAGGTTTCGGCATCTGCTGGAGATCTCTCTCGTCATCTTCACGCGCATGCCATCGCAATCGATCCTTCTGCCTCGGTAAGGCTCAATTCAGACTTTGAGCGTCGCTCATCTCCCTTGTATAGCTCGAAAGCTCTGCATTGGGTGCCTCCAGTGGCAGCGAACATAAATTGCCGACTGTCCTCATACAACTACAGGAGCGGGAACGGCTCATAGAGGATCTGCACGCCCGCTTGTCTCAAGCGGACTCCTCTCTCGAAACCCTGACCAACGACGCAAGCTTTTTCCGAAGCGAATATAACCAGGCAAGGGATCGAGTCATCGCAGAGATGGACCGCACTACCAAGTTAGAGGAACAGGTGGCGAGGCTCCGAGAACAGCTCACCCTCGGTCTCACGCAGCGCGATCTGCATTTTGATGCCGTGAAAGCCCAACGAGTAGCCGAGAACGACCAATATCGAATGCAGAACAAGCTACTCCTTGATCAAGCCAGACTCACGGATGACGTGGTGCGACGGAAAGCTGCGCAGTTTGGATCGCTGAAGAGCGAGAATGATCGGTTGAAGGAGAGTGTATGGGAGGAAGAGCAGAAGGTTGCGAAACTGCAAAAGCGGAATGAGGAGCTGGTTGATCAAGTGGAGGTGCTGCGTGCTCGGGCGATGGGTATTTTCGGGGACGATGAGGACGATTCATCGGGAACGGAGGGAGACAGCTCGTCACCGCTTGGAGACCGGAACCCAGCACAATCGGGCTACAATACTCGACCTGATGGTATGACAAGCTCGGGAAATGTCTACTCGTCGTCACAGGTCCTACCAGACGATGTGCAGATGATGGATGACCGCGAACTGAAGAAGCTGGAAATGGAAGGGGTCGAGGCGACGACACAGGAGAGCGTGATTGAAGGAGGAGCAGGGGCACGTTGTAAATGGCGGGAGGACGGTGCGCAGTGTGTGGTCGTGCTCGACTCGTTACAGGTGCGCTTGTCAACCCCCTTGGCGATTGTTCTCAGGCTGAATCAACGCTCAGGATATCGCACAACATAGCTCGGACCATGCTACAGGGCGTGTAAACGCAGTGGGAGAGATGATGCCGGCGTAGCCATATATGTAATGAGAGGACCTACAATATGTTGTCATTCTTTTTCCTCCCGCATTGGCGGCAGTCCGCTCAATTATTGTGGTCATGCTATCGCTTCCGCCGGATCGTGGCGGCGGAAATTGAATTTTGGCTGTCCATCCGTCTCAATTTCGGCATTCACTTCTTGTGTGACATTCCGGTCATTATCCCTGCGACCACGAAGCCAAGGTAAGGGACATCGATTAAGATGTCTACTACTTTCGCAGTCCCACTTGCCAATACACGAGTCAGTACCGAGTTTGCCCAAGCTGTTTTATCATTTACTAAACTAACCTAACCATTCATGCAGAATGTGACCATAGTAGCCCATGTCGATCATGGCAAGACATCCTTTTGCGACTCGCTGCTCTCTTCGAATAATATCATCTCGTCACGTATGGCTGGGAAGCTGAGATTCTTGGATTCGAGGGAGGATGAGCAGGAACGAGGTATAACAATGGAGAGCAGTGCGGTGGGTGTGCCTGCCTTTCCCCTTAGTCAGGTAAAGCTGATGTTAGAGATAGGTATCACTGAGATTTGACATGAACCGACTAGACAACGGTGGAGAATGTTAGTCATCGACCCCTGAACCAGTGCTAAAATCTATAGCCTCCGCGACAAAACACGTCTGCAACGTAATAGATACCCCAGGCCATGTCGATTTCGCCTCCGAGGTTTCCTCCGCTTCTCGACTGTGCGACGGTGCTCTCGTCCTCGTCGACGTCTGGGAAGGAGTCTGTACCCAAACCATAGCCGTGCTTCGACAAGCATGGATCGATCGATTACGACCGTTATTGGTGATCAACAAGATGGATCGGCTGATCACGGAACTCAAGCTTAGTCCCACGGAGGCGTATCATCATCTGGGGAGATTGATCGAGCAGGTGAATGCGGTGATGGGAGGGTTTTATGCGACTGAGAGGATGGAGGATGATTTGAGGTGGAGGGAGGAGAGGGAGAAACGTCTTGCTGCGAGAAGGGCTGAGCAAGGCGATGGTGACGGGGACGGAGTGGATGGAGGCGTGGATATTGACGGAGAGGAGTATGAGGAGAAGGAGGATGAGGATATCTACTTCGCACCGGAGAGGGGGAACGTGCTTTTCGCCAGCGCGATTGATGGATGGGCATTCAGGTTGGGCAAGTTTGCGAGGTTGTATGCGGATAAGTTGGGAATCAAAGAGGCGAATCTGAGGAGGGTGCTTTGGGGGGACTGCTACCTCGATCCTAAGACGAAGAGGGTTGTCGGAAGGAAGAAATTGGCGGGGAGGGCTCTGAAACCGATGTTCGTCCAGTTTGTACTGGAGAACATCTGGAGAGTGTACGAGACTGTTTTAGACGACTAGTGAGTCCAGCTCCATACGTCGCTTACAACCCAGCAACCCCGATGCGGTGACCAAGATCGTGAATGCGCTCAACATCCGGGTCCCGCCTAGAGAGCTTAAGAGCAAAGATACCCGAAACCTCCTCACCCTCATCATGCAGCAATGGCTACCCCTCTCCACCGCAACCTTCCAAGCAATCGTCGACGTCATCCCACCACCATCATCAGCCCAAGCCGTCCGTCTACCCTTCATGCTTCATCCTCAACGTGCTGTCGCTTCACCTACACCCCTCGAACCGCTTAACACCCTTGAAAGGGGGTTGTACTCGTGCGATCAGAGCGAGAATGCTCCCGTCGTCGCGTATGTCAGCAAGATGTTCGCGGTGTCTCGAGGGGAGCTACCGGAGTTTCGGCGGAAAGAGCTGACTGCTGAGGAGATGCGGCAGAAGGGTAGAGAGGAGAGGGAACGAAGAGCTGCAGAAGCTGCGAAAGTGTCGAACGGCGTACCCATGGACGGCGTCGAGGGTTTGACCACTAGTCTGGAATCGGTGAACCTCGAGTCACATACCAACGGAAACGATGTCGCAAACGGCGAGACATCCGAGGTACTCCTTGGCTTCTCTCGGATCTTCTCGGGCATCTTGCGACGGGATACGCCACTCATAGCTACTCTCCCGAAGTATGTTCCTGAGCTCGGTATGTCCCATCCTCGAAACGCGAAGCACCTCGTTCGTGCAAGAGTCAGGGACCTCTACGTGATGATGGGAAGAGGTCTAGTTGCGGTGGATGAGGTACCGGCGGGTCATGTCTGCGCAATCGGAGGGCTGGATGGGGTAGTGCCGCGGAATGCCACGCTATGGGCGCCATCGGTAGCGGGTGTGCACGATGAAGTCAATGAAGGGCTGATCAACCTGGCTGGAGTGTCGATGCAGGTGAGAGCGACTCTTTGCATGGGATACGAAGCTGATCATTTTAGTCCGCACCGATCGTCCGAGTCGCGCTTGAGCCCGAACACCCGAGCGACATGCCGAAGCTCGTTCACGGACTCCAGATTCTCAATCAAGCCGATCCATGTGCCGAGTATCTGATTCAGGAGACAGGCGAGCATGTCATCTTGACTGCCGGAGAGCTACATCTTGAGGTGAGACGACGGCTTATGTCGCTTCGAGGTGTAAGCTGATCAGCTTCTAGCGATGCCTGAAAGATTTGCGGGAGCGATTTGCCAAGTGCGCTATCCAGCAGTCCGAGGCCATCGTGCCGTTCAGGGAGACGGCCGTGAGAGGCGTCGGTAAGTCTCAACGCTTGGTCGATTTTCCTCAGTTGAGGTAACACTCAGACATGGCTCCGCCAAAGACGAAAGATGCTCTTCGCGGTACTGTCCACGGTACTGTACTCTCCGGTCTCGTCAACTTTACCATCCGCGCAATGCCCCTCCCATCACCAGTCATCGACTTCCTTCAGTCGAATACACGCAGCATCGCAAACATGCTCAGCCAGCGGAGAGACCAAGGTGACGAGGAAGAAGCCAGCGAAGCGCGCGACGCGGTTGAAGGGATTCAGGATCATGGTCGGACTCTGTCATCGGAGCATTTTTGGGCGGAGTTGTCAGCGCTGCTCAGGAAGGCTGGTGCAGAGTGGGTTGGGGCTGCCGACCGGATATGGGGCTTTGGACCGAAGAGGATGGGGGCGAGTATCCTGTTAGATCCGGTCGGAAAGTCGAATCTGCGGTAAGTGTTCTTCGGTTTGTCTGTCTTTGCAGCCGTTGCTGAGAGAAATAGACTGAGAGGAAAGGAAGAGCTCATTGCCACGGCTCGCGCACAGGGCAAGACTGCCGACGAAGCGCTGGCCTCAACAGACGATGCGGTAGCCCAAGATCAGCTCGCCACTATCTCTACAGACGAATCGGCTGCTCGAGCCGAGTTGCGATTGCTACGGAATTTCGAGAACTCCGTCGAAGCGGGTTTCCAGATGGCCACGTTCCAGGGACCACTTTGCGCTGAACCGGTAGTAGGGATGGCTTGGGTGGTGGAGAAGATTGAGTACAACCGGGAGGAAGAGGAGTCTGAGCAGGGTGCTCTACTTTTAGATTGTATGTCGATCTAGCTGATGATTGCAGCTCGTGGACGGATGTCGGCAGTCGTGGGCGCGCTGATCTCGTCGGTACGGGATGCTTGTCGGGCGGGCATGCTTGACTGGTCACCCCGGATCAAGCTTGCGATGTATACTTGTGATATCCAGGCTTCGAGTGGGTCATCTCTCGCGAGTATCGATTTGCAAAGCTGAATGCGGCATTCGCAGCGGATGTTCTGGGTAAGATGTATGGAGTCGTCGCTAAGCGACGAGGTCATATCGTGTCCGAAGAGATGAAAGAGGGTACCTCATTCTTCACTATCCGAGCGATGCTTCCGGTTGTCGAATCATTCGGTTTTGCCGATGGTCAGTCTACTCTACTCGGTTTCGATAGTGTTCGTTGACGGTACTACAGAGATTCGGAAACGAACGTCAGGCGCCGCATCACCTCAACTCATCTTCTCAGGCTTCGAAACCCTTGATCTCGACCCCTTCTGGGTCCCGTCAACCATTGAGGAGCTAGAAGATCTAGGCGAGAAGTCGGACCGAGCGAATGTCGCCAAGGCGTATGTTGACGGGGTGAGGAAGAGGAAAGGGCTGTTTGTGGAGAGGAAGATTGTAGAGTTTGCGGAGAAGCAGCGGACGTTAAAGCGGTAGCATCTATCTGATGAAATGCACAGGGAAAAGAAAAGATCAGCGACCGCCGCGTCAGAGAAAGAGAGAAAAGCCAGTCACGCCGAGAAAGCCGCGTGGCTTGCTTGATCTTCCCACTTTTGGACGTTTTTTATCTCTAATTGTCATGCGAGGCCCACCCAATCTTATCACTTAGACATATATATTGCGCATGTTCATCACCCCGTGGATCCGAATCGATAGGCCAGCAGCTATATCGAACCCCATAAATCTCACCGACTCCTAGCCTGCTTTCCCCTTCGTTGTCTCCCCTCCTCTTACTCCCCTCCCTTCCCTCCTCTAGCATCTTCCCGACTCCGAAGTCATATTCATCACTCTCGCACATGGCGCAAACGATCTCCAACCCAGCTCAAGGCGGAGGCCGAGCCTCGTTAGGCGGAAGACCCGGTGCAGGACCCAAACGAGCGAAAAACACCGCAAGAAAATCCACAGGCGGGAAAGCACCTCGACGATCAGCAGGTAAGCCCACTCTCGCCAACCCTTTAGCATCTCCAATCCCAGATATCACGCATCTTGTTGGATATTCGCTGATACTCTGACCTTTGGCTTTCAGGCTTGGCACAACCGAATCGAGCTGGACCAGCCAAGAAACCACATCGATTTCGACCTGGGACAGTCGCTCTACGAGAGATCAGGAAGTATCAGAAATCAACCGATCTATTATTGGCGAAACTTCCTTTCTCGAGAGTGGTACGTCTTGATCCGTCTTTCACTTGACTTCGACCTTCCCCAACTCCCTATTTGTGCCATTCTGACCTGGCTTGAGTCTCGGAGTATGGGGAAGGTCGAGAAAGGGACAAGGGGGACAAAGGCTGGGCTGTGGTTTTAGCTGATATCCGGGGACAGGTCCGAGAAGTCGCATATGATATGGCTTCGATTGATGCTGGAGATTTACGATGGCAAAGTTCAGCTTTATTGGCTTTGCAGGAAGCAGCGGAGGCGTATCTTGTTCACTTGTTCGAGGATGCGTGAGCTGTTCCTTCCCCATCTTTCCATATGACCGTATTGCCAATGGTTTGGAATCGGAATCGGGTCACTGGGCTGATGCTGTCCCTTAAGGAATCTTTGTGCGGTACATGCGAAGCGGGTGACGATCATGCAGAAAGATATACAACTGGCTAGACGGATACGAGGGCCTTGGGCGGGGTTAGGATAGCTTGGCCATTTGGAATTTAGGATCGTGTAGATAGGAGCTGAAGCCGCAGCTCGGGGAGCATCTTGGGTCGGATGGATGGATATCCTTGGGTCTGATAGATACCATTGTACGAACTCACGCCAGTAATGTTATGCAAACCTAGCCAAATGGACGCTATTGTGGGAATGGAAGATATGATAAGATTTATCCGTAATGAAAGGCTTAAATGAGGTATGTCCACAATAACGGTTTGAACAGCTCTAACTTTATCAATCTACAGATATCTATGAAGCACTAGGATGTTTCAGCAGTTGAAATGTAGCGCTACACCTCCTGACCCCGTCATCATGAGCCATTCGCCTTCACCGCCTTCCTCTCCACCCAACCCCTCCTCTCAAAACAACCAAACACCAGATCATACCCATCAAACTCATACCCAATCCTATCCTTTCGCACGAACCCTCCTCCCAGCAAGTCCACGCCAAAAGCCTCCCAAGCCCGTCTTTCCGTCTCACTACTGCTCACTCCTCCCTCACCAGCAGGAGTCGAGACGAAGAGGGTGACGGACAATCGATTTGGTTGGAAGATACCGACGACTTTCCGTATGAGGTTGGTCAAGTTTGGTCGTGAACATGGGGAAGATAAGGTAACGGGGAGGGGAACGTTACATTCAAAGGAAGCGTAGGACCAGCCTTCTTCAGGCGTTACGTGGATCGTAAAGTATCCCCCTCCGGGTTTGCCTGGTACGCTCGAAGGCATACCCGAACCGATCACAGCGTTCGCCGAGTATCCACAAGGCTCGAAACCGAAACTATCCAGTGTCGTTTCGGAAGCAGGGAAGATCTGGTCTATGCCAAGTTGACTGGATATGGTGGTGCCCATCTCGTGTCCTGTCCCATTATCAGGGTGGAAAAAGTGCTGCCGAGAGGAAGGGTCGAGGTGGGACATGAGGATCTCGAGAGTGGAGTCTTGGTACAGTGTCGGCGAAGGGATGATGGGAAAGAGGGATAGCGAGAGGGCGCAGGGGGTGACCAAGGATGCGTCGGATGGAAGGAAGGGTTGGGAGTTTGGGGAGGTTAGGTAGAGTAGCCAATGGTCTCGGTTCATCGGGCCGACGGTGTATGCGGAGCCGGTGGAGCCTATGATGCTTAAAAATCAGCTAGGAGCAGGTGCAGTTACAAATGTAACTTGCCGAACACGCTGTCGAGGAATAATACCTCGTCCCGCCAATCCTTGTGCGGTCCACTCTGCCGTTCGGGGAAGAAGAATGATTTTCGGGAGTAGAAACATCTGCGATCTGGGATGAGCACAGTACCTTCTCAGACCGAGCTCAGCATTCACTCACCGCCAAACAGTCGTGAAGCCGCAGTAAGCTCGAGCTATCTCGATGATGCGATGCAGTCCTAGGAGGTTGAGGGTCGTCCCGCATGTCTTTAAGATGAGCAGATGAGGCGCAACGAACAAGCTCGATTCGCTTCGATATACAGCCCGTCAACTTCTCATCGTCTTATTCACCGATGCACTAGGAGACGGCAAGCTCACCTCAACAGGTACGCATCCAGCTCCTCCCCCTCGACCAGACTGAGCACCTTACATTTCACTATATCCAACATCTCCTCCCAGACCTCTCTCGGTACTCGTCTCAACCCACGCCATGTTCGCTGTGTACCAGGTGAACGTGATCGAAGCGCTCCCCGAGCACTTGAATCAGGGACGTCAGGAAGTGCTTCGAGCGAAGGAGCGAACCATACTTCGAGGAGCTTTTCGGGACCTTCAAAGGGGGCTTCGGCTTCGAGGGGGTGAGAGACGGAAGGGGGAATTGTAAGCTGAGCGGGGATGGTCATGTCGGAAGTACTGAGAATATGTCACCGCATGGATGGAAAAATCGCGAGGTGGAGCGGTTGAGCAGCGGTTTTCTGATGGGTTGATGGTATGTTTGGAGGTTCGGTGACCAAATTCCATGAAATGCTTCTTTTGTCACGTGATCAGCCAATTGGCCTTAGCAGGAATTCCCTTTTCGCCGTAGAAGTGCGGCGATATTTTTGAACTGGAATCTCTGCTGACCGCCCGCTCTCGACTGTAGCCGGGAAATGACGGCGTCATCATCTTATCTCTACTCTATAGCGCCGGCTTCCTAGCTGTAAAATCATATCTTGACTTTGAGACGCGCAGGCGCTGTTGGCAGGACCAGCCTTTCCTTCAATCCCGACGTATGGTATCTGTAACGAGATCGATCATCCGTTTTTCCGTGGGTATGAGTACAATATTTCAACCAAAGATAATCCCATCGGATGGAGGTTGAGAGTACGCCTGCGAGCGGAGCCTACTCAACCATAACCATAACCAGCGTACCGAATTCGCGGGTTACCAGTGGTCTGGCCGAACAAAAGACCGAGAGCCGCTACATCCTCCACCGCGCTGAGGGTATTTTGAGCGGTCTCTCTTGCAGGATAATACACCTTCTCGGCAGTCAGTTTCTGGCTCTCTCACCACTCCTCTCCCGATGGACGGTAAACACAGTATGACGCCCATCAGAACCATCGCTTTCCTCTACCCAGGTGCCATGGGTGCTTCCCTAGCACGAACCCTCCATATCCGACAACCGAGATTAACCCTCCTCACATCCCTCTCCACCCGTTCTCAAGCGACCTTGGATCGTGCATCCTCCTCCGGATTACATAACGTTCCCCTCCCCGAACTGGTCGATAGATCAGATGTGATCATCTCCATTCTTCCACCTTCAGCAGCATTCACTCTCGTCCAAGAGGTCATCACTGCCTTACCTCACCGGAAGTCACTGATCCCATCGGTATATATCGACGCCAACGCCATCTCCCCTACGACCGTTACCCAGATGTCGGCACTCCTTCAACCACATAAGATCCCATTCATAGATGGGGGTGTACTCGGACTACCTGCAACAGACATGTGGGATCCGAAGATCTACCTCTCCTCAGCGCAACAATGGGAACGGCATATGCAGGAGGTGGTCCAAGTTCTCGGTGGAGGTGGAGAAGGAAAGGGACTAAAGATTGAAGTTTTGGAAGGCGCGGGGGAAGGAGCGGGCAGTGCACTGAAGATGTGTTATGGTGGGATCAACAAGGGGTTCAACGGGTTAGCTGCGTTGATCGTAATGGGTGAGTGGTGTGGTCCCCCGCGAATCAGCCAATCCAAAATTCAGGCTAACGGCGTGTCCTCCATCCCTCCCTACATGTCTGTGTCTGCGACTTCCTGTCCATACACGACACGAGTGCAGCTGCTCACGCTCATTCACCTGGGACGGCCGATGCTCTCCTTCGCGAATTCTCCTTATCCCAGACCGGTAAATTGGACGGCTTCACACGTTCATTCCCGGATATGATCGGGAAAGCCTACCGCGTGCGTTCCACCTTTCATCTTTGGCTTCTCGACGTCTCGGTATGATGTTGATTTGACTGATGGATGAAGTAGTTTGTTGCGGAGATGCAAGAAGTATCGAAATTCATCCAAACCGCCCTCTCTTCTCAACCAAATACCACCCCGGACGAAGCGAAGAAGGTAGCAGATACATATGAAGGGTTGGCGCAGGTCTTTCAACGGATCGCCGATGATGTGAGGGTACAGGCGGGAAGGAATGGGGATGTCGGTGCTGGGAAAGGGAGTGAAGGGGCGGTTGGGGTATTATTGGATTTCGCGGAGAAGGGGAAGAACGCTCTTAGTGAGGTGAAGAAGGGTGAATCATGATGTACAGTGAGCGGGGACCATTGTGCATCCGGCCAATTGCATATGAGTTGGAGTAGGCCTGTTTGACGGATTTACACGAGTGAATAGATACTCTCTACGTGGATGCTACGCGTGCTGTATTTGGATGATGAGCCTTCGGGTGGAATCGATTGGTTCGGATATGAGACTATGGAGGTGTAAGAAAGCCTGAATCTGATGTGGCGGATAACAAGGTTGCTCTTGTTGCTGTATGAGCAGAGTCCTCCGAGGAGCGAATAGGTGAAGCAGCGAGCAGACTACTGAGATGTACCAAGAATGAGGAGCAACTTTTTGCTTCCGCATCGACACGGGGATGAAATGCATGATTCCAGATATGGAAGCGCTTTCGATAGTGCTACAAAACAAAAGCTAGAGCATAACAAATCATCGCCATCAAGCCCCAACCATGCCCATCTCACGCCGACTAGCTCGTAAAATCCAGAAGAGGAAGATCTAAGCACCATCCAGCTCGATCTTGACGGTGGTTCGCTGCATCTCTGACCAATGTCCCGTCTTGAGTGACGTGTTTTCTCGTTGAAGTCGGTCGACGAGGGCGGATAGCTTCTCGAGGCTTTGGGATTGGGCTTCGGTGAGACGTTCGAGGTGGACCATATGTTGGGCGGCCTTTCATCCGATCAGTATGGAGCCTTGTCACCTGCTCGTGGGAAGGGGACATACCTCTTGATGGTGGATCTTCGATCGAGCTCGGAAAGCACGTTGTGCCAATCGATTCTGAAGTCTTCGTCGATCGCGTCGATTCGTATGCCCCCCGGATCCATGTTGGGCCGCATCGAACGCCTCAAGCTCCTTCAATTCCTCTTCGCCCAATTCGTGATCTTCGGGATGCATGCTACCCGTCGACCAGGTCATCTTACGTTTATGCCCCGAGACATCGATACGAGATTGTAGGGAGGAAGCTTGATTGTCCGCCTCTGAGAGACGACGGGATTTCTCGTTTGGGTATGGGGTTGACTCAGGAGATGAAGTGATGGGTGAGACGGTTATTGATCGTAACGGGGATGCGGGGTATTCAGGCTGTCATACATGTTAGCAAGGTATGTTCGAGGATGAGAGAGGTACTGACTGAATTGGAGGTATCGTAGGTGTCGCCTTTGTTGACGGTTTGCGTCTTGAGCCAGTCCGGGTTGATTACGGCTGGAGCGATAGGGTTGAGCTTGGGTATGTAAGTCTGGGGGGCGCGGAAGGGACCACCACAAGTGCCGAGGAGGTCTGGCTGGAAGTTCATGTTGAAGTATGATTGACCAACGGGCAAGGTGGTGAGGTTGAGGTCTGGGGGGAAGTGTGAGCGACAGGACACGGGAGAATTAATGGAAAGGGGGAACGTACCGAGAGCAAAGGAGAAGTTGTTCTGCGGAGGCGGGTAGAAGCCGGAGTCCCACATCGACGGATCAGGTGCGGTAGTCGTGTCGTAAAGTTGGCCGTACATCATATCCTTCCCTCCGGACATGTTCACCGCCTCCTCGGTGAAGGTATACGAGGGGTACATTTCGGGAGATCGGAAGTCGAAGGAGGTTTCGGACTGAACCATGGCAACCGGTACGGAATGGGTCGAATTGACGGGGCTCTCCAAGCTCTTCGACGAATGTGTATTGTTCCCGACAGAAGAGGATGCCGTAGAAGGTGTAGGTGAGAAGTTGTTCAGCTTGAATACGACCTCGGCTGCCTTGGAGACAGTGCGAATAGGAGTGGCCAGAGCTGGGCCTCTTGATCTACTGGACGTTAATCGTTCGGCGACGTGAAAGTGTACTTTGTATATCCAGTGAGGTTTCGGATGATGCGATTGATCGTCTTTTCCGAATTATTCAGGCAAGAGAATTAAAATGCTTGGTCGACGAAGTACAAAGCAGTAAGAAGAGGACTTTCATGCAATCGTGGACGGGCGGATAGAAAGCTGAAACGCGGATGATGTAGCTTGGATTCCATGAAAAGGAAAGGGATCCGCTTGCATCCGCACATTCCAACAATGATTCATTCCACTCTTTGATCTCGGCGGGTTTCTTCTCCGGCGAATTGGATCCAGTTCCAGCAAATCGGCATTCTTTCAGGGTCCCGGTTGGTTCCGCCGTAACACATGGGGAACATTTTGCCGGCAAATAAGATAGATCCGTTCACCGTGAACAAGGGGGTGGTGGTAATTAGAGAGTGGAGCACGAAATCGGGAACCATACAGTGTCCGCAGGTGAAATTGACCCCTCGGTATCAAATCTAGCTTAGTAGCGGAAGCAGTTCCCAAAGACCACCCGAGGACACTGTAGCACTTTTCGAGAGGAGTTGCACATCCAGCACGACTACTTACTTCTAAGCGATACCTTTGTGTCTGTCACCTTGACGCCTCTCTGTGCGATACCTTTGTAACTGTCATCTTGACGCGTCCGATGGGCTGTCGAAAACTTTCCTCGCCTTTGCACACATCATGTTTGACCTATAAAATGACCATCCACTCGCCTAGTCATTTGCTCCGCGCTACTTATAGCTTGCGCGACTCGTCGGCTCGACATGCACTTCTGAATCATCCATCAGGTAGCTAACTTTGGGTTCTTTTTGCTGACGCTCGGCTGGGACTTTGAAACAGCGATGCGAAAGCATAGAGATTTTGACTAAGCATAGCTTCGACTGGCAGGGAGAGGTCTAAGCTCACATCCCAGAGGGGCCGTGGATGCCTGCATCGGAGGTAGAAGTTTGGTCTACTGCTCTGTGACGAAGGTGACAGCTTCCTATGCCTCTGGATGGGCGGATCGGTGGCTATGGCTTCCGGATGGGACGTCGCCAGTCGTCGCCACCGGGAACAGGGTGTGAACTCCCTCCATTCTCCCGGCTTCCTTCCTTAGTGCCTCAAAGGTACAGCCACCATGGGATGAGATGTCTGAAGCTTGGTTGACGACTCAGTTTAGGATAAATGAGCGTTGGAAAGCCTGCATCTTCAGTTTCCTTGTCCTAGTGTAAGTTAATAATAAGAATCGGAATCGCTGTAACAAGATATTACCACTTTCGGCTTCTTGAAAGGGATACCAAACCTGAAACGCGCGCAGAGCTCCGCCTTTGTCCTCTTCCAAGGACGATCCCACATGAATCATGTCTTCTCACCCTGTATCGACGTCTGTCGCATTTTGCAAGGAGAGAAAGTGGGTTTCGAGGGAAAGGCTTAGATCGCCGGTCCAGGTGGGTACATGGTGACGACGGTTTCTTTTGGGGTTCGAGCGGTCTAATTTGCTATTCAGCCTTCCATTGCGATACACGATCCTTTCGATTGGCGGATCGTCCAAAAAGAATCGGGAAGAAGGAAGGGCGAGCCTTGAGGTAGATGTTCAGGGTGGGGCACGATACAGGCGTCCCGAGGAGGTCATGAAGTGAGTAGCAAACTCCTCATCACCCTTGGGTGTGAATTCTTGCTCATTGATCCAGACTTTCATCCCCTCTATCCTTTCAGAAATCATATTCTTCTGACGGAGGCGACTCAAACGACGCAAAGCATCTATCGAGGGCTCGTAGGCGCTTAGAAGGTGCAGAGGGGACACCGTGAAGCAGGTGCCCATATAACCGAGAGCTATCTCTCCGACCGGCATATCGAGGGGTTCTCTCCCCATCTCTCTCAGTCGACCCGACATGTCGGCAGCTACCCAGTCCCACTTGATGAAGACTGCTCGACGAGGTAGACCATTCGTTAAGGTGAGCCGGCATCTCAAAGCGTAGAGTACAAACTGATCCGAGCAGGATACACATGATCTCTTCGCTACCCTCATCATCTCACTTCCCCTCGACACACACCGCAGCTTCTTCAAGGTCTTCCCGAACAGCTTTACAACGTAGGTAACCGCCAATCCGATGCTTATAAGCTGATCCGTGTAGCGATGAGGCCGCAGCCAATCTTTCCTCCCTCAAATTCTCCCAATCCAATCGAGGGCCTGATCCGAAGGACCCCGCACGAATCCTGACCACTACTACTACGACCACCTTCAGTATGTCCCGCGACATGGCAAAAGGTATCTGCCAGCAGTTTATGGACGCTGCTCTCATCGAAAATGCCGTCGACCTCTCCTCGTCGACCTTCAAAGATCGTGGCATCTATATGATCACTCCGAAAGGCCTTCACGTCCTAGAACGGTTCATTACCAAGAATGGGATCACCGCGGTACATACACTGCGTCTCTTCGTGCAACAGCCTATCTGTATGAAGCTCCTCCACCTCGAAAGGAGGGTCGCCGATGACGAAGTGATCATCGCCAAAAGCGTCATCCAGGTACTCTGGCGAAGGGTCGTGGGCAGAGATCCAAACATCTCACGCCTCAGTGACGAAGAGCTCAGCGCTCAGAAGCAGCTTAGATGGTACGCCAGAGCGAGCTCCATTGCTGTGGAAGATCTGGTCGACCGGTCGATGGGTATAATACTTTGGAAGGTCTCCTCTGTGCTCTCTCCGTCAGAAAAGACCGCACTCGATTACCACTTCCCAGCATTAGCGGTAACCGAGTGGTTGTGCGACTTCTCGACATGCTCAGGGCAGGACGAAGCGGCAGATCTAGGGGCACACTTTGTCCGATACGGCCTCATCACACTTGTCAGCGATAAGGGCAGGGTCAAGGAGGGGAACATCGTGACGACGGTCAAGGTGGGCGGTGCAGGCGGTGGTGCTGGAGGTGTCATGGTGAGTGGAATGATCGGTATCGACTGACCAGTACAGCCGGAAGCTGACTTCCGCGCAACCGAGAAGGCCATCTACAGGATCACCAAGGAGGGTCTCGAGACGGCTCGATGGGATAATTTCGAGCCCCGTGACAGTTCAGAGACTACGGCGTTTAAGCCCAGCATGGACACGCAGGACTCTTCGGACTCGCTCAACAAAGCCCCCCGACCTTTTATTGCAACCGAACAATTCGCTCCATCCTTGCGGACTGCAGAATCGAAAGCCGGCCTCAAGCGACATCGCAGCATGTCAGAGCGTCGACTAGCCGACTTCTCTGAAGGCTTGGACAAAGATGCTCACGCCAAGGACAGTCATACAGCTCGACTCAAGCACATACTCGATGAGCCAGCACTACGGAGCTTGTTTCGGGAATTCTTGCGTGCGAACTTTTGTGAGGAGAACCTTAGCTTCTGGCTGGATGTGCAAGACTTTAAACGGAGGTTCAACACGACTAGCTCGGCTGTGGCCTCGCCTGTGTTGGGCAAGGGATCAAAGGCGACGGGACATCAGGCCATGGAGAAACATCAACAGGCTCTCATGACTATGGCGTTCCGTATATACCATAGTGAGTCCTGCCTCAAGGACTGGATGTTTGCTGAGTGTCCGATCGATGTAGCCTATCTTGGGCCTGAATCACCTAGCGAGCTGAACATCGATCATAACCTTCGAGCGGAGCTCATCACATACATGACCAAAATCTCATACCATAAGGAGACTGGCGGGAAGAGTAAGACCGAGCCTGGAGTTGCCAATATCGTACACGCTAGTCAACTACACACAACGGTCAAGCTGTACGAGCGGATCCAGACCTACATCTTCCGCCTGATGGCTACGGACTCGGTACCGAAAGTGTGTCAGAATTCATCAGGACGGGAGGATCGCGCTAACACTCTCGGTAGTTCTGTAAGACTACACATGTATGCATTTGACATTCCGTCAAGGCGTTCTGTGAGCTGATGGCGAGACCTTCGACAGTTCCTCGAGCTCATGCGCTCCGTCTTCGACTATAACGAAAGCCTATTTGAGAACGATATCTCTGATCTTCGGGCGCAAGTCGGTGGACTTACTGTGCGAGACGAGAGTCCAGAGCCGACTGATCCTCAAACAAGTCCGACCAGGGCGTATATCACAATATCCCAGGTCTGTCCTGTCAACATCATGATAGCCTGCAGCTTACGGATTGCGTCAGGCCGCGAATGAGAAACAGGCCAATCTACTTCAGAAGAAGCATGGGATCACATAACGGTATCTAATGTGATCGCCTGGATCGTTGTGTTCGCGTCATCCTGCATTCCGGCATGTACCCGCCACTGTGTAAAACATAATCATTGGCGTTATATAGTATACTGGACCGGTATGCATTGTTGTCATCCTCGCGTATGCAGCTTCGATGGTGAAGGATGCCTTAGTTACAATTCGATGGCGACGAAAATGCCGTAGGCTTCGTTCGGCCAGCTGAAGCAAGAGACTCTTCAGACCGGGACATTCTTATTCTGACGTATGTCGGGTCTCACTGCAAGCCACTCTGATGATCCAGGTCGTTTCTCGTCTTTAGACCTGTCAATAATTTGCAGATGTGGTGATATTACTGCCAATACACTACTCCAGCCGATCCGCCACAATCTGCAAAATGTCCTCTGTGGACCTGCCAATATTGCTCAGATCCTTCGCCACTACCTGCCATACCGGCCCATGTCTTGGAGCCGCCGCAACACACTTTTCGATCACTGACATCTGTCGCTCCTATCACATTCATCAGTCCACGTCATCTTCGATGCAGATAGCACGTACTTGCTCTCCATGTTGCCTTTCAAACCTCAGCCACCATCCCCAGGCATCACCCCAGTCCGCTTCAGCAGTGATGGCATTCAGCATCCATTGTCGAGTTTTCTCTATCTTTCGCTCTCCCCAGAACAGTCGAGCGACGGCGATGATGACAGCGGGATGTTCCCCCGCTTTTTTGAGGGCATCCACTGAGCGACCCTTCCGTTGTTGAGGCGCTTCCATAAAGATCGCCATGGACCAGAGAATAGGCGAGGTCGGGCATTCCTGCATTGCTAAGATATCATCAGTAACCAGTTGAAGCGAGAAACAGCCAACTTACCTCTGGCCAGCAAGCTCTTCGCTTGTGCCGCTCCACCCGTTCTTTCCTCAATCTTGATGCTCTCTGCCCATAACTCTTCGTTTTTTGGGTTATACAATCTAGCCTTTTCCAGCAGCGACCGCGCCTTGATCGTCACGCCCGCTTTCTCTTCGAGCCGCGCAGACAAGATCCAAAGGGGTATCGACTTCGGACAAGACCGACATCCGTGGGCGTATGCGTTCCGCGCGTTAGCCGTCTCCCCTCGGCTGTCGAATATCTGACCGCGAATGAGATGCAGTTTGTCGAATCGAGGGTATTTCTCAATCGCCTGTTGGAGAGTATTGAGCGCCTCATCGAGTAGTCCGAGCTGTCTTTCCAGTGCCGCCGACTTCATCCAGATCTACCCACACTATTAGCTGAATCCACTGGGATGATGACAAGACCTACCCTTTCCGTGTCTGCCTGAGCTCTAGCTTTCTGTAGGACCTGCATAGCTACACTGGTTTGATCCGTTTCCGCAGCAAGTTTGGCTGCAGCCAGGAAGATCGATTCGGAGTCCTCGTTCTTTTCGAAAGCTGAGGCGAGAACCGCTTGTGCACCAGGAATATCTCCGCTGACCCACTTCTCTTTCGCCGCCATGAGCCAAAGGACTTCTGCATGAGGACAATGCTCTACACCCTTGGCGAGGACATCCTGCATGGCTTGTCTACGCTACGTCAGCACTGTCGTGAAGCTATAGCGACGAAGTGACTGACTGAGTACCATGCGCTTTCTCAAACTCCGCCGCCCTCCGCCAGACAGCTTGCGATGTCGGGAAAGTCTCCAGCAGAATGACGAAACATGCCCTGGCCACCTCGAAGAAGCCTCCCTTCTCCGACCTTTCCGCATCTTCCAGCCACACGGTCCGGCGATCTTCCTCCTCAACTTCCAGATGAATCGTTGCCTTGACGATCGCTTGAGCTGTGAGCGGACTACCCTCAGACTCGCATCGCTCAGCCTCCTGCAGCCATTGTTCTCGGGACAGTATGACTTGATTCCGCTTGAGTGATGCGACCGCGCCATCCATGAGCTTGTCGACCGAGGCTGCCAGCTTGCGAGTGCGCTCCGCCCATTCAAAGTCATCCTCCATCTTCACTTCTGAAATAGCTGTCGGAGATTGCTCGGCGAGACGACTGGCCGCTATCCAAATCTCATGCGATGTCGGGATCCGAGCTCGAGCAGAGTTCAGCACTTTCTTGGCATTCTCCGGTGTCTCGAGTCGTGCCAGGGTGAGCCATAGCTCGACCGATTTCGGAATCACCTCGACTGCTCGTGTGAGGAGAATACGCGCATCTTCTGGGTCATCCTCGAGGTTGACGGTCTCTTTCCATAAGCGTACCGAGTTTGGGATGAATTCGAGCGCTTCACAACTTGTCAGCGGTATTCCACATCGAAGGCGTAAAGCGGCTCACCTTTCCGCAAGACCCTCTTCTTGGCGGTGACATCGGTCTCGAGCGATGCTGCTTTCAACCATATTTTGACCGATTGCGGGACATGCTGTACCGCCTTGCCTAGGATGATCTTCGAGTTCTCCGGTGTCTGAGCACATAGAGATTAGCCGGACAGCAGAACAAGGTGAACATTAACTCACATTCAACTCAGCAGCATGGAACCAGACATCCTCGCTATTCGGACAGTTCTCGCATCCCTCCGCGATTATCTTCCTCGCTTGAACCATCTTTTTAGCGTGGACTAGCCGAAAAGTCAGTGAGGACCGGTTGGTCATTCACAGACAGTCTCTCACCCTCGAGCGAAGCGGCGGCGATCCATCCCGGAGCATGCTTAGGATTACTCAAGATGAGGTTCTGAAGCAGTTGGCGAGCTTGCTTGATGTCACTACGTTTTGGATTAGCAGATGGCAACGTATTGGAGAGGATGCTTGCCCGATCTGAGCATCCGTCTGCAATACCTGACTGTTCAGTGCCGTCATGTAACCTCGAGGATCCACGCTCGTCGAGGATCCATTCGCGGCATCTTTGGAGGCCTGCAAGACATCAGCACGATTAGGTGGTTTTGGCAACAGAAATACCTGATCCAGTCGCAACGACAGGACCTTGTCCCTAGCGTTTCCTATCGAGATGAAGTCCGTCAAAGTTCCATCCGCCGGCGTATCAAACCCTCCGTTCTGGATGAGAGACTTGTCAGCTGCTTGACGAATCCAAAACAAGACTCGGGCTTACCGCCTGCTGTGCAGCATCCAATTCCCCCAGGAGCTGGTTCCGGCTCGCTGCGTCTGCCAGGACAGTATCGCTAACAGCATAGCTCCTCCCATTCTGGTTCTCCTCCAATCGCATATTGTGTTTCCTCCGCTTCCCCGTCAGATTACCCGCTTCGGGAATAGCATTCCAGTCTGCATCGTTCAGCGAGGAAAGGGATCTTTTCAGGTCGGCGAACTGAGTCTGAAGTTTCGGGTTAAGAGCGCGTTCCTTTGCCGCTGCTTCGGCTTCGGCAGCTTCTCTGTGGATTCGTCAGCTGTACACGACTCAAGTGGGAAGGGACACACCTTCGAGCTCGTCGCCTAGCGTCCATGCGCTCGTCTACGCTCTCCCATATTCGGTCTGCCTCTTCGTCATCCGCCTCGTACACCGTCCCAGCGAAGATATTCCGCTCGTCCTCCGGGTCGACCAGAGCATCGGGGTCGGGAACCTCCTCTCCCCGTTTTGCTTGCGCTTCCCTGAATACGTTGCGTAAGCGAGAAGCGGTATCCCAACGATGACAGCGACCTACGCAATAGTCTCTGCACTCGGTCCTTCACGAGCTGGACCGATATCGGATCGTGTGGTGAAACCAGATGCTCTATGAAGGCGCATCAGCAACATTCCTTCGACTTGATCTGACCTTGCTCACCCTCGACCAAGACCAGCTACATAAGACGCAGGAGCGGCCATCTGCAAGCTACATCATCAGTCCAAGGCAGCTTCCATGGGAACGAACAAGTTATATCTAGTCTCTTTCGGCACATGGCGCACGGTACCGACGTTCGACATGGCGAGGAGAGATGTTTTGGTCGCGAGGACCGAGCCGAAGGGATCAACGATTAAAGACAGGAGAGATGTTGTGGTGAACGGCTGAAGGTGAGCCAGTGGCCAATTAAAGCGGAGGACCATATAGGAAATAATTCCCAAGACCTCCACCGGAGCTCTCCTTTCCGACATGGAATTGCTAAGTTTTTGGGAAATTAATTTGTTTACAGCCGAACAAACGCTGCTACTGGGTTTAAATACCTTTTCTCCACTTCTATAGACACACCGGAAGACCCACAGGAGCGTATCTGTCACGATGGGAGGGCCCGTCGAGACGCCTGTCTCGCGTCGTCTCGCCTCGGTAAAGAATATCATAATCGTCTTGTCCGGGAAAGGTGAGCCTTGCCTCGACAGCCTGCCTCGATTGACTACTAGCTGCAGGTGGAGTCGGTAAATCATCTTCTTCCGTCCAACTAGCACTCTCCCTGCTCGAGCTCGACCCTTCGAACCGAGTCGGTCTCCTCGACCTTGACCTCACTGGACCCTCACTACCTCGCATGGTCGGTCTCGACCTCCCTACGGCGTCCGTGCACCAATCATCCGCAGGTTGGGTACCAGTCTACGTGGATCAGGGAAGACGATTAGGCGTGATGAGTATCGGTTTCTTGTTGAAAGACCGAGGGGATAGTGTCGTTTGGAGGGGACCGAAAAAGGATGGGATGATCAGGCAGTTCTTGTCGGAGGTTAGGTGGGGAGATCTGGACTATTTAGTGATAGATACACCGCCAGGTACGCTCCTTATCGTATGATCCGCTTTGCCTGACATTTCGCTAGGGACATCGGACGAGCACATATCCCTCCTCACTCATCTTCACCCACTTTTCACCCCTACGCTGTCACGACCCACGACGCCTACATCCGTCCTGATCACCACACCTCAAACAACAGCACTGAACGACACTATGAAATCCCTATCATTCACCAAGAAGCTCTCTCTGCCCGTTATCGGTCTCGTCGAGAACATGGCTGGATACGTTTGTCCCTGCTGCGGCGAGATCAGTGATACATTTGGTCGAGGAGGAGGCGAGAATATGGCGGAGCAAAATTATATACCCTTTCTGGGGAGAGTACCTATAGACACTGTATTGGTTGGATTGCTGGACGCGGTGTCGAAGGGTGAAGTCGAGGCGACGGGTCTAAGCGAGACGAATGGGACGGAGCCGAACGGATTGATAAATGGCCACTCGGTATCCTTCCCGCTACTCGACCGTTATATGGAGACGACCTCGTCAAAGGTGTGGAAAGGTATAGCCGAAGGTGTTGTGAAGGGAATCGAGCATCGTAAAGAAGACATCATGGCCTCTGTACAATCCGGCAAATCGACAGAATGAGACTAGTCTGGCAGGTATGCCTTGTTGTATGCATTTAGTGAGTGTAGTATATCTTGACCACGGGCGGTTCTCGTCCCACCGGGGGCATGACGATGTGGATACACGCAGTCTTGCTTTCGCTTACTCCGCTACTGCTAACTTTCCAGAATCCCGTTCGCATCGCCTAAGACGACCGTCCGCGACAAGATCACGTCTCGAGCGAGAATAATGGTACCTAGAGCGATGACCTTGGGGTCAGCACTGACTGACTGATCGCGATAAGGCGGACAAACGGCAGGAGAAGGCGGGATTGTAGACAGGGCGCATCTGATTTCAGACTGAGAATGCTCAATATTTAATGGGTATCTCTCCGCCAAGATAACATGGCTCGATCCGGCCATACTCGTACAGCATCCCGTGGCTACCCAAGGACTGCCGAGGTCAAAGAGTGTTCGTTAGCCATCCTAAGCGAAGACGAGGGAGCGTTCCGTGTGCGCCTGTAGGAGCACAGGATCTGAACTCAATAAGTCACTAGGGTGACCATTCCGCAAGCTCGGCGTTGGCATCGATCCCACTAACGAACGAATCCCCTTTGTCTGAAAGGAAGGGTGGTGGGACCGCACATTTCCACGGAGATCCAGCGAAAGTATTCGATGTAGTAGATGATCGTGGCACCGAGATGTTTCACCTCATACGGTGATGTTTTCCATGATGCGGGTGATACGACGACGTAGGTGAGATTGGTGATAATGGCGAGAGCGAATCGTCATACTCGAACATTGACTGAGTACTTTTGAGATTTCACCTTAGGTTTTACGTGACTGAGTACTTTTGAGATTCACCTTAGGTTTTACGAAAAGACCTTGCTGTAGAAACTTTGCGCTGAACCCTTCGGTTCAGCCTCCCCTTGATGTAGCCTTGGTAAGAGTTAACCTTCTCTCATGCAATCGTAGTCTCCTCATTCCTGAAACAAAGCATACTGTTGCTCAGACTACTTTCGCTAAGAACGATCCCGGGCAGTCGATGATGCGGTAACGACCACCATTTACGCGCGATAGTGGAAGCCGATAGTTTTGGATGTCCAAGCTGTTTTCGCCACCCTGATGATTCGATGAAGCCTAGCGTTGCGAGACGTCTGAATACAGCCGTGGTACCGGAAATGAGTAATATCGAGAATTTTGTAAGGCTGTACCGTAGTCATCTAAGAATGAAAGAAGAGCCAAGGCGTTCAAACGGGCTAGGAAGGATTTCCGGCTTAGAAGGGGCATACAGTACACCTCGCTTCGATATGACGTTGAGAAATGACATCGTTATGATTGGAAATGATGGGCTTCCATCTCCATATGACGAGAAGCAGGTACAATGCCATGTAAGGCGGCGATGAGACGAGTGACGGTCTCTACCTGAGCTAATAGAAGACGAGCCATGGAGCACACTCGATAGAGATGTCAGATGGGAGGGCGATAAGTCATGCTCAGCTGTCAATACGATACATCGTCCTATGAAAATCATCCTGTAGTAAATCCAGTCGGGTTGCTCGCCACTTTCGCCGGGGTCACATATCTATTCAGCGGGACGAGTGGGAGCTCGCGTGATCTTGTCAGGATCGCTCACACTTCTCCTCGTCGTTGGGCTGCTACTCCGATGTACGGATTACCCGCCCTGTGACGAAGCTGGATGGCTTTGCGTATCAACGCTCGTGGGAGCGGGTTGCTGTGATGAACCGCTGGTGGCTTGACGATATGCGGATGGCTGTTTCTGAGTGAGCTGTCCGGAGAGGACGGCATCGTCGATGCGGCCTTTCCACTCTTCGCATATCCAGCCAGAACCTTTGACTCCTTCTGCATGATACCAGCGACCTCTTTCAGATCGCAGAGGAATGTCTTGAATGACTCGTCGATCGCTTCGGTGGAGTCTCCTTTGATATGTGCATCGGAGAGCTTCACGAGCTTGGTGATGGTGTCGCGTGAACCAAGGAGATGGACATTGGATTTGAGCGTCAAGATCTTCCCTCGGTAAACCGTTGCCAAGTGATATTCTTCTTTGTTTTGTTTGACGGAAAGGACATTCTCGTCTTTTTTAGGTCTGATTTCTGTCCCGGACCCATTTGAGATCTTGGCACACCTTCAGAATCTCCTCCCTCCTCCAGGATGACTCGGATCTGGTGGGGGCCTGCCTTGAGAAAAATTGCATGAAAGCATTGGATGCCATGTTTGATGTTTGATGCTTGGTCTTGAGAAGTAGAGAGAGAACCGAGAGATAGGCTGACAGATTTTCCAGACTTAAATACCTCTTCCTGCCTGCCATCAAAGGAGTGAGCGCTTCAACGGAGGGATAGAAAGGAGTGTTACATTCGGCGATTCACGAGCAGAATACATGTGGCTTTGTCTCTGTGGCGAAAGGAAGAAAGGAAGATCATGGGGGAGAGAGTGCGTCCTGGTAATGCTGCATAGGTGGAAGCATCCAGGTAAGCTGGGTCCCGATCCCAACTTGAGGGCGTCCAATCCTTCGCAAGAAGTCACGAATCCTCGCTAAGTTGATATTGCGTTTCTCGAGGTACCGCGTCGTACTTCTCGGTGGGTAAGATAAGGATTCTATCCCTTCTCCCATATATGAGAGTGGAGATCCGGAAGAAAGATAAAAGAACGTGACGGAGCTATTCTAGCGCGCGATGTAATCAGAAGGTAGTGAAGACCGATCGAAAAGGGGTGCGGCTATGTAAAGAAGAAGAAGATGAGGACTGAATCAGAGATCTTCATCACAACTCGTATGACGCAAATCACAGTGGCAGGAGTGAAGGGGGAGGAGGCGGAGGATCACATCAGAGAAAACATGTAAGGGCTCGAGAGTGCGGCAGACAAAGGAAGTGGTTCTACGTTGGATGGAAGGAGGTGGATGCCGCGATTAGTGGACCTGGCGTATGGAGCGAGGTGTGCGCTCAGGCGGGAAATGTTCAGACGTCTTGTGAGCCTCTTGCCGCACTTTGAGATACAAGTAGTAACGCCGTCGAAGCAGGAGGGCTATACCGAATGAGTGATTTGTATGTGTATGGCACGTCAGAAGTTTATGTCATCCTGGTAGTCCGTCAAGAAAGTCCACTTGATTGTGATGACACTCACGTCCCATCCAACCTCCATCAATCACCAGACATTCTCCCGAAACGTAATCACTCGCCCTACTCGCCAGAAACACTATAGCCCCCTCGAAATCGTCTGGTGTACCCCATCGTCCAGCAGGTATACGCTCGAGGATTTGGCGGGATCGTACGGGATCGGCGATGAGAGCCTCGTTCATCTGCACGACTTCAACTACTCCCAATATTGAGAAGAATGATATTCGCGTCTGTGGAGATGTATCCTGGAGCTATGGCGTTGACGTTGACACCTTTCCCAGCCCAGCCATTCGAGAACGCCTTAATCTACGACCACGCTAGTATCAGTCCGGTTCAGAGGGTTAAGAGAAAATGTACGATGCCTTGTACACCATGTTTCGCTGCGGCATATGCGACGACGTTCAGACCACCCTGAAAAGCGACGAGGGAAGATACATTGATAATCTTGCCGTTCCCTTTTGGGTTACCGGCTACTCCGCCTTCAGGTACCGGTTCGCCAGCTACTCCTCCCCGAGATCCCAACATATGTCGACCTACAAGGGGGTCAGGTCGCACCAAAAAACGGTCGGAGTACAAGATATGAACCCGACTTACCGGCATCTCGAGTGATGGTGAAGACGGTACTCAAGTTGACCTGTAAGACCTCCTCCCAATCGTCATCCGGGAACTTCTCGACGGGATGTCTCCTTTGTATCCCACCTGAGTGCAGTCGTCAATTATCACGACCTCTACTTGTGTCATCGTATGAAAGCTCACCGCAATTGACGACGACATCCAAAGTCCTTCCCATCTCTCCAACAACCCTCGGAATCAACTTCGCAACCTCCTCCTTACTCCCCAAATCACAAACCACAATATCAACCTTTCCCCCTTTCCCCTCATACCCTCCAGACCTCTCGACGAGATCCTTCGTGATCGTATTTGTATTGTTCCGCTGGACGAGGAGGATATCTGCTCCGGCTTTTGAGAGGGCTAGTGCCATTCGTGCACCGATTCCCCGAGTACCGCCGGTGATCCTGGACATCATCATCAGTATCAATTACTGAGGTTATATTCCAACGGACAGAGCGGTCCTTCCCTTGAGACTGAAGAGATGCTCGATGTATGACATAGTGAGCAAAGTGTACTCTTAAATCGTGAACAAGATTCTTCTGAAGTTTCAAGTAATTGGGTATTTTGGGTGGTCGGATCTCCGGTCCGGTGAAACCGGGGCCCCGGGCGCCTGCCTTCTCATGACCCTCTGAGGAAGAAGAGTCGCATCCTTCATGGAGCTGTGCTCAGCCTGAGAATAATTGTATACTGGACAGAGGGTAAGCCGCTATCCGATGTGATAAATGCATTGGCATCGACCAGGAAGAGCGAGAAGATGTCTTGGTTGCTGACAGAAGGAGGCAGAGACAGAAGTCGTTCGCTAGCTTGTCTATCCCTAGCAGATGCATATCGTGACCTCCACATCTTGTCGAGACGCACTCTCATAGTCATCAATTGCGAAAGGATACATTTGGGCAAATACAGAGGTGGGCAGCGTAGAAACGCCGATTACTCGTAACGCCAAGCC
>JAABUH010000162.1_pt1 | contig 101328 bp, 103 predicted proteins | sample 5559121 | NCBI WGS metagenome assembly JAABUH01 (sample SAMN10711871, study PRJNA513364) | rock metagenome | isolation source: Antarctica rocks | place: Antarctica: Victoria Land, Battleship Promontory nord | collected 2015-12-28
AAAATCCATAGCCGAAAAACGCCTCGATCCCCCCACGCTTCCTATGGAGATTGTAAGACGGGATTGGAGGAAGCAAGCGGTTGGGTGGTTTGTTTTGTTTTGGGTTGGGTTGTTTTGGGTTGGGTTGTTTTGGGTTGGGTTGTTTTGGGTTGGGTTGTTTTGGGTTGGGTTGTTTTGGGTTGGGTTGGGGGAGATGGGGAGAGGTTGCTGCTGCTCTTCCTTGCCAAATGTTTCTACAACAACTTCTTTCCTTGATTGTCATTCTACCAGAAAACCGTTTGAACGAATCATTGAATCGAGTTTCGATTATTACAAAAATCTACCTCTCTCGCCGACAGAAGCTAAATGAAAAAAATCCCGTCTTCTATCAATCTTCGGCTCTTAGAACCCTTAACACCATCGCTAATGCCAACGAAAGGAAATGTGGTATCTAGTGTCTCTTCGCAAGAACAAAAGCAGGAAAGAAAGCTTGGCATGTCTGTACCCTTCCCGTTTCCTATTCATCCACTGCAGGAAAATTACATATCCCAACCACACCACCACCTCCTTACACTCCCCCCAACGTCATCCCATGCGTCGGCAAACTCCGACTATGCTCCGTTTTCTCAGGACTTGTCTCATCAGTCACGATATGTTCCTCCAAATAGATCGGCCCACTGTTCTCTGGCATCGGTGTTTCAGGGGCGAAATCTTCGGCAACAACACCCTTTGACTGCAGCTTTCTGTCGGTAGCTGTGTGAGTGGTTGAGCGACCGTTGGCTGAAGGTGGTGCTTGCGCATTCTTTTGGTTATCATAGGCAACGGCTCGAGCGTGGTTCACCTCCTTCCTGGCCTTCCTCTCCTGTTTGGCTGCGGTTTGCGAGGAGACCCCGTTCTCCACGACACCGTCGGCTTGCCCTGCGGCGTCCGCTTCTAGAGAGTAGCCGTTGCCACGAGCCTTTTCATCATGATAAATCCCCTTCCGCTCGCCGTCCCACTTCCTCAACGCCTTCTGCGCCTTCCCTACACTTTCGAATCCACCTTGTTTTTTGAGCCGTCGGCTCTCTCTAGCTAGAGCTATCCTTCCAACTAGACCTTCCTTCTTCGTCTCATCAAACTCTTTCTTGATCTCCAGAATAGCTAACCATGCCGCATCCATCCTCTCCCTCACCACCTTCTCCTCTTTCTCGTCGAGTGCACGCACATCTTTACCACCTTGAATAGTTCTTGCCTTGCTAATGAATGCTGTCGGCTGCTTCCCTTTTATCAGCTCCTTATGCACGCCCTTCATTGTATACCCAACTGGTCCAATAATCGCCGCCAGATCTTTTAGCACAAACCCACCGATACCCTTGCCGACACCTTTAACGAAGCCGACAGCGCCACCCTCTTTCGCGCCGCGATATGGTTGCGAGACGAGGCCTGTAACACCGTCATAGATGCCAAAGGCGAATTCCTCGCCGGCGGCGCGGAGTCCAGAGCGGTAGCCTGAGATACGGGTGGGGCGACGAACGGTGGAGTCACCGTAGAGACGTGGGGCGTTGTGGAAGCCTTGAGCGATGGCTAGAGCAAGGTCCATGGGTGCTGTGGATGGCAATTAGCTCAACGGGCCAGGTATGAAAGTATTGTAGTAAAAAGAGCTCACCTTTAGCGAGAGCCTGGCCGCTCTTGGCCAGTCCATGACCGGTATCCTCAGCAAGATCCTGCGCTATGTTCTCTTGTGACCCATCCGCTCCCACAGAAACATTGTCCTCGTTCTCTTCACCGTCGACCGCATGCTCTGGTAGTTGATTTGTAGTACCATTGGGTAGAGCTCCACCCCTTCTAGCTTCTTTCTGCACACCTTCAGACATACCTCCCATTAATTCACCACCAGCGGGAGCCTTAACATATCCATTACTTTCTTTAGGTCCATTGTGAGCTAGCGATCGGTTTACCTGACTACTCTTTCTCCGATGTTTTTTCTTCTGTTCATTCCTTTCTCTTCTCTTAAGTGTCTTTGCCCACCTCGCAGGCATGCTACCAACACCCTTGAACACGCCAACAGCAGAACTAGCAATGGCAGCGCCTCCGCCTGTCAAGGGCTCGCCTGGTCCTCCGAAGTCGTTCCAATCACAGTTTCGCACTAGTCTCAGATCATGCCACTTCATCTTTTTCTGCTCTACTAGTAGTTCAGCAGCGAGTACTGAGAGCTTGAGATCGTACTTTTTGAGCGACCATACTGCAACACGGTCATGGAGAACGGAGCAGCGCATAGAAGTGGGACCTCGCAATGGTAAGTGCTGGTGAAAAGACGCAACAGCATTCTTAGCTCCATCACCCTCCACTTCGATATCGTGCGCAAGTTCTTGGGCGTGCTTTTTGGCCTCCGGAGTCAGGCATTGTCTAATGCCTTCCGCAAGTGCATCAGCAGTGAGCTTCTTGTACGGTACAGCCTTGTGAGCACCTGCCCCTGCTTTTGCTACCATGGCACCCCAGAAAGGCTGGTCGCCAAAGAACGGAACGATCATGGTAGGCTTGCCACACTTCAGACCAATAGCTGTTGTGCCGGCACCGCCGTGATGAACCACTGCACTGACGCGATGAAACAACCAGTCGTGCGGGGTATTTTCCAGCATGTAGATATTCTTTGGAGTGTTTCCTTCGTCACCTAAACCTCCCCATCCCTTGCTGACCAGTGCTCTGACACCAGCCTTCTCGACAGCTTTGAATATCAGGGACGTGAACTTATCAGGATCGTCCACGACAATGCTCCCAAAGCCGATGTAGACAGGAGGTTCTCCCTCCTCCAGGAACTTTGTCAAGCTCTCGGGTGGTTCGAAGGAAGACGCGAGGTCAAGGAATACGAACCCTGCAATGTCTATCTCAGGACCCCAGTCTGCCGGCTTGGGGATCAAACCAGGGGACCAGAGATACGAATAAGGCACCTTCAGCCGAAAAAGCTGGCCGGGTGCCCAGAGTGTGGACACAGGCTCTAGTCCTAGGGTCTTGACACGAAAGTGGTTCACCAAGTCCCCAAGCCCTTGCCATATCCTGATTTTGTCAGTGTCAATCTCAACGAGGTTTATGCTTGACTCACATCATCTCGACCAGCGGATATGACATGAAATTAACGTAATTGGTATCAACATTGCCACTCTTAATGTTCGCCAAAGGATGCGGAAATGCCTGCGTGGGGGTATAAGGAAAAGTAAACATTAGATGAAGCGGTATCCCAAGTCGTTCAGCGCAATGGATGTGAGCGAGACAAGAGGGATTCGCAATGATAGCGTCGGCCACGAATGGACGATTTTGTTCCATCATGCGTAGGTTTGACGCATCACCCTCTGCATCTGTAGCATTGATACAAGCTCGCCAGAACCCATCAAACATTTCGACAAAGGCGTCGCGTCTCCGGCCTATTTCCCCAGCTCTGACTGTAGATATTGAAGGCACGAGACCGGGATTTTTGACCATGAAAGCCATCAATTCCGAGGGATCACCTCCCACAGAAAAAAACTCCAGGTCTGTGTCATGCTCGACAAAATCTTTGAAAGCCGGGTGCGATGCTATCCTAACTCGATGCCCATGCTCCTCCTGGAGCACTTTGCCAATCTTCAGGAAGGGCTGAATATCCCCCCGGCTTCCAAGAACCATGATGACGATATTCAATCTAGGTGTTGGCGCGGCCTCGATGGACGTAGCAGTCGACAAAGCGGACAGTCTTGTCGCAAAGTTTGGTCGGCGAGTAGCGTCTTCTTCGTGGAGCGGTGAAAGCGGCTGCTCCTGGTCTTCTTTATGGTCGCCAGGGTAGAAGTGGTTCTTCAAGGTAGCACCAAGTGCCTTCGCAAGATATCCTCGGTTCGCTGTCTCGTTGACGCTGATATTCAATCGTCCATCTTTTTTCGACACCTTGCCTTTTGTCTTGAAATTTTCATTCCCCACTTTGAACCTCGAATACTGTTCGTCACCGTCCCTTCGTTTCTTCATGCTATCGCTTCCGGCTCTGCCCCTCGTCGACCTTCTAGCCGTATAAGCAGGTCGCCCTTTGGCCACGTCCTCGTCTTCCGAGGATGACGATGAACTAGACGAAGAAGAATCCGATTGCCAAGCCGCATTCTGTAGAGCAGTGCGGACATTCCCGGTCCTGCCCCTTCTCATGCCCAAAAGTGACCCTCTCTGCGCTGGCACAGGCCTTTCTGTCGTGAACTTGTTATTTGCCAATGCTGGCCGTGGCCTTGACGCGATCCTCCCAAGCTCCTCCGGAGCCGAGCCATTTGCCTGAGACGCTCGGGCGCTGGTGGCAGTGGGTTTTCCATTTGTGGATGTAACTCCGTTGGTAGCAGGGCTTGACAGAGCGCCAGCAGAGATGCTGTTGCTCTTGGGTGGAAAAGGGAACTCTAGCGGAGGTGGAATTGGTAGAATGTTAGTGCTCCCTTCTTCGGAGTTCCTCTCCATGATTGGGACAGTGGAGCCGGGCTCCCTTCAAGTTCTGTGTGCCGGTGATAGTTGTAGTATCATTGACAGAGGTTGTGGCGAAACGAATTGAGGAAAGTTTGACGTGTTTAGTTGCTAACTGTCGCACAATTTTAGTGTAGGGATGTGAGCCCGCACATAGACGCGTGAAATGGGAAAGGGCGAAGGGTTGTTACTACACGGGCGACAAGGAGGTGGAGGGGAGGTGGAGGTGGATCATCGATGTCGCTGGCGGAGGTGATGTGAATTAATTATTATTGATTAAGTAGAGTATGACGGAGGGGAACTCCGCTCATTGACCTCTCCGCCGAGACCAATGAAGTGTCAGAGAGCCATAGTGAGTGCATGGATGAAGTCACTTCTGCAGCCATGGCAATCAAAAAACCCGCATGTTTCGGGACCGGGTAGAACCGACATCATAGCCTTTCTGATTTGTTAGACGAGAAACGGCCAAGCTAGAAAAGCTTAGCATTGCCCCTTTTGCTGTTTTGGATACAGTGCAAAAACGAAGCCCTACAAATAATTCAGTCAATACATTAGTGTTCTGGGTAAATTACAGTTCGATTAAACGAAAATGAAAAATCGTTCGTTTTATTTTTCACACTAGAGTATTCGCTTAATCATCGAGTTCAGTAATAGAAAAGCATCAGTACCAATATCATATATATTCAATGAGCTTACAGCAATCAACACATACCATTGTATGAGAATCAAACAATTTCTCGCGTGTCGAATTTGCTTAAAACAGACATTTCTGCAATCAGAAAATAAATGATGTTGAGTGTCGTTGAACAGTGCGCTTAACGAACTTACTTGTTGCACCGAGTCTCGAACAACAGTCGGATTTAAACATTTTGCTTTTTGTGTACGTATTGCATTTAGATGTTATCGATTTCAAGCTACGCTACTAGAAAACAGATGACGTGCTTTTTAGAAAATGTCAAGTTGGCATTCGATTAGCTGAATCGTTTAATTACGATTTAATGGTTTGGCGGTGGGTTCGTAAGGTAAAGCACAGTAACCCTGTGGTAAGTGTGGCATGCACTTTTCCTCAGGTAATACTGTAATTCTCATATATCTTTTCAGGATTCAAATCTACGAAACACGTAGGGGGGCTTTGCTCCGTTCAAGATGAAAAGGGTTTCAGTAATCACCCATCAACAACCATCCCTCAACTCAAATAGCCCTGCAGCCCTTAACTTCTCGATATCCCCTCCCGCCTCCTGCACCACCTTCTCCGCCGCCAAACTCATCTTCCTCCTCTTCTCACTCGCTTCTTGTTCTCGCCTCGCCTTAGTCTTGGAACTCCCACTCGGTGCCACGCTGTTGACGATCTTTTCCCGATCTCTAGGCGTGTAGTTGACGAACACGCTACTCGCCGACTTCGCCGACTTGAGCGTCCCTACCGAGGACTTCCTTCGACTATGCTTCGGTCGACGGCGGCTTCTAGAGGGGCTCACTGGCGACGGCGAGCGCGAGGATGAAGGCGAGGACGGGCTTTGAGGCCGGAACTGGTTGACGCCAGGAGACAAGATAGGAGAGTGCACATCGAAGCCTGTCGCTGTTGGCGAGACGAGATAGTTGTCTGAGGGATCCTCACTGATGAACTGGCAGTACTGATCCTCTTGCATCATCAAGCCTTGCGAGAAATCTTGGCTTGCAGGTGCGGGAGTAGGCGCCGATTGCGCGGCGATGGAGGTCTCATCGTAAGGTCTTGCAGAGTTTGGCAGATTTTCGAACCATGATGGCTGAATCTGGCCCGGGGATACAGTGTAATCGAAGTGTTCAGGGATGGTTTCCACCTGAGTCCACGATGATGCCGGTCGAAGTTGAGGCAATGCCGATTGAGACTTTGCCTTGTTTCTCCTTAGATCTCTATGCTGGCCTTGATGGGATACGTGATGTGATGCCATCCTGGTGTGATGCCTTGTTCTTGTCTCCGGACGTTGGAAGGCAACAGGTGAGGGAAGAGGGCTAAAGCCTGCTATTTGCGCCGAGGCATATTGCTGCCCAGAGCTTGGCTCCGCATAATTCTCATTCAGTAAAAAGCTATTTCCGTTTTGCGCAATAGTCTCGCCAGAGAACTTGTGGCTTAGAGTCTGAGTGTCCGTGTTTGGCTCATCCTGGTATAGACCTTCTGGCAGGGGAGGGGAAATCGGAGCGTTACTTCCCGGAGTTTGAAGGCTGATGTGCTCGAAGCGTTGGGTCCATTCCGAATCTAAGGGCATCTCCTGTCGGTAATAGTAAGAAGGATGTATCATCTTGGATGGGTCGCCCGCAACGTTGCAAGGGCTTTTTGAGATTCGGTGATTTCGATCACGCAGCGTTTCAGGGGGCGTGGCGTTGAATCTGGGCTTTCTCCGTAGAGGGAAAGCTGGCGTTGCTGCAGGGGCTGATAATGGTGGTATATGAGCCTTAGACGAGGGAGGTAGTTTGCCTTCAAGGTTGAGAAGCTCGAGCCCTGAAATTACCGGCTTCTGTCTTTCGGTACGTGCAGCCCTTCTGTAGCTTTGCGGCTGGGAGCTTCCGTTCGTCTGCGAGAGCAGGCTATTGGCTTCTGGACGATGTTGTGCCCGCTTAGCGTTTGTATACGCGATGTCGGAGAAGGTGTTGTTGTAGCTTTCACTTGATGCTGTATCTTCGTCCGTTGGGAAATCGATTGACCCAAAAGGGTTGGCGTCGCTGGCATTGTTGCCCGACTCTGCAGAGTCGTGATTGGTGAATTGGTTAAAGAAATCGTCCAAAGGATCGTCGAGGATTTGCGCCCCGTAATCGAATCCTTTGTTTTCCGATTGATACGGAAAATCAGCTGGATTGAAGGACAACATGGTGAACATCCGCATGCGTCAAGTTGAACCTCTCCCAATTGTACTCGTACCAAACGATCTAGAAAAGTTCGGCTGCTGAAGTCAAGCAAAGAACAAGACTGCAAATCGATAGTGGTACGGATAATCACTAATGGTGATAGAGAAGGTATTGATATGCGATGACTGAAGAAGAAATGAAAAATAGGGGGAGTATGCGCAGGTTATCTAAGGGGACCAGCCTCCCCAGATTTGTATTGGTTTGCATTCCATGGTACCTACTTCAACACAACAAGGCGTCAGTTGAGCCCTATCAAGCTGCTTCTTATTGGACACGTTTGACGATACAATGGGAACTGCAAGCGGAGCAACGGCTAACGCTGAATGGGAATGTGAGACACGTGGTCCAACATTCCGAGCATTGTCAGAAAATTTGGAACATTCCAGTCCCCCCAATATTATCTTGTTAGCGAATGGGGAACCTTTGGTCAAAGCTTCTCAAATCGTGGGGTCTTCTTCTGGATTCCTGCGTTTATTGCCGTCGTGAGATCAGATGTTTGTATCGCAGAACTGTTCCAGACACTCGTGTAACGTAGACCTGAGTGTCAGTCAGCTCCCATAGCAACCTTACTGCCCTTTCCCACGCGGTCAATCTAGGAAACTCACCATCCTGCACAGTCCTGTCCTTACTCCAATTAAGCAGCTCCTTCGTACTCTGGACAGCGACCGGGCTCTTTTCAGCGACCGTTTTCCCCCATCTAAGCCCCTGTCTTATCGCATCCTCTTTCCCTCCACCAACCCAGCTAACAAAGCCCACCTTCGCCGCCTCTTCAGCTCCAAATACTCTTGCACTTAGACACACATCCTTGACCCAGCTTCCATTGCCCACGATCTTGGGCAACCGTGTCAGAGTCCCTATATCAGCGGCGATTCCGACATCGACTTCTTTGACGGAGAATTTAGTATCAACGGCGCATATGCGTAGATCAGCGCAGCATGCTATATCGATTCCAAGCCCAAAGCAAAATCCGTGCATAATTGCCACTACTGGTTTCTCGCATTTTTCGATGGATGATATACATGCTTGAAACTCATTGACATGCCTCCGTATGCGTGTGGCCGCGCGGGCACCGTCAGGAGGTGTAGAGGAACTGGCAGCATTCTGGGATTCGCGCGTAAGAGGTGTAGATTGGGAACGAATATCTATGCCTGCGGTGAAACCTTTCGGACCCGCGCCGGACAAGAGGATTGTACGGGTTGAAGAGTCATGGGAGAGGTGGTCGAAGACGGTGCGGAGTTCGAGCCACATGCTTGGGCGGGGGGAATAAGGTCAGCTAGGTATGTAGAGTAATATGGATGAGTGCTTACGGCTCTACAAAAGCGTTTAACTTGTCTGGGCGGTTGATTTCGACATGGGCAACGAATGGTTCGGGATAGGTCACGTTGAAGTATTTGTAAGTGGGGACGGTGGATTGAGCCATGGTGAAGGAAGATTGAAGGAGACTTGGGGGTGGAGGGTCGGTCTATGGCTTTGAATTGAGGAAGCAAAGAAAGAGGATCGTATGGGGATGGGGATGATTGAGAGTAAAGGTCAATACAGCTAGAAGGGAGATGGGAGTAGACGGGACAGGAAAACCTTCAAGTTCGAGTTGTGTACCTCGGCCCAGTAGGAGAAGCCAGCTATATAGTACGCTAAGATAACAGCTCTGTTATCTCACCGCAGCGTCATTGTTGACAAACGCAAAATCCGGTTCTTTCATCTTCTATTTCCTGACCTTACCACCGTCCGTCTAAACACCCGACCACGCACCACCCAGCTCCTGATACGCGACAACCCCCCCCAATCGAGCCCAACATGTCCGACACTACCGACACATCCGGCCTCGGCCCCTGGCTCATTGGCGTAATCATCTTCACAACCCTCGTGTCCATTGGCGCGGGGATATTCTTCTCCGGCGCGGGCGACGACATGGGGCAGTGGATGTTTGAGAAGTTCTTCAAGGCGAAGGCGAAGGCGGAGGAGAAGGCGTTGGAACATGTCGGGGAGGAGAAGGCGAGGGGGTTTTTGTGAGTGGGGTTTTAAGATTGTGATATCATGCAAGTAGAAGAATGGGAGCTGACTGGGATGATTCACAACACAGGAAGGATCAATTGAAGAAGAACCCGGTCATGTCCAATGACGAATTGAATGAGATTTCAGGAGGATTAGGAGACGAAGCGGCAAAGGAGTTTGGCGGGCAACTCAGCAAGGCTTTCGATTGAGGCCTAGGGAAAGAGAACAAAAGGGACAATATATCATACGACGTAGTGAACGATAGTCTGGAGAGCAGACGACGGAAGTGGAATGATCTGACATTGGGAGAAAGCTTTAGCCATGCCAACCTAGCCTAAGCAGCAGATCGGAAGGGAGCATAACTCATCACCAAAGATGAAATAAGTTGGGTCAAAAAGTTGCCATTGCTGGAAGTCCGAATTATTTTTCCCTTTTGGTAAATGCCAAACAACCCTCCCTTGCATAATCGGACGCCTTCCTTTCAAATGGTCGTGTCGGTTGCCCGAAAATGCCTCGCTATGCTATCCCTATCGCCTTTGAGAAGAGAAATAAAAGTCCCACACCCTAATAGTCGATTCAACATTCAAATACCCAAGCATAACAAGCCCATCGTGACCGAATATCCTCATGTATCCCGAACCATCAAACCAGAGCACTGGGTCAGTTGATCCGTACCGTGTGCCTTCTTTCTCTTCTATCGGTGTTTAACCCGGCCCTCAATTGCTTATGTCTGTACCAGTGTCTGTACCAGTTTCTGTACCAATCACTTGGATTGGGTGCGGGCGAAAGGTAGGTTCAAGGACCCGGCGTTGCCAACAATAACACGAGCTGGAAGTGCATGTTCATCGTAATTTGGTGGCTTCTGGCCTTCGCCTGACAAGTCTTGTAGTGGTATTGCCGGCCCGGCCCCTGGCTCGGTATGTGTAGCATCAGGGTGAACCGCAGCCTCAGGTGGTGAGGGCATATATGGTGGTGGTGCTTGCCCTCTCTCATCGAGTCCCTCCTCTGGTGCCGGCTCCCGCGAAGACCTAAACCTTCCGGTTACCCAGCGTCTGCTTCCGGGCATACCCTCGAGGTCTCTTGCCAATGCAGATTGCCCATGGTATCGTGATCGTGCCATCTTTTTTCGATTCCGACGAACGAGTGACCACCACACTAGACCCACGATAAAGACAACGGCGGCGAGGAGGAGGAAGTAGTAGTCCAGGACGCCGCTGTTGCTTTGTTGGTTGTTGTTGTTGCTGTCAAAAACCGCAGCAGGATCTGTTGCCGGAGGCATGGTTGTAGAAGATGAGGAGGTTGCGGAGGTTGCACTGGTATCTGGATCGATCGGTAAAGGAGATATAGAGCTCCTGGGTCGGCTGGTGGGTGTGGCTAGCATGTCAGACGTGACCTGTGCGGTGATTGGTCCGGCCCATAAGAGAAGCAGTAGTAGGAGGAATGTCAAGTAGCAGCATTGTTGATACAGTCGTTTCATTGTGGATTTGTGAGAGACGATGTTACAGGGTCGAGTAAGTGAGTGTTCGCGGAGTTAGAAAGTACCTCATCAAGGGATCAACGCTGAACCGAGGAAGCCGCTTCGTTGGGGGGGAGAACCACATACACAAAGACAGGAGCGAAGAATTTAGATCACTTGATCCGTGAAAGAGAGGATAGCATGACACTGAAGTGGTATGACTGATCAATGTGCTGGTACGAAACAAAGTGTCGGAAGTTGGCGGAATTACGTCTGTAAGAAGCTGTTTGTTTTGAATCAATATTAAAGGCACAAAACGAAGTTGCGGAAGGCGCTTGATCCGCGACAGGGATCTCGAAAGCGCTTTCCCATTTGAGCCGTTGCATCTAAGGCAGCTCAGCTCACACAAGCCCGCGTATCCGCACAGTCCAACAATTCAACGACCATGCCCAAAGCCGTCAAAGGTTTGCCTATCTCTCAATCTAATGCTTCAATCCATTCCCACCGCCCACGACCACAACTCACTAACCCCCCTCACAGGCGTCCTCGTCGAATGCGACCCCTCGATAAAAGCCATAATCCTCAAAATCGACCAGGACAAACACGACTACATTGTCGAGGACCTTGATGACCAGACATTGGTGATCAAGGAGAGCCAGCTGCCGAATCTGAAGGCGAGGTTGGAGGAGGTATGGTTGTTCCTTCTCGTCTAGCTGTGGGGGCGTTGGATGGAGGGGGCTGATGAGGCGTGGTTAGGAACTTGCGAATACGCAGCAGATGCCCGAGGATAGCCAGTCTGATTGAGAGTGAAGGTTTTCAAGAGATGGGACGGGGTTAGGACCTCGAGGGTCATACGGAGTCAATGAGAGCCCAGCTGAGACGGTGGGTCTTTGAGATGTCTCGGAAAGGACATGGCAGCAGCGTGGAATGAGGCTGCCAGAAACATAGCACCGGCTTATAAAAGCACCGTGGAGATAAAGAAGCGCATAGACGAGTGTCGGACGACTTCAAGCAGCCATCGCGGACTTCTCGCTCGTCGCCCGTTAGGTTCGAGAAGTCTCCTGCCCAGAGGGCATATATGGCAAGATGCCAGCGGCGTTCATCTATACAAAATTCAATTTATCTTACAGGAAATATCCTATGATCTAAGAACCACAAAGTATCGGAACACGCGCAACAGATTCGGTTTGTATTCCCTATCCATAAAGTGGCAGTCACCCTCACTCCCTAAATCGAGCAACGCACTCAATACAGTGCCTTCTCCCACATCAGAAATCTACGACGCCCTCATTCTTGGCGCCGGCCCCTCTGCCGCTCTCGGTCTCGCCCGCGTCCACCGCTCAGCCCTAGTCCTGTCCCACAACTCCCTCTGCAACAACGGCGGTCGTCGCCATGCTTAATGGACAAGCCACGCACCGAAGTCGTTGGAAGAGACAAGATAGTAGAGGAACTTGGCGTAGAGGTAACCCACGACGCAACAAGCACCAACTTTTAAAGGAGTGACCCATTCGGTGAGAGCAACATCAAAGGGGTTTTCGTTGCTGGTGATGCCAAGGCAGTACTAAAGCAAGTGGATCCTGCGACAACCATAGGTGTTGCCGTGGCCGTAGGTATATCGTTTCACCTGTAGTTCGGAGGGAGATGAGCGGGTCCTGGCAAATGTCAAGAAAGTCGGTCAATAAAGATCATCTTGGAGGTGGAGGACTCGGTAGGTGATGTAGTTGAGGTATAATTGCAATCTGAAATTTGATGCGAAAATTCAGCAGATAATTATATAGCCAATACATAGAAGAACATTCCGATATTTCATTTTAGTAGCCTCACAAAGATATACAGAACAATAGACAGATATATGGATACTTTTCAATTATATCATGCATTAATTGGGTAGACCCATTTCAACTTGGTTATAATCCACCTACAGAATTCCCAGACAAATGTTTTGTTTGGTGACGATGATGATGATGATAATAACCTCTTAGAACGGAGATATCTAAGACGGCCAGTCGCAGGAAAGAAGAGATGGGTTGTGCGGCAGACGGACAATCTTAAGATAGATTCAAGAAGTCGTCTGAGAGCTTCAATGCCTCAATCGATCTTCTCAAACTGTTAATCACTCGCAAGCACCCACGCTCTCCTTTGTCTTCATCAGTAGCGCAAACCGGGGTGTAACTTGTTACGTTGTGTGGATAGGGTGTATTGTGCCAGGCATGTTGCCGTTCCTCCAGTTCGTCAATGAGACTATTCAAGCTCCCATCATCGGCTCTGATACCAAGGACTTGTTGTCTTATCGCCTTTCTGGCTGTCATACGCCATTCGATAGCACTAAGCTCAATGTTGAATCCCAAAGGACAATCAGGGGTGCCGGTATGAAGATGCACCAACGCTGGATTCAAGTCACCCATCCTGAATGATATTGATTCTCCACTAGCGGACTTCTCATCGATGTGGTGAAGTAGCTTAGCATACTCCATGATGATTAGAGGTAACAAGGTGCCCAGGAGTGAAATGTTCTGAAACGCAGAATTGAAAGCTTTGGGACAAATCCGACAGCGAAGTACATCGCGAGCAGTGTTTGTTGCAATTTTAAGGTTTCCACTCGTCAGAGGGAACGATGGAGGTGGTAGCGATTGAAACGAGGAAAGGGTCAGATAGAGATTCGCCAGACATGCACAGCTAGGGCCATTCGGCGGAGAAGCTTCGCTGGACGTTACTTGAGTCGACGTAGCTTCATCAGCGGACGTCACAAGACCGGGCATGCTCGTTTGTAACGTGTCGATTGGCATAGAAAGATGCAACGGGACCACGCCATCTGCGTTGAAATACGGATCCGACTCCTCAGCAAGGTCCCAATCGCTCAAGTCAAACACCGGCCCAGGATCCAGTTGAGATGGATCCCACGAGAGCGCGACTTTATCCAGCCCAGAGTCTTCAATTGGTGCAGAAGCCAGTACATCCTCTGACCTTGAAGGTTGTATCACGGGAGACGTGCCATCGTCTCTTGGCACCGCTGGACTACCGCTTAGCTGTTCATGTTCGACTTCTTCAGCTCGGCGGCGCTTTCGAGGTCTGCCCATGGGCTTCTGGTGCGAGTAGTGGCATACAATGCTCTCGAGGCGGCAGCGCGAGCATCCTTCCAGTTCACCCGAGCACTTGAGTTTTCTCGCACCTAGAAAAGGCAGTCAATACGCAGGATGTTGCCCCATGTGCCAAGCAGAGCATACGGCACTCATCGCAGGCAACATGTTTCTTCATGCTTGCAAGATCAGCAGCCGGCTTTGCCATTGTCTTTTGGTTGCTGCCTAGCTCTAGCCGGGCAAGCCGGATGGCTCTTGACCCGTGGACACAGAGTCGGATCAACCGTTCAAGAACGTGCTATGACGATGAGGAGCAATTTGGGCGATGGATCATGGATGGCAACGGGCCTGGAGTGCAGCGCAACGCTCGATGTGGCTTCTGGTGCTCGATGCAATCGAGGGGTTTGATGTTCGTCGAGGCTCTTGGCGTGTTCTTGGTAGGGCGTGAAGGGTTCCGTTGCAACCATTGGGCCACGGGAAAGGAAAGAACGACCTGGATGTGGGTCGATGAGAGGGGTAAGACCACGGTAATGCACCAATGGCGGAAGATGAAAAGTCAAATCGATGAGCTGCCGTCCTTCTTTGGCAATTAGCAGGCAGCGTGGCGTTTTCCCATAGCAACGATTGGATGTTGAACAACAAGGCACTGCACCCGATTTGGTTGGGACTGTAATGCCCCCGGATGTCCAAGAGCCCGAATGTCAGCCCTGCAGGCACATTCCCCCCAGTCTAACGCTATTCGGTCTGACGGCATATCAGATTCTCCAGATATTGTCGACATGGAGCGATGTGCTTGATCCATCATCTTCAACGCACCTCAAAAGCACAATAGCGTCAACATTTACACTACTACTTACTCTACTCTACTCTACTACCGTCTTGTATTATTATTATTCTCACTCGAGATCGGGTGCATCCGAGATCCTGCCATTGGTCATCTCCACCATGCTCCCCCCCGTCTGGGCTGCATCGAGAAGGAGCCCGTCCTTTCCTCCAGCAGGTCTGGATCTCCGCTGCATCGTAACTTCCTGGTCAAGATCGGCCAGGTAGATAATATGATAATATGAAAGCTGGCCGTTGTCCCCGCATGAGTCTTTTTTCCCTTTAAGTAGGTAGCATCTCCTGCTTCATCGTTCTTCATTGTCCTTCCCTACCTTGCTGCCAATTGCTTCTTCTTGGAATCTTGAGATTATTGGGAATTCCTTGGAAGACTCCAATTCACTTCAGTCGAAACAGCAAGATGCGTTTCTCTTCTACCCTTACAGCCTCTCTGGCGCTGGGCATGAGCTTCGCCTCTCCAGTGGTAAAGCGTGTCATGACCCCCAAGGTGGACGATGGCATCATTCTCAACTACGCCTTGACTCTCGAGTTCCTAGAACGCAAGTTCTACCAGGAAGCACTCGCAAAATTCACCCACGCCGACTTTGTGGCCGCGGGTTACGCCGACCCGTTCTACACCAACCTCAAGGAAATCTACGTTGATGAGCAGGCTCACGTCAGCTTCTTGGTGGAAGCCCTCACCGCTGCCAAGATCACCCCGACCAATGAGCTCCAGTACTCGTTCGGAATTACCGATGTCAAGTCTTTCATCACCCTATCCAGTCTTCTTGAGGGCGTCGGTGTCTCAGCGTACCTAGGAGCAGCTGCATCCATCATGGATAAGGACTATTTGACCGCTGCCGGCTCCATCTTGACCATTGAAGCTCGCCACACCGCCTACATCCGGGCTGAACTTGGCGAATCACCATTCCCAAATCCATTCGACACGCCCTTGGACTTCAACCAAGTCTACTCCATAGCCAGCGCGTTCATCGTCGGGGGCTCCAGCCCAGTCAAGCTTCCCTTCATGGCTTTCCCCAAATTGACCCTCCAATGCACCCGGTACTACTACGAAGCCGATCGCTCCTCGGTAACTTTCTCGGGCGCCTTCAAATCTGCCGAGATGTTGGGCTGCACAAAAGACACCCCCATCTACGCCGTCTTCTTCTCCGGCCTCAAGAAACTCTACGTCCAAGTCCGCATCACCCAAGGCAACAGCGACTATAAGATTGACAGGATCCCTGCCGGCGTCCAGGGCCAAGCTTACGTCGTGCTGTCCAAGTCGTGCACCGACTTCTCGGATGAGAACATTATTGCCGGACCCGCAATCATTGAGGTCTACCCCAAGGGAATGACCCCCAGCCAGCCGCACGCCAAGTGCTCCAGTTAGATGGATAGGGAAGGATGAGACATGAGAAAAGTGTAACGTGGAGTTGTTTTTTGGTTGTATATATTACGATGTGTTATGCGGTGTATGGAGGCAATCATAATAAGGAGTAGTTGAATGAAACATAATACATTTACTTGTTCACATCATGCATTACCTTCTTGTTCATTGCCATCACTCTGCCATGTCGTGCAAGCCAAATCACCTCTCCTAACCCCAATTCAATAACTCATCGTCCTGATGACCCGATGGCTTTTATCCTCCTCGAAACACTCAGGTCGATCCGACGCTTCATCGTCTTCCAAACTCCCCGGTCCATGAAAGAATACTGCCTCGATACACTCGCTACAAACCCTCCGCCTTTGGTAACACAAACGAGACACAGGCAGGCCTATCGGTTTGTTGAAGCAGTTTCCACCAGGTTCATCTGGGACTACGTACGGACGGAGTCATAGAGTATGAAGAACGAACCAAGTTTTTATTTCCATGCTTGGTGTAGAGTACTGTTTATAGATTTCGTTTTTTTGGGGGTGTTTGGATATCACCCTGTGTCGTCGATGATTATGGCAATCTACCTACGCATTCATTCATTTATTTATTTCCCGCTCTCGTTCTTTGGGCTTTCCTGCGCGCTTTCCTCCCGGCAGCACTCACTTCACCCCTTCCTTGTCTAGACATACATTGTTTTGGATTTATCAATACATAGCACGCGTTTACTTTTCTCTCGGGGATAGATTAGTGGTTTGGAAAGCTTGTGAGAGAGGCGAGAAAAGAAGAAAAGAAGAAAAGAAGAGGGCATGGGGGATTGGAATTGAGAGAAATATAGTAGGCAGAGGTGCGCGCATTGATACAAAGACGCCGTGTGGTTGGTCCATAGGCGTGGAATCATCTAAAGCAGGTCTTGAGGGTAGTGGATGGGCAAGTTCTGGCGTGGAGGGGATGGTGGTAGATCGGGGAGGGGGCATCCATTTATGAGGGGATATCCGAAGCGAGGATATCTATGCAAGTACAGTAGGGGCATGTTTTGGGCGGGACTTGACTTGGATAAGAAAAAGATATTCCAGAAGCGATGGCGACACGGAAACCTTACTAGCAAAAACATATTACCGGGAATTTGAGTTGCAGGAAATGCAGATGTTGAGCAACCAAACATCCACACAACCAAACCACCGCGCAATTAGCCAACACCTCCAAGCCTCCACCCCCCCGGTACTTGGACCCCTAGATAGAAACCAGACACTCCATCCGATCCCACCCTCACCTCTCCCTAAACCACCTCGGAAACCGGTCCCACCACCTTCCCACCGCCGCACCCCTCCTCGCCGCATTCCTCCTCCTCTCCCGGCTCGCCCACGCCCTCCTCTGCGCTTCCGGCATTGCCAGCCCACCCGCTCGAGCAGGCGGCGCCACACGCGCAAAGGCGGGCGGAGGATCTGGTTCTGGCGGCGCATTGACCTGTTTGAACTCGTCCTCGTCGAGGGGGGTGGCGAAGCGCGCGGGCTGGCGGGGCGCAGGCAGCGACGGCGGGGGTGGCGGGGCCGGCGCTGTGAGGGGGACCATGCCGAATTTGGTCCAGAGGGGCATGAGGTTTGCGCGTCGGTAGTGTTCGCGGAAGACCATGTCTTGCTCGAAGCGGGCTTGGTCTTTTTTGGAGAAGAGGATTTTGTTGTGGAAGACGCCGTTGGGGTTGCCGTGGGTGATGGCGGCGGCTTCTTCAACGATGGCGTGGGCGCGGTGGAGGGCCATGTGGGATTTTGTTTCGAGGTAGAGGGTGTGGATTTCGGGCCGGCGGCTGGGGAGGTCGTGTCTACAGCTGGTGATGAGGTCGGTGAGCTGGCCGCTATAGAACTCGTAGTCTTGGAAGGCTTTTGTGATCCAGGCGGTTTTGGGGAGGTGTACGTTGACGAGTCCGTAAAGGTCGAGTAAGACCGTTGCTGAACCCCTACAGTATTGGTTAGGGCTTTTTCGTCTCAGGGATACGGCGAAGACGAACCAGATGTCTGAATGATTACCGTGGAGCTCATCAGGACGCATTTTACGGTTCAATCGTTCCACCGCTGTGTTACTCACTTCGGGCGCCATGAAACTGAGAATTTGTTAGTAGAATGCCTCCTTCCTGATTTATGCTGACTTGCTGTTCTGTACCATATCTGAACAAGCTCTTGAAGCTTTGAACTGCCATCAGCGGTCCACCAAGAGTGTACGATAGGCCTTTTAATAAGAATCAGTATTCTTCATCCTCACTGATTGAAAAAAGTCTCGCCGGGAAGATCTTAGTTGACAAACCCAGTTGGAAGGACAGCTGAGATTTCATGTCTTACCAAAATCTCCGAGCTTCACACAGGGATACATTGAGCTTTCAGCTTGATCCGGGGCAGCCAGAAAGACGTTCTCGGGCTTCATATCGCCATGGATTATTTGATCCCACCCTTGTATTGCCGCTTGAGGATTCGGGTTATTGGTCCCATATCGGCAGTAGCACAGGGCGTTGGCTATGCTATAGAAAATATGCCACATGAATGCTTCTGGGAAGATGAGTCTACAAGCAATATCATTAACAAGTCTATACAGCTGGGTTGGAGTTGATTCTATACCCGTGCTTCCTGTAGAACTCCACTAGGTGGTAAAGGTCTCCATACTCCGCAAACTCATAAGCAATTCGAAAATGAGGCTCTTGCTTGGGAACATAAGCTGTCATTTGTCAGATCAGCGTCCACTTTCGGTGAAAAGACTTACGGACCCCAGTCCAAGACCTTTATCACATTTCTGCACCCGATGTCATTCAATCTTCGAGTCACTTGAGCTTCAGAGCAATAATCTTGAAAAAAGCTCGTTGAGACTCTGGTGTCTTTGGTCGCTAACAACAAAGGCTGCTGTCAAATTAGCACAATGTCTGGGTAGTCTATGGCTGCCGAACGAAGCACGTACGGGTCCATACCGTCGATGCTTCTCCCACAAGATCACCGATCCAAAACCTCCGGTTCCGAGCAATCGTATTGGCCTCCAGCGATCGACTTTCCCCTTCCGTATTCGGGACAACGCATCTTGCTTCAATATTGCCTGTACCACAGACTTCCCTCCATTCTGGTCTGGAAAGCTCGTGGAATCTCCACGACGTAGGGTAAGATAGTATCGTTCAACGTTCTCTGGAATTTTGCGGTTGAACCCTAGACGTCTGAGTCGATTCCTGAATGCAGGCGGAACCCTGGGTGGATTTTGCCCGGGCTTCAGGCCCCATTCTACAAGCTCTTTCGGTGAGGCATCAGCAAGCATTTCTTCTATCTGCCGTTCAACCCCCAGTGAATCAATCTCGCCAGAAGAAGCAAGCCTGCTTGGTTCACCAGCTCGTGTAGCCATCTCTTCTCCTATCGCGCTATTGAGAGCGGAAAAATCAAAGGTTGGTAGACTGGTCGTGTTGCGGCAAGTTCGCAATACCGTCGATCGTTAAGATAGAGGGTGGCAGGCCGCATACATTGTTAGTGATTCTGCATTGTTCATGTCAAGAAAACTAATAATTCTGGTCTCGTAAACCTGGGTCTGGGTTAAGTGCCGGATGCGGCATTGTTAGTCATTAACTCAAGGCAGATGCAGCGATGGACGAAACTGGGTGAACGTTGCACGATGAAACGATTCTAGGTTTGAGCCGACTGTATCAGCACAATTCTTCGCCTTCTATCGTGATTACATGATATATCCTGTAAAACGATCGAGTGCAATCGGAGAACCCAAAACCCCTAGAATCTTCTGGTGAGCGCAGCAGGTTTATTCTTCAAAATCTCATCAATCTCGTTCATGATCTCATCCGTAAGCTTGGGCACTATATCCAGAGACTTGACAGTCTTATGGATCTGCTCAACTTTAGAGGCACCTGTGATCGCACTCGCAACATTAGGGTTCTTAAGGACCCAAGCCATGGCGAGGCCGGCTTGGTCCGTACCAAGCTTTTTCGCAATGGGCTGCGAGGAATGTCAGCCTCATAGTTGAGGAATGCTGATGACCACTAACCTCCAACTTCCGGACTTTCTCTATCTCAGCCATCCAGTCCTCGCTTCCAACCATCTTTTTCATGTTCTTTATTAAATTTAGCAGCTAATACCGCATTCGGATATGGTACGGGTACTTACTTGAATGAAGTTGTCCTTACTCTTACCCAACCGACTATCTTCAGGAATACCCTCGTTGTATTTACCCGTGAGGATTCCACCTCTCAGAGGGCTGAAGACTGTGGTTGATATGCCATAGTTTTCGTAAAGCAGCATATAGTCCTTCTCAACTCGCTCGCGTGCAATCATGTTGTATTGTGGTTGTTCCCTGCAGAGTTTCAGCACTCGGGCGCAGTATCATACCGAGACGACTAGGTAGCCACAAACATGATTGGGCCGATCATGTTCAGTCTGTTGGCTGTTCCCCACGCCATTGCGATTTCTTCAGGGTTCCACTCGCTGGTTCCCCAGTAGAAAGCCTTGCCGGTGTCAATGATATGGTTGAAAGCTCGTACTGTCTCCTCCATTGGGGTGTTCCTGTCGGGTCGGTGCGCGTAGATGAGGTCCACTGCTACTGTCAGCCTGGAAAGAAGCCAGCCACTTGACCGAGACTTGCCGTAGTCGAGCTGCAACCGCTTCAAACTAGCATTGATACCTTCGATGAGATGCTTCCTCGAAAGTCCTCCGTTATTCACTGGCGTCGTGAGCTCTGTGGATCTGAGGGCCTATGCTCAAGGATGACAAACCTGGGTTGTCGCCAAAAGCCGATCCCCAATTGATTTTAGTTGATACCACCTGAACTCTATTGAGCTACTTGCTCCTCGTGCCCAGGCTAGTATTCCTTACAATATCGTTGCGCTTCCACCCAAATTTTTTGATGGCGTCACCCATGACCTTCTCTGATTCGCCTCCAGCATATCCCTCTGCACAATCGAAAAAGTTGATACCTGCATCGTAGGCTGCTTTCATGCAGGAGAAGGTTCCCTCTTCGTTCTGAGGGTCAGCTTCTTTCAAGGGGCGTCACAAGTATAAACTGACCGTTCTCGACGTGACCACCTAATCATCGTAAGTTGGTTTCTACGGTCTAGAGAGGCTTGGGGGGCGCGACGAACCATACGTAAGCCACCCTCCCAGCGATATTTCCGAGACCTGAAGGCCCGAGCGGCCCAGGAATCTATACTTCATCTTCGGAAGAGATTCAGAAGCCATGGTAGTTCTAGGATTTGGATCTGCGATTAATCAAGTGCTCGAATGTGAGAACGTCAACAGCGCGCAATTACAAGAGTGAACGATGCTATATGCAATTACAAGAGTGCACGATGCTATATGTTTTTATTGTTGATATCCTGCTATTATTATTAATCATACGGGTTTGGTTATTATCCCGGCCCCCGACGTACTGTAAGCGGCTCAGGGGTTTCCCCGACCGCCGATAGAATAGAATATTCTATGTACTTTCGGGTCAGTTTTTAGTGTGCGCATAAGCGGCCTAATTTTGGACCGAGTTCCGAAAGTAAATAAACAAACCACATTTCTACTCAACAGAACTACTCTTAATTCTACCTCATTACACACCCTCTATCATGCCTCATAAGTAGAGATTTACAAAGGGAACAGCTAAAACGGAAGCCTCGCGAGTCAGCAAGTCAGGTCGTCAGCAAATTCCTCCGGATCTCGGGAAACTCTTTACTTTCTATAGGAAAATCTTTAGATCTCAAGCCGAATACAGTGCATTATATCAAAGATGCAAAGAAGAAAGCTGAGATAACAATCGAAAGCTTCTTGATCAACGCAATTTCAAAGACGTCTTGCGATCAGATAGATCTTGCATTCGAGTGACAGCGTTGTCTCTGTCTCAGCGTCTAATTCATTCAGAAAACAGAATCTCGAAGCCATAGTCATAGATCAAAGTCACGCTCTTCTCATCGATCGTATCGCTTCGGCGTTGCTCAAGATAGACGATATCGTTGACTTCAGAATGTCAATGAGAGGTAGAGAAGTTGCGAGGGCAGTCTATATACAGTAGTGTCAGAAGAGAGGGGGGAGTAAAGAATTTTGATGAACCTACAAACAAACTGAAACCTCTGAGCCATGTGATCTGAATAGCTTCAAAATTTACGAAGGCAGCGACAGCGATAGCGATAATAGTAATTCTGATGATAATGAGGCGGTGGGTAGGCCCAAATTTGTATGTGGGAGGTGCGGGGTTCTCGCTTATGCTCGGTTGGCACACTAAAAACTAACCCGAAAGGTAATTAAAGGGGTAGGTAGGAAGGTAGGAAGGGTAGGAAGTAAAATGTAGGTAGCTTTCAGTCGAATTCGAATTTCTGAGCCATTTGAAATTTGAATAGCTTCAATATTCGGATGTTCAGTATCTAGTGTGAGCTCGAAGCCTGCCTCGCCGCAGGATAATGTCTCTAGAGCAGTAATACCTTACTTTAGGCATCAAGAACAGCGTCGTCGTTGCTTTGTTAGGGAACGTTGGAATCTTCCTGATTGGAAATCGATACAAGTAGGATCATGATTACGGAGTGAAAAAGCTTGAATTGGTGCCGTGATTGACTCCTAAAGAAAAAAGGTCCTTCACGTTGAAAAAGTCTACGCTGCGGTGATACCGGTTTTGGGGCCCGGGATAAGTGAGACTGGGTTAGTCGTCGTCTTGAAAACGATCGTCAAGGGGAGAGCATCGTAAAGTCCGAATAGGGGTAAGTACTTTTCAACCTAATTGATAGTTTAACGATTTTGCCATCTAGAGATCTAGTATAGTCATTCAGGCAAACCCACTGACGTAGAAAATCATATGGAAACCCAGACATATCGACACCTGGCTGATTGTAAATTCGTCAATTCCACGCCATATTAGTCAAGTCAAGGGAGGTCGAATCATCCATATTCCGTTTCCGTCATTTCTCTTTTGAGTAGCCCCGTTCTGCAGCATAGTCGGGATTTGCATGGTGTGTATTATCCACACCTCTCACCCTGTTCTCCTCCGCCGCATTCGACACCACGCTTGCTTGGCGTGCTTGATGCTCTTGCGTTTCTTCGTAGTTGATTAGTAGCTCTCCATGTTTACCTGGTACGAATTAGCCGGTTCTTCGAGGTGATGATACTAAGAAAGAGATTCGGACCATATCTCTGTGGCTCCTCGTGAGCTACCTTGACCACACTGAACCAAGACTTCCAGCCGTGGCATTTGCGGAAAATGGAATCCATCTCTTCTAGCGAACGGTACGCCGTTTCGGGATAGAAGAACCAGACTTCGGACCGTTAGTTATGCTCCAGAGAATTGGAATATACCTATATCCTCGAATCACCATGGGCACTCACCGACAGGGAAGATAAAAGCGTTACTAAAGCGCACTGTTAGCAAAGTCATCAATGCTGTCGAAGGTCTAACTTACATGACAGCAAATATTATATAGGTCTGATAACCAATAGACGAAAAAGCGACAGGTGTAATCATCACAACCTGAGCTTGTTAAGACTTTGTACGGCAGGTCAAACAGTGAGAGTCAAAATACCATGAAATTGAAAGCCTAGTCAAGTCCGTCAGTACATCTGCGATTAAACATTTTCAAGGTCTGCCACAACATACCCAATTGGCCGAGGTTGACAGTGCGTTCGCAGGAGCTCGAATCCTGAGCGGTACGATCTACGCTTATTAGCATTCATTTAATAGGTCTATCGTTCAAACCGCTGCGAATACCTCTGCAGGATATAGCCACGTCATCCCAAGCCAGCCAACTGCAAAGAATGTATTGAATACGAAGAGGAAAAGAGCTGCGACTATTCCAGGACCTTTGCCACCTATCCTAGTCTACGTTGTAGGTGAGCATCTATATTGGACTTTTGACCTGCTGTACTCACCATTACCGCCAAAATTATCATAGAGAATGATTGTCCCGCAGCTCCGAATAGCATCAGTTGACGTCGGCCGTATTTCTCGATCGTGAAAACCGCAATCCACGAAGCCAGAAAATACTCTGTAGACTCAGTCAGTGTTTGAAAGCAACACTGGCATCAGCCTAAAACTTGCGCACCTGTGCCGTTGGCAGCTGCTAGTATACGTGATGTAAAGGGGTCCAACTTGATTTCATTCTGGTAGATCGAAGCGGCGTAGTAGGTAATGAGGTTAATACCAGAAATTTGTTGAAAGACTTGATTTACATATGCCAGGACCGTCCGATGCAGGTGTCGATCTGGGCCCATTGTGAAAAGATCTGAGAATTTACCCTATCATGGAGATCAGTAAAAGTTGCCCTTGGGTCACAATCGGCGCGCATAAAGCTACCTTAGACATCTCCAAGACGGTGTCTTTAATCGCGGTAAACTCGTCAAAAATTCTCGGATCATCGATGGGAAGATTACTGAGAGCTCCCAAGACCGACAACGCTTCATCTTCCTTACCTACGGACTATTAGCATTCTTAAACAATCTTTTAATTCACAACCACTAGGAATGGAAGGTGTATCGGGAATTACCTTTCAAAATCAACCACCTGGGCGACTCTGGCAGCTCCATAATCAAAGCCAGTATAATCAATGCAAACACAATCTGGAAAGCAATTGGAAATCTCCAAGAGATCGTGCTCGGCTCCAAGAACGAAAACGCCAGATCTAGCCAATAACTGATGCAAATTCCACCTGTAATAAGGGCACCTTCAATCATGACCAGTTGCCCGCGTCTGTGAGATTTGGAGCATTCAGATTGCCAAGTGGGTCCCGTAGAAGTGTTCAGACCATTACCAAAGCCAGTGACGAGTCTTCCGCTGATGAATTGCCCCAGCGTAAAGGACGAACATTGCAAGGCTGCACCGACAACCATTATAGATGAACCAAGAAAGATTGTCTTCCTACGTCCAAGTATATCTCCTATCCAAATAGTCGTGACCGCCCCGAAGAAGCATCCCACATTGTATGATGCGACTGAGATACCTTGGATGGTAGACCTGTGGGTCATCTGAGACTGGGTGATGCCCTGTGCTGCTTCTGTTTCCGCCCTAACATCGATTTCCGGGAAGACCTTGACGAATGACGGTAAGGATAAGAGAGCCCCCATCACCCCTTGGTCATAGCCAAAAAGGAGGAAATCCAAGCCAGCCAAAACACCTATGGCTATATTGAGCTTCGTGCCAGTGAGGCCGAAGTATCGAGAATTGCCAAACATAGTAGCGGGAGACCTAGGATACTTGGAGGAATCCACTATAAGAACACAAGAACATAAGAACCTCAATACAGGTAGAAGCTCTGCTATATATATATAGATATCTAAAAGACTGACAGCGTAGTAAACTAGTGATTGAAAGTGAAGGTAGGGTCTACTCGTACCGTCGAGTACCCCGCAAACCATCGTGCGGGGAATGTAGGGCACTCCCAGGTGGCATAAGCCGATAGTCGAGGCGTTCAGCCATGATCCAGGTGATGGTAGCGTCGCGGCACTGCCTTATCAGACATTTACGGAAGGAGCAGTACCAGGCCCATCTCCTGCCATATCAGGCCGAAGCATCGATGAGACATTGGCCAAGGTAGCTTCCAATATAGGGTTTTCAGAACCTGCAAACCCCAGAGGACCGCATACTGCAATCATCAGAGACACTTCAGCGCATTTCGAACCCAGTCACTGAAGCGGACGTCCATCTCGAAGGTATCTTGTCATGAACCGATGTAGAAACTGGAGAGGAGGACAACGGCCTCGGTCATTGCAGCTGCGGATGGTGCGTTCTTGACTCGGACGTGCCAGCGGAAGTTGCTGCGCGCGAGTCATGCTTGCTCACCATAAAAGCGCTTGAGACAGAACTATATGTATACTTCCTTGAACGACGGAGAGCGCTGAACTTCCCTGAACTTCTTATGTTTGGTTTGCCTTCTCATACAGGGCTCCTCCTGTTTGACCCCTTTCTGGATCCATCTGATCACCATTGTCTGAACCGCTAGCTGAAAATGCACCATGAAAGAAAATTAAGTGGCTTGGTCCTTTCTATATGCACCTTCGTTCTGTTATTGCTCTGGGTTAAAGCCCTTTAAGAACTAGATGCAAAGCTTTTCGATTGCTTCAGCCAGCTGGGCTTACTGTCATACGGATATCTAACTAGCGTACACTTTTCTAGCGAGTCTGGCACCCAGCAACTTCGCCAGCTATTGCAATAAAGCAACAAGCTATTCAGAAGTGCTATCTCCAGAGCCCTGCCTACCAAGCGCTCACCTCTGCAGGAGCAGTATTCCAATCTCCCGAAGGCTGGGTAGCAGGTGCATCCCATCCGCCACTGCCTGCACCGAGGTTGCCCCCAGTGTCTCCACCGAGTCCATCACCACCATCACCGTTGTCTGCAATCGGCTGCTTGCAGCGCTTGATGGTGTGGCCCATTTCGCCGCAGTTGTTGCACTTGACTTTGGACCAGTCTTTGGGCTCAGGGCAGTCTTTACTAAAGTGACCCATCTCGTCGCAGTTACGGCATTTGGACATCGCGGGATTCCTAGGTTTCTCGCATTCGCTGCTCTTATGCCCATCCCCACCACAGTTGCGGCAAGCGTTGCTTACGTTAGGGCAATCTTTGGCGAAGTGGCCCACTAAACAGTATCAGTATCTGACACAGATGTAGTAACAGAGCACCGGGTATCCTCACTCTCATTACAGCGCTTGCATTCGACACCTTCGGCAGAACGAGGCTCAGTACATTCGTTAGACTGGTGACCCGACTGCCTACCTTTGATTAGTTGGGGTCACAAACTTATCGACCAATCTCCGACTTACTTGCAATTACGACAAGCGAAGCGGTCAACCCTCTCCTTCGTACAGTCGCGGGCACGATGACCGGGCTCATCACAGATAACACACTTCACGCCAACACGGTCCACCTCGACAGCTTCCTCCGGACAGCTCCTAGATGTATGTCCGAGTTCTGTATGAATTAGTCATGACCAAGATTTCCTGCCTGGGTGGCTATTACCGTTGCAGCGATTGCACTTGGGAATGCCACGTTCGTATGGGAGACCCGCGTCTTTCAAGCGCTCAAGATTTTCTTCGGGCAATGCTGGCCAGCCTTCGGCGGCGGTAGCGCGCTTCGGCTTGGAGTCGAAGAAAAAACCAACCCAATACTTCTTGTTCAACTCTCCCTGGATGTTGATCAGCGTATAGGTCATAGAAACCTCTTTTTCCTTCCCTTTCAATTAGTAAGTTTCCATCAAGATCTTTGAGAGTAACAGACTTGGGCGATCAGGTAAGTATTAAATTTGTTAGTACGGAACGCACGTTCGAGCTCGTCGTACGTCGTGACCGGTACCGCCTTGCAGTACACCTTGATAGCCTTTATTCTGATCAATGTATGTCCTTAGAATGGTCATGGATCTACATACAGCTTTGAGGTCGTCAAGGTCTTTCTCATCATCAGCAGCTTGAATTGCAGACCAGGCATCCTCTGGTCCCATGTCAGGCACCCTGGACATGTCAAAGACGTGGTTTTCTTTGCACTCCATCGTGGGATGACCTATATCGTTCTCAGTACGGCAAGTACGCCTTTCACATGGAAGATATGTTTTGTCTACCTTCTTGCTTGCAATTATTGCACTTTGCGGGTGGCTTGTCCGGACAATCACGGGCAATGTGTCCTGGCTTTTCACAGAGACGGCATGCCCGGTCCTCGACACGCTCCTCAGTGCAATCGGCTTTTGTATGTCTGGGTCCCCGTCAGTAATTGTAGTGAGAAGTTATCAATGTGGCAATTTACCCTTCCTTCTTGCAGTTGAAGCACACGTTCGCTGGCTTGCTGGGACAGTCGCGGGCGAAGTGGCCTTCATCATGGCAGCTGTTCAAGCAGTTAGTAGTTACAATGGATAACGATTCCGTGATACTAATTTACTTACATACGACATCCGCCATCTCCGTTGGGCTTTGCATCACCGTCGGTCATTCCATTGAGGTCATTGCCGAGCTCTCCATCACCTCCGGAGTTCCATTCGCCTCCAGCAGCTCCTCCAGACTCCCAACCTCCCGCTGCTCCACCTAAGAATTAGTCAGTCGGAGTCCAACCAATGGCGGAGTGAGTCGAAGGAATTGATTATGCCCCATTATAGTTTTCCCTACGGGAATGGAATGAAGAGCGGAGTTATAGGAGAGCTTATCTTACCAGTAGTAGTATTGTCCCAACTCATGATGCTGTTTGAATGGGTTTGTCGTCAGCTTTCACCCACAAGAACATTCTCATTAGTGCGACAATGATGGCATGTGTACAGATCTGTTCTATGCAATTTCCGATGTAACACTGGGCTCTAGTGTCAGCACGGTCAGTCGAGTCGCTTGTTGAATGTGGTCGTGGTGATGAAAGTCTTATGTGATCGTCGTTAAGAACTTGGGTGTGACGACATGAGCTTGCAGCCTCGCCCGGAGGTGCAAAGCTCATGGAGCAGATGGATGAAACTGATTTGACTTACATTATTTGCCTGCTACACCGTTGATGATCACCGTCAGCGTTATGGCAATGACTGTCATGTAAGTCAGTGACAGGTAAGGATGCCTGTGGAGGACAGCAGAAGCACGTTGTTTTGTGGGTTTCAACTACTTGGTAAAACCCTGACATGGACTTTCGTTCTGTCTCTGGCATCACCCAGCGTTGAAACCTACCTGGAGAAACGTAAAGGATATGGTTGCTTGCTTACCTTGTAAGGTTGTACAGCTGACTGCAGTAACCCGATATCCTGCGTTGCGTATCCTAGGTTGAGAAGTTCGACTACAGAGGGCGGAGGTGAAAGAGGATAAACAAGATGAGATGGAAACGAGAATTTGTAGTGGGTCGACAGAGTGAATGAACAGACGGTAGGGTCTAGTTCCGTTCGGGCAAGATTCCGGAAATCTTCGAGAGTGATCTTCAAAGATCGTATGATGTCGTCCTTTCTCAATCAAGCATTCCAAATCCAGTTCATTCTTAGCTTTACCTTTGCCTCTACTTCAAGTCCCGAGTCCATTCACCTTAAGCCTCACGGATCAAGCCTCACGGATTGCTATAAAGCTTGTTACGGCACTGCTCTTGGGAATATAGCTCTCTGCCCCTAAAGCAGGAGTGTTGACCGTTCAATCTTAATTTTCAGTCCTTTGAAACTACTCCCATCCTTAATGGTCTATGATCCTGGGCAGAGGCTGGAGTAAAGTTACCACAAAGGATTAGATCATCTAGAACCAGATGGCAGGCTGCGGGACTTGTAGCTTTCGAGCCTCTTCAGACTGCTGCCAATACTCAACTACCAAGCTCCTAGACACAGAGGAACAAAGTTCATTAGGACAACCTGTAATGGCCTCTCCACCAGTCCATCTCTTCAATCTTTCTCTTCCAATCCTCCTCATTTCCTCCAAACAAATAAACTCGGAATCAACCCCTCCAAACCACCAAACAGAAAAATCTCCACGTCCCTATCCTGTTTCCATCACTGACGCTCATAAAACACGGCTACCTAGCTCAAGAACCCAACCCATATCAGTCACACTCTCCACAACACGTCCAAAACCTATCAGATACCAAGCAGCCAAATAAGAGCAGCCCAAAACACCCGACATATTTGTCTCTCCGTCCCACAGTCTAATCCTCAAATGAATATCTATCTGTCAACTCCAAAACCCCATCCTCTGAGACACTGAATCAAAATTACCCTTCTGAGCTTACTTACCTACTATAGCATACGTACCAGCTCGGACGATGAATATTAATTATACCAAGCTGATCCAACTGATATTCTTCAAGCACAGGCTACCTAAGCATAGGCGCTCGGGACAGTAAAGCTAAACACCAGACTATAGACTTGAGGGTTCTTTAGTAGCAATGGAGATAGTTTCGCGGGTTAGCAATGCGGGGTGAAAGAGATGGTTTATATACATTGAGAATACATTGAGAATACATAGGACAAAGATGTCGACGAAGCCACCTCTATAATTCTAGATATGAGAAGCAGGAGATTCTGACTCCACAATATATAGAAACAAGAAACTATAAACGTGTAAACAACGCGTTGAACCAGACTTTTATCTAACATGTATGGATACATACGTATAGAGAACATCAACGCGATACGATAACGTGTAGGATGGGTTAGGCGATTGGAACCGGATGTCTGAAAAGAGCTCCAGGGGAGATAAAGATTGGACTTTTATACCAGCAGTTCCGATGAGACTTAATAGCGATGTAATCTGCCCTACATGTCGTAAACCGAACACCCCGTCAAGAATGCTATGTCCCTATACCTGACTCTCGAATCAGTACAAAGTAAGAAACTATCTGTTATGCGCAAAAGCTATATTGTTAAGAGTATCCTGCATAAATCCCCCCCATATCCTGTCAGCTACATACTTTGATTCTAGTGGCCGTCATATGTGATACTTCTTACCGCTGCAGCATTACTCGGATTATATTTTTGGGTCGGTGTTGGGACGCTCAGGAATGGGGTGGCCGCACCACAATGCAGTGGTGCACGCACGGGACCTGATCCGCGGTGGTGTTGTTGTTCAACTCACAGGAGCCCTCAGCTCTCCCCTTCCCCAACTCCCTTACTCTCCCCCACAAACTGGGCGTAGAACGCATCTATCGCCTCACTAGTCCTCCGCAACGTCCCTCTCGCAGCCTCCTGCTTCTGCACTATGCATCGATTGCCCTCGCATATCTCCTTGCTATACTTCTCTATCGTAGATAGCCATTTGACCATGTTCATGGCCTCAAAGTCCTCAGCGCCGAAACCGTCGACGAGCGCGGTGTAGGTGGCTTGCGTGGTCCTGACGTCTTCGGATTTGTCGAGCGCGGTTGTCTGAAGGGCTTTGAGCACCGAGACCTGGGTATCAATTTGGGCGCGCAGGACGTCGTAGAGTTTGAGCTGGGATTCTTTTTCGGAGAGTTGAGAGGTTAGGGTGGTTAGGGTGGTTAGGGTTGCGGTGCCTTTGGATTTTTCTTTTTCGGCTAGAATTTCTGTTTTCGTGGCTTCATATGCCATGTCCTTGGCTTCGAGTGCTTTGTCCTTGACTTCGAGTGCTTTGTCCTTGACTTCAAGTAACTTCTCCTTGGCTTCAAGCGCCTTTGCTTGGGCTTCTTTTTCTGCTTTGAGGTTATTGGCGTACTGTTGGCTGGCGTCCTGCAGCTTATGCTCTGCATCGTTTGCGCGACGCGTAGCTCGCTTGAGAGCTGCTTCGTACGTTTCTTTACGAGATCCTTTCTCGGACTCATAGGCGGTGGACATGGTCTTCCAGTCATCCATCGCCTTTGCAACGACGTCAGGATGCAAGAATAAACCTGGGAGTTTGAAGCCGTCAAGAAGCTTCAAAGACGCAGCCGAGTCGCCAGGAATGATGTTGAATGTCTCCGATGGCTCTGTTGAGTACTTCCGTCGCTTGCTGAGGTGGGAAGATGATCTTGATTCAGAGTCACTACCTTCGGCATCGGCACGACGTTTGGACGGCCCTCCTTGCGCCGGCTTAGGAGCAGGGTTCACGGATCCAGGGTCAGTGTTCAGAGATGGTGGATCAACCTGATCTACGGATCGTGAATGCAGGTTGGGGAATAGAGTACTCTTTAAAGTACTCGGACGTCTAAGTGTGACAAACATACTCGGACGTCTTGGTCCTTTCGTCGCACTTGGACGTCTTGACGACTGTTGGGCTTTCCCTACAATCATTGAAGAAGGGGGGCTCTGCTCATAATCAGTCAACAAGAGATGTTCAGGCTCTCGAAATGACAATTACCAGACTAGGAACGGCTTCTTCAACCATAGGCTCATCTTCATCTGGGACATCACTTTCGGCAGGAGGAGGCATTCCGTCGTACTCGTCATCATCGTCATCATCCTGCCCCAGCTCTGATTGCAGGACTGAGTCCGACTCCTCTTCTGAACTATCGGGCCGCGGTTGATTCACAGTAGCCCATTTGGTAGCACGCGCTACTCCTCGCCGTCTCCGGCCACCACGCCTGCTGGGTGTATGGCTGGGATTGTCCTATATTGTATCAGTAACAATTTCGATATTCTGAGGATCGTCCAGCCATGAACAATACCGTTACATTTTGCTTCCTCATTACCTAAAAGATCATCAGTCAACTATTTAGAATCTACCATGGCGTAAACACTGACAGAGTACTGTTGTTGCATTGCATGACGCGTTCGCGACGGATAGTCCTAACGTACATCAGCACAAGATACCATGCACGGAGTCAGTTTGACGCACTTTGCAGATAGTCTCCCATTCTTCTCCATTGTGGCGCCTGCTGTAGATGTCTTCGCGGGCTTCGAGGGACCAAAGATTGGACTTTCCTGATCCGACTCCGTCTGGGGATTGCCTCGAGGCAGCGGATCTTGAAAGTTTGGGGCTTTTATATTTACCCCTCTGTATGAGGTCAATGGCGAGGAAAACAGGGTTACGGATCTATCGTCTTTTGCTGGCTTACCATGATGGATGATCTGATGATCTGAGCCAGTGGTCTCAGTACTGATAAAGGGAAAAAATAGCTAGACACGACTAAAAGTCTTGAACTGTACACACAACCGGATGTACATCAAATGAGACAAATGCGCCCGCGGAAAACGTTATGAACACAGAGCTTGGGTTGCTCAAATTCAGGCGTTCAGACGCCTGCTTACTGAAGCTTGGGACGTCTAGAGTATCGCATCAATCTGAAAGCGAAATCAAGGCGTCTGAATGAGTTTCTACGATGATTCAGAGGGACGCCATGGATACCAATAGTTGCGTGACACTTTAAGATCGTTGGTGGTTGAGATGAATGAAGGTGGAATGGGTTGGTTGGTTTTACGCGAAGAAGAAGAATTGAGTGTTCGTTATCATAATCACATTTCATTTCACGGAATCCTGTGTCACTCCACATCCAACCAATCGTATCAACTGAATGCGTACTATGCAACAAATGCCACCGTCCCACATTTAAGATCTATCCACCCATTTCCGATCTACACCACCGTTTAGTTTCTGCAGTTTTATTATTGTTATTATTGTTATTGTTATTATTGTTATTATTGTTATTGTTATTATTGTTCAAGTCACTCGTCCACGATTTTCGCTCATAGTCTCCAGTCATGATGTTGTTTCCAGATGCTGGCTAATGTCTGCAATTCTACCGCAGCTCGAGTCTACTTCCCATAACCACTCATAGCTTTGACGAGTCCGTGGAAAGTTTCTTGTCTTTGAGGTTCAAAAGAGTCAAACCAGTCCTTCGCGCTTCCCACAGGAATTTGCTCCTTTCCAGCTGCTAGGCCCTGGTACGCCTCTTCGGTGAATTCATTAAGAGGCATCCCAATCTGTCCGCCGTTCTTGATGTCTGGTTGGTGCTTTTCATCGTGCAATTCCGCTGCCCATTGTTAGCATTAGAAGCTTGTTGTTGGGTTTGGGATCAACGTACTTTGCACTGCCGGAGGGAAAACTTCAATGATCTTAATTTTCGAGCCCTTCAACTGCTCACGCATGACCAGAATCACATGATGCATAGCGGCCTTGCTTGCGCAGTAATTTGGACATCTCACAATGGGTACTAGTGCTAAGCCGGATGTTGTGCTTTAGTTCGATCAGCTGTGTAAACCGTGTCATACAAGGCTCGAATCATACTATATCAGGGCAGACTCTTCTTTTTTGCTTTGTAGAAACGGCAAAAATGCTTTGGTGAGAGCCAGATAGCTGAGATAGTTGGTTGTGAACTCAGTCTGGATGGACGAAAGGTCAATACTTTCTGGCTTGTCGAAGAACAGACCCCGCTGAATGCCAGAGTTCAAGAACACGCAGTCCAAATCGGTATGAGTCTTCGTTATACTGAAAGGGTTCGATTAATATATAGTTCCGATCTCGGCGAGAAGAAGCAAGCTTACTTGGTGACAAAATTAGGAATCTTATCTAGCTCTGTGATGTCGAAAGGCACGGCGCTGGCCTTATCCTTACCATGCCTGTGAACGAATTCCTCAAGCTTTTCCTTCCTTCTTCCGACGGCAATCACACTGGCACCTTCTTTTATCATCCTGTCTGCTAACGCTAAGCCTATCCCACTGGTCGCTCCAATGACCACAATTTTCTTGTATTGGAAAGGCATTGCAACAATTTTTCCCTTCGAGTTTTGATGGCAAAATCGTTTTCAAGAAGCGTACGAAAGCAGTTTTGATGTTTCGCAAAGAAAAATGAGTATTAGAACTGCTGTACGGAAGTACGGTAGAACGATCATCATCATGGTCATGATATCATACGCTAGAACGTAAATCGTTTGATCCGCTTACAAGTCACATGAAAAGCGCAGCAGCCTCACGTATTTCGTGAGTATGTTCTGGACATCTGTCAAAGTCCAGATGTACACAACATAATCTCATATATATATATATATATGAAGATTCCAAAAAATGAGGGCCGAGATATTCTATCATTGGTCCGCTCAAAGTACCAAAGAAATACCGACAATTGAGAGTTCCCAGCCCAGTCACCAAGCACTTATCTGAGGCTTTCAACATCTACCAAAGAAAGTCTTGACACCCGTTGGAGAGGAATTGGGTCTAATGCCTCGCTGGTCACGCTTCTGAGCTCGGTAGCAGGACTCTTGGACGTCCCAATTTCCCCTCCGGAGTCCCCCATTGTAACTGCTGTTTCTTTTTCCATCGTTTTCTGTTTCCGTTGCTGCTTTCACTCTAATCAATATTGTTGTGACACCGGCAATGACTAGGTTGTTACCGATTGTAGCGGAATTCTGGCCTGCGGTCGTACTAGCCACCAGTAGAAATCGGGTCTGTGCAAGCCCCTATCACCAAACCTGAAGGGCCTAGTAATGCTCATTTCGCATGTAAGGCGGTTATTTGTCCCCTCAAGGATAATGTGGTCCCATCAGCAACAACCATGTTGTTGCCGACATGGCTGGTGAAAGTCTCTCCTGCAGTCGTGTAGACCGAAGGAACAGTGATCGCTTCAGCAGATAGCTGAATTATTAAGCTGCTAACTACCAAGGCTGAGGTTCTCATTTCCCCCGCTTGTCCGTCTATACTCATTGCTTCCCCACCCACTGACAGAGTAGTACGTGAAACGGCTACTACCGGAGAGCCCCCAGTTGTGGTTTGCGCATCCGGTAGATGAGTGGAGCCGCCTTTGGTTTGCCTCCACCGGAAGCTGTCTGTATTGGCATGCCATTGAAAGAAGTACTGGAAGACGCAGAACCAGGCGTTGGTAGCTAAACCGTGTTTCCATAAAGCACCACACTCGTGAAATCCACAGAAACCTGCACAATCCCAACATCAGCGCCAGCTTGCCCTAACTCTAATTTTGCTCCGTTTGCGGATGCACTATCATTCGGCCCTGCTTGGCCTTGGTGCCCTGCGGCGATGGCAGTGGAGACCGCCACTTCTGCATCACCTACTGGTTTGTCGACAGTTTGGTGAGAGATAGCGTTACATTCTCCATATTCAAGGTTGGCGAGGGTGATCTGCGACTGCATGAATAAAACCAGTAGTGGTCGAATAGACAATGGGATCGATTTTATCTGAGGCATCATAACACGCTGGCTTGGAAAATTGCGAGCTGGCGGTTGCTGGGTCCGAGAAATTGAAACCTGTACCGGCTGCATTGTCATTATTCTCCTCAAGGTCTTGCATACTTGGTTTCTTTAACGAACATGTATTTTATACCATGGTACCTATCAGAACAATGTTGTTGCAGGCACGATTAGTGCAATTGAAAAGACATACCACAATCGTCCCAAGGCAAGCAAGCTGCTATCCAAAAAGGGCTGGATATATAGACCAAGAATAATATCGTAAAGGACACGTAGACTAAAAGCGAAAGGGAGGATGTCATCTGAATAATACATGAGAGAATAACCTCATTTCGGACCCCTTGTAGCGTGCTCCTTCGTCAGATGTCTTGCTTTACCAACTTCGTGGTATTTGGATCGTTGGGGGCTTACTAAAACGTGAAAAGCCTGATGTTTCGGTAGTATGGTAGTATATATTACCTTGCTGAATATGTGCTTTGCAGAAACATCCATATGGCGTCCTGTTCAATCAAGGCTTTCACCCTGACCAATCACCACTCCGTTGCCATCAATTCGAAAAGAGAATGCCGCTCTTCTTCCCCGACCATTCACTTCCTCCCTAACCTCATCCTTCCACCCGTCACTGCCCCACCAGTTAACCCAACAAGAAAAGCCGCTTTCATCCACGGCTTCCTGCCTTTGTAGTCCCTCCTTCGCCGCCTCCTCCGCGCTCATGCTCGGTCCAAGTTTTGACACAGTATTACGCTCCACCACTAACCTCAGGGTACAAAAGTTGGTCCATATCGATGGCAGATGCGGACGGAGGGCTGGATGGCCGGTAGTGTATTGCACGGGCGCTAAACCCCAGTTCGTCGCGATGATTGTGCACTCCAAAGTCTGTTGTGCCCGGCGGAGCGCGACGACAAGATCCCGGTACTTCTGTACGACTGTTCCATCCTTCTCTCTTTCCATACTGCCGTCAATGAGGCCTGCTTCCTCGGCTTCTAAGCGGTCCTGCCATAGATATGCACTCAGACCGTTTAGTACTACAAGACCGATAGCTCGGTTCGCGGAGAAATGATTGTGTATATCAAAGAGGTAGGTCGAAAGTGACTCGATGGTCGCAAGGAGAGACCGCAAGGATTGCGGGCGGAATATGTGCAGGTGTTGGAGGGAGACGTGAATCAGGGACGCGATGTCTTCCTCTTGAAGTGGGACCTCGAGAGAGCGTAAATGCGAGGATAGGACCTGTTGGAGCCGGAAGACAGAAAATTTGTTGTCTAGGTCGAGCATGACCACGGCTTCATCTTTTCCATGGATATGATGTTCATTGTGAAAGGACGGGAGAATGAAGAGGGTAGTAATCTGGTAGATTAGTTGAGTCTTTCCCGAACAGGGCCATGCGCCTGTAAATTCTATAACAGAAGGTTTGCTCTTCTTGCCCAGGTTTCGTTGCTGTATCCCTGGGTGCTGTGTTGACCGCCTTGAAGCAGGGTTTTGGAAGACATCGAGGAGCCAGTCGACTACTGGTAAACCGATCTTGGCTCTGTTTGTTGGTTCAAACGTACGCAGTGATTGCAGTAGCTAGACAGATATAAGTGATCAGGAGATAATGCCGAGAAAAGTTTCTAGCCCTGCAGTGGAGTTGAAGTTATACGCACCTCGTCCAGGCCTTCGAGCTTCACTTCCCCCAAAAGACTTGTCCCCAGGGCCTGCGCGCTCATCTTTCCCCACAACGACTTGAGAGCGACACTTGACCGCGCCCCATTATCATTCCAGTATTCTTTAGATCAGTTCCCACACATCGCCCTCAATTATCTGCAAGTGTTGAAAATGTCCCCGCCGGTTGAGACATTCCCAGCATCGCAGCTAGCTCAACGAATCCAACTTACGCCCCAAGGCCGGAAGAAGAAAGGTCGGGAGATTGAACTTGGTGATTGCGAGCTGTTGGAGATGGTGCAGTATTCTTGTCACCTTGAAGTACACCCGGAGACACCTCGGACGGCGATCGTCAAATGCGAGCCGATAGTAAGACTTTTTCGGAAGTAGGTAGGCATTGGGGATCTTGCGCCATACTCCTCTAATCGTGCACAGATGTAGCAATGAATTCTTAGTGGAGACTACAGGTCTAGAGGCGGAGGGAAAGTGACGATACAGGGACGGTCTTGAGGGTAGCAATACAATATCACTAGACCAATGGTCTGAATCAACGACCTTTTACTCTATCATCATGCCAGGGGATTCTTGAGCACGACAGGAGCAGAAATTGAATTGACGAGATGTATTCCACGAAACCCAATGCATTGCTCACTACTTCCGGGGTATCATAATGCAGAACCAATACTCCAGGCAATGCTGCTTAACTCCCGACAAAAGCGCTCCAGGCCTGATCCAGATCTCCCAAAGCTCTCAAAGCGTGCCATTTTCTTCCTTTTGCAGTGGTGCTCGTAAGACAACCCCTTTTCTCCAAAACCTTTTATCCGCGTTGACGGCGGAACTGATACGACTGGTTCCCCTCCGTGGCTCCCCTGGATGGCCTTCTCCCTGCTTGTTATTCCCCGTGCTTTTCGTAGCATCCTCGTCTCTTGAGCTGAGAACCTGCATTGTCTCTCTCCACAATTCGTCTCTCATATTGCGCATACTCCTCGCTTTATGCCCCGATTCAACCTTCAGGACAATGCCACTATCAGATCCCGCTCCTACAAGTCTCCTTAAAGCTTCTTCTCCCATCCGCCCTTCTTCCGTGGCACGCTCTCGAATCCTTCTGGGATCCTTCTCGCGCTCTGGAAATTCTGGTGTTGCTTTGTAGGTATGCTTGCTTGGAAAAGCAGGAAAGTGAAGTGGAACGTAGAGTTTTGATCGTTCGTCTAGTCCGCCATTCAGTCCAGGCCCTAAGAACGGAAGTGCATGGTTCTTTTCGTCTTCCACGGTCTCAACTAGAAGGGCGAACTGTGAGCGCGACGCGGACACAGGAGGATCGAGATGTGGTATCAAGGACCTCAAAGAAAGCTGATGTGTGTGGAGAGCTTGTAGAAAGTCTTGAGGAATTGCTCGCACGCGCCGCGAAGAGAGCATAGACTGACGGACGTCTGTAAGAAAGTGAGCCATATCTAGCGGTGTTCAGCATTAACGAGCCGCGCAACAATAGCGTTGAAGGTTCCTACTTACATTCTTCCACTTCGGCGCGGAAGCTCTCTATGGCAATTGGATCCACCGCATCAAAGCCCACTACCTCCAGCGCCAGGCTGATTGAGCGTGTGAGTAAGGATTCTATGACCTCTCCATCTTGGCAGGGTAAGAACAATGGGCCATTTCTGTCAAGGTTCGACTTGATCCTGTGATGACGCACCAAGCCTGTACAACGCTTCTTAGCTGCAGGCGCATCCAGGTCTGCAGTCATGTTCAAGTAAAGTCCATGTAAAGGCTTGGGCATCACGGTCGGCTTGGATTGTTCTAGTCCGCCGAAGTCTACCCAATCAGCTTCAAATGCGCTAGTGTTCGGTTTTATGTCATGTTTGACTCACGCGAGATGCCTCACATCGAATTTCTATCCTCCGACAATATTACGCCACTGTCACAGCACCAACACATTCACGTTCAATTAGATCACTTTGAAAATGTCTGAAATTGAGAAAGAAAAAAAGTCTGTCAAGTTTAGCGAGTCTACGACTGCGATCGATCCTCCAAACGGCGACATGATGACTTCGACCGAGCCGAAAACGGATGGGGTAGAAGAAGTCACAGATATGTTCAAGGGATTGGCAAAGAAAAAAACGTCGAAAAAGCCGAAGGAGAAGAAAGCTTCGAAGCCTGCGGCCGACAGCTTTGAGGCGAAGCTGGCGGAGGCGGGTGTTGGTGAGGAGGGTGAAGGGGGTGACGCCGTTGCGGAAGTGCCCAAGGAAGACGGTGATCCAGAGAAGGGCACTGGAATATGGGGTCACAATGTTACCACTGCTATCAGCTACCCATCACTTCTCAAGAGATTTTACCTACTTCTGGACAAGGACCACCCAGATATGTTATCCGGCGGCTCTAAGAGCTACAAGATCCCGCCTCCGCAATGCCTTCGAGAAGGAAACAAAAAGACAATCTTTGCCAACATCTCCGAGATCTGCAAGCGTATGCACCGTGAAGATGCCCACGTCACAAGTTTCTTGTGGGTTCTATGCTTGCTTGCAACACTCCACCTGGCTGACATTCTTTAAGATTTGCAGAGTTGGGAACCAGCGGTAGTGTTGACGGTTCTAGCCGTTTGGTTATCAAGGGTCGCTTCCAGCAGAAGCAAATTGTATGTGGACAGTGCAGGTCTCCCCTTGATATCTCGTTGACCCTGGATAGGAAAATGTTCTGCGCCGATACATAGTTGAATACGTTTCCTGCAAAACATGCAAATCGCCAGACACGCTACTTCAACGCGGCGAGTCACGATTATATTACGTTGAGTGCAAGTCATGTGGTAGTCGCCGCAGTGTCACTGCCATCAAGGTATGTCCACGCTCTCCATGTGATTCTGCCCCCCGCCTGACACTGTTTACTAGTCTGGATTCTCCGCACAAATTGGCAAGCGCAAGAGGCAACAGACATGAAGGTTTCCTGGACATGGTTTGTATGGTGGAAAAATCGGTATTTGGGAATGTGCTACACATTTGCGCTCTGTTCTCCCAAGGCTAGTTTCATTCGGCGCGACTACTGGCGAATGGAGTTGCTGCATGTACTGGCATTTGACCTAGGGTATGCGCTCTGAGCGCAAGTGTAAAATTGAAAGGAAAAAGCTTCTGTGAGTCTTCGAAGAATAGGGCTAGATAGTTACTTAAGAGCCTAGGCCACAGATAAGTATATGAATAAACCTCATAATCACAAAGCAAAATTGGTCCAAATGTCAATATGTCGGCTGGAATTCCCCGCTTGACGCCAAGCCCTAAATAACCGCCAGATCGGTTCCTTCAGCCAATTAAGTAACTGATATTATCCTCAGCAGCGAAGACGGTCAGTACTTTATGCATCTTTCTTTTCTTAGACTGCTTAAGCGGCTGGCCTTGGATGCCTCGTCCGGACGAGGTATATCAAGAGCTCCCTCATGCTCCTTGCAGCTGTGATCCTTAACCTTGGAGCCTATATCATCCTCTTTTTGTGCTCGGATTGCTATTGCTCTAGGTAATAGGAGCACCGAATACTTATTCTGTGCGGCGGGCCAGTTCATTCTTCAAAATTCACAAATCCACCGCGTGCAATAGTCACATGGCGGCTGCACCACCACCCAGCTATGGGCAGAGCCCGCCTCAGGGTGGCTATTATCCCCGTACGAAGTTCAAGATCAAAAGTATTCGAACATACACTAATTACATTACAGCTCCTCCATCAGGCGGCAATCAACCCCCTCTTGGTATTCATTACCCGAGCTAATATATCGTCCTTCAGGGCTGACAATTATTTGAAGGGCAAACATACCCACCGCCTCCGACGTCGCCCGGCTTTGCCCCATTCCAGCAATCATATCAGCCTCCGCCGCAGCAATCATTCCCACCTCCACCCAGTCAACCCTCGCCGGCTGGCTACAATGCCCACGCTCCTCCTCCACCGCAACAACTCCGCCAAGATTCTTACCAGCAGGCTCCCCGTCCTTCTCCACCAATCCAACAGACATCAGAAAAGACCTCATATGTATCCATCACAGAGCCTCCTCCACCTAACGGCAACGTTGGTGGACATCCAAACTACCCGCAACCAGCACTTTCTCCTGACAAACCGCTGAATACCAACAAACCCTCGCAAATGCCTGGCGGTGCACCGGCGGCTGGACACTTCGTTGGGGCTATGGCCACACAGGATGACGTAGGAACTTTCAATGGTGGTAGCTATAGGATAAGTCACAGGGACTGCAATAGTATCTTGACTTTACAACTTGCCATGGGCTGTCCTCTGCATGCCAAACCTGGCAAGTAACAATTGATCATCCGTTGAAGTGTTGCCATATTAATACACTCAACTAGGTGTCATGATCTCCATGTCTCCTACCGTCACTCTCAAGGGAGCCGTTAAATTCTCTATGAAGAAGTTGATAGGTGGTGGTGAAATGGCTTCCTCAACCTACACAGGTCCAGGAGAAATACTGATGGCACCACCGTTTCTCGGAGATATCACTACTCTTCGACTTACAGGTGACGAGCAGTGGAGTGTAGGAAAAGACGGGTTCATAGCCGCGACCATGGGCGTTGTCAAAGATATGAAGAGTCAAGGGTTCAGCAAAGCGATGTTCTCAGGAGAAGGCTTGTTTGTGTATAAGATTAGCGGAAAAGGTATAATGTGGCTATCTAGTTTTGGGGCTATCATTAGAAAAGACGTGAGTTCAATCAAGCTAGGAGTATGAATCTACTGTACTGATCAGTCACAGTTGCAGGAAGGGGAAAAGTACATCATCGACAATGGCCATCTTGTTGCATGGAATTGCAAGTACGTGATGGAGCGAGTGGCAAGCGGGGGTATTATATCTGGTATAAGCTCTGGTGAAGGCTTGGTGTGCAAGTTTTCCGGCCCGGGGACGGTTTTTATGCAGACGAGGAACCCGCCGGCGTTTGCGCTGTGGATGGGCGCTCATGCGGCGGTAGCTTGAGCTATATGATAACGATTTCCCACGAACTATATTCAGTCCAGCATCTAGAAGGTAACTTCGGTATCACATGAAGTAGCATTTACCCGTGTTCCATGAAAGGTTAGGCTGTGGTTTTTGATACATAAAAGTCCCACCTAATGCCGACATTGCCTGCCTGGATATCAAAAAACTTCTCTCCTTAGCCAAGAACCCCAGAACCTGTGCAATATCATACGTCATACGTAGCCGGTTCTCATATGGCGTACCTTTCTTCGACATCTCAACTAACTCTTTTAGCCCGTCGTCCATAAGCTCTGTTTATATTGGTCCCAAATTGACTGCATCAACCGTATGGCTTTTATAGCTGTATCTAGCGGCAAAAATTCTTGTAAATCCTTCCAAGCGGTCTTGGACGAACTGTAAACAATGAAACCCTCGAAGCCGGAGCGAGCGCCCACGGAGCTGATGTTGATGAGTGGATCCGGTACGCGTAGATGCGGGACCACGGCTTTCAACTAGGGAAGAGCCACTCGGACATTCAGACCAAAGACTCAGGAGAAGAACTTGGCATCGACCTCAGCAAAGGTTTCGCGGCTCCGCACAGGACGTTGTTGACAAGGATATCGACGCGATCGGGAAAGGCTAAATAAGTGGCTACGACTACTTGCCATCGACTTGAGCGGAGGTCTATCTGCTGTTTGATCGCTGGTGAGCCGTTGTTCAGGGCCTTGATCTTTGTAACGAGCTCTATGATACACTTTGCACTCGAAGGAGAGGATTATGGGAAGAGTAAGAGAAGAAGATGATAACATGTTGGCGATGTAAGACATTTGGAACAGTAAGGGATGGAGATAATCAAGTACTCTAGGATGAGTGAAAATAAAGAGAGATTGAAAAACAGCGCAGAGAACTGAAACACTGTCGAAAGGATAGGAGGACTCGGAGATTTCGGATCAGATTAAATCCACCCAAGCGTCACTCGTAATGTATGTCCATACGGAAGGGCTTGGTTGAGAAGTCGAAAAGACGGAAGCATTAGAAGATAATGCAAATAGAGAATTTCAACTGAATATGGAAGCAAATACTTTCTAGAGAAACATCAAAGACTCGTGGACGGCGACAGCGGCTACTCGTAGGGTAAGCGTTAAGCGATCATGTGACTTTAATGAGGCTGTGCTTCTGAAAGGATCTTGGATGTTACGTAGTATTATCTCCTCTTGTACCTTTGAATATCTACATTGTTGAGTTTATGATCTCTGTGTGTCCTACTCTCAAGCTAAACCAGACGCTTTCCTGGAAATCGTACCTAAACGAATCGCGATTAACCATTCCAGTATGGAGGCGCATACCATGGCAATGACCAACAGGTCACTTCGTACAATACGCACAGTTAGCAAAGAACCCTCTCTATCGACAGCCGATAAGCTAAAAACGCCTTTAGGAGCTCGAATTCCTCGCAGACTCATCTGCCATCACCTCCGAGCAACTCAACTCCATCCTCTCTCAACTACCCTCAGAAAACAGCCTGCGTGCCCCTCGGAACACAACACCTGCCCCTGCGGTAAATGGTCTACCAACTCCACCAATATCTCAATTCGCCAATACATCACTCAACGAGAAACACTCAAACTTCTACGCCCCTTCTCCCTCCCCCGCCCTCCCACCTCCGGCCTATCCCTCCGTCCCAGTCGCACCTCCCCTTGCCTCTGCTTCCGCCTTGTACGAATACCGTCCATCAGACGACGGTGATCTCGCTCTTCAACCCAACGACCGCATCGCTATTACTGAATTCATGAATGCGGACTGGGCGAAAGGACGGAATGAGCGGACTCGTCAAGAGGGCATCTTCCCTCGGAGCTATGTGAATGTCATAGATGAGAAGAGTAATCTCGCGCCTCCGCCTCCTGGAGCGCCTTCAAGCTATGGAAACATGCCGGTGGATGTAAGCCAGAGTGGTGGCGGAGGTGCTACTCCTGGAGGGAGTAAACTTGATCAGAACGGAAAGAAATTTGGGTAAGTTCTGTCCTAACCCTTGTCGATGTAATCTGGTTTGCTAAAAAAAAAGTGTAGAAAAAAGCTGGGCAACGCTGCCATTTTTGGGGCTGGAGCCACGATCGGTTCATCCATTGTCAGCGGCATCTTCTAAGTATTTGTATATCTTTCAGAGCTACGGTTTTAGATGTCGTTAGCTGGAGTTGGTCTTTCTGTAATATTGAAGTGCTCATCATGATTTCTTAGATGGAGGAATTGATGGTGGTGAGCAATGCCTTATTGATATGCCCTAATATCCTTCACCACGCTCCAAACTGGTGTCGCTGGTGCTCATATGAAGCAAATGTAAGTATTAGAAAGTATTTTCCTGTAACCTCTTGGCTTCGTTTTAGCTTGACGTGAAAAATTCAATACTCCTATGTGTCTTGTTAGTCGAGATTGTTTGCGATCTCTCTTAAACACCATTTGGCAACTTTACTTCATTTTTCGACGTGTTTTCCTTCCACAACACATTGTGGATTTTTCTATGCAAATTTAGGCCTGCGTCTGATGGGCATAAAACTGCAATACATCGCCTGGTAAACAATGGCAAGGTACAACAATTAACCAGGTTTACCAGAGTTCAACTGTGCTTCACTGTCCTACTTACCCGCACCTTGTCAGTTAAAATCAGCTCATCCACACAACGAGTTAGTCCTCAGCAACTGAGCCTAGAGCGTCTCTGTTCTACTGTCGGTCTTGCTGTCGCCTCTCTGCTCTGCCGTACTGTATATCCTACCGTCCACGATAGTGAAAATCTTACTTGTACTGGATAGCCACAACATTACAGCAACAATGACATCCATTTCCTCAAACCTGGCGGAGAGTCTGCGAAGGTATTGTTCTACATATTGAACTGGCATCACACTAAGACGATACTAGGTCGTACGAAACGGGCGAATATGCTGATCTTAACATCCTCTGCGGTGGTGAGACGATACCGGTCCACCAATTGATCGTCTGCTCGCAGTCGGAAGTTCTTAGAGCTGCTTGCTTGGATAAAGATGGTGTAAGCCCGAGACATCTGAATCCTACCTACGAATGGATAGAGCTGATGTGGATGATTGTCTCAGAATCGTGTACCTGGTGCTACGATTGACTTGGAACATGAAGAGATCGATTTCGTGAAGATCATGATCTGGTTCCTCTATTTTACCACATATCGGTTGCGGGAGCACGACGTCGATGAAGACACCGAGGACGACAGTGACGAAGACATCTACGAAGTATGGGATATGGAGTTGCACGCCTCCATGTACGTGATGGCGAACAAATACGGCATCCAAGCGCTTCGCCATATCGCAAGACAACGCTTTGAAGAGGCCATTGACCAGTCCTGGAATGTAGAATACTTCCTAAACAGTGTTCCGGTTGTGTTCGGTATGATGCCAGAGACAGATCGAGGGCTTCGAGAATTGGTAGTCTCCCACGGTAGTGCTCATCTGCGAGACATTATGTTGGATGTCCAATCTAGAGCTCGTCTTCAGGAGTTGTTCCACAGCCATCCGGCGTTTGCTTGGGAGGTCTTTGAACGAAATCTCGATGTTCCAGAGTCAGAGACAAAAGAAATCGCTGCAATAGCGACTCCTTCTTCTACCGAAGATTCTGTCGACCACACTACGCAATTTTTTGAGGAAATGGAGTTGTGCATTTGTGATCTGTCTCCAGATGGATTCCGTCATCTTGCAGGTGGGTTTCTGTTCCCAAAAAATTTCTTAGCTTCCACATGATAACAACCCATAGAAAACTATCGTGTCTACACCAACCCCCAAGGTCTGGAGTATCGTGCTCCTCTGTTCCAAACAAATACGGCCACTGAAGAGAACTGTTTCTGCTGGATACAAGTCATAACACCAATTTATCCGTGCCCTCAACACCCCGAAAGGTGGTATTTTTGGACTATGAGTGGCGAAGTTGGAACGGTAGCGCAGACTCATGTCGACACCAGCGGCGACGCCACGTTGGACGCTGCTATCAAACGCTTCGAAAATCTCAAGACCTGCTCGAAGGATTACTGGAATTTTCGAAAGACACTGTCTCAGAACGGCCAGTACATGTACCTTGAGCAGAACTACGAAGGAATGTGGTTGAAGCAGTGGCCATCAAGGACTATCAAGGAAAACGCGGCTTTGGTTGATCGATCCACCTACAGGAAGAAGAATGTCATGGGCGGGTAGCATTTGCGAGTGTTGCCATTCTCGTCTATTCGGAAAATGCGCCTGTTAAAACCTAGGAGACAATCTGGGCTAGCTAGATAGTTGGCCCTGTATATCGGATTTGCCCCAACTTTTTGAGACGTTTTCGAGAGCGATGTTCAAGGTTTCAACGTACCTACAATCCCGGGCCACTCTCAGGCTGATGGCATATATGAGCTATTTCCCAAGCAGTGCAAACATTCGCGCCTCTGCACTTCCATCATGCAAAGAAAGATGCTGCCACGAGCTAAGAGAAAGTTGACGTACCACAAGCACGCTGAGAAGGATATCTAGATAATCTCAAAAACCGGGCCACATTCGATTTAGGTTGACTGACCGTATAAATCTCCTGTCACCTTCGTCGCCGCGGTCTCCTTTGAGAGAGCCGGCGTTCTGGAAATGTGAATGGTCTAGATATCCCACTATACACGATGTTCGTGCACATGCGCTGAAGAGAATTGATTTATTTTACCCTTCCTAACCTAGCAACCACATACTCTCAAACTCTCACCAGACCTCTAACCTCGCCCAGGCATCAACAAGCCCCATACAACAACAATCCCACACCAAACCCCCCCCCACCGTTCCCATCGACCAAGTACCCACCATCCTTCCCATCCAAGAATTCCCCCAGCCTTCCCACCGAAATCAAACCATCTTTCCATCATCCCCTTACCGGATCCACCTCCCCACCATTGCCCATCCGCATCCACTAACCCCCCCAACTCGTACACCCTCACCCCTCCATCTAACTCTCCCTCAAACCTCACAACCAACCCTCCCATCCACGCCATCTCCTTCCCACCTCTACTCTTCTAAACCCCTCGTTACGCACAGGGAGAAGGAAGCTAGCAAATTAAATCAAATCAATCGGGTCGTACAAGTCGGCTGTCACCAAGACTCGGAGTTTCCGTCGAAGGGGGAACCATTTTCTGAGCTGAAAAGACTGGGGGGGGGAGGGGTATTTTTCTAAAGGGGTTTTAGGGGGAACTTTTTACTAAAAAGGGTTTCTTCGCAGATGAGCTGGAATAGATCAGAACAGATAACATGGCCTTTCCAAGCCGGGGTATATACAAGCACGTTCGGGTAGCTGGTCCAAGAATTGCCAGGTCTGAATGCTATTCCACATTCCGCCCCTCACTACCCCCCCCTTTATCCACCCAACTCCCTTCACCCCACCCCACCAGTCGCCTCCCCTAACCCCCCAACCAAGCAACCACAACCCCCACATCCTCCGCAACCCCCAACACCCCACCCACCTTCTTCCTCACCCCCTCCCCCACAACCTCCCTTCCCCCCCGCTCAACCGAGACAATCGCCACCACACCGTTCAGACCGATCGTAAAGGTGACGCTCATGAGCTGGCCGCTGCGGTGGGCGAAGATGGCGGTGAGTTTTGGGGCGGTGGGGAGGATGGAGAGGGAGATATCGATTTGGAGGGGGGAGGCGGTTGGGGGGGGTGGGGGGGATGGGGAGAGGAGGGCGGCGAGGTCGTCGAAGAGGGTTGGGGGCGATGGCCGGGGGGTGTCTGGGGTCTTCGGTAGCTGGACTGAGGGGATGGTAGGGGAGGGCGGGTCAGGAACGAAGGTGCGGCGTAGGATGTCCCCCGTCAGGGCCCACTGGCGGAGGATAGGGAGGATGGCGATGAGTTGTCGAGGGTGGGAGAAAGGGATATCGAAGATGGTGCGGGCGTAAGTTGGGTTCTGGATGAAGAGGGTGTATGCCTGGTTGTGAGTGGTGGGGTTGCCAGCTGAGTCGTACGACGTTATTGTATTTTCGACGGTGCGGGTTTTAGGGGTTAACGTGGTTTGGGTTGCTGTAGGGTCGCCGAAGAGGAGAGACTCGTATGTAGTTGCTTGATAGGATTCGGTAGCTAAAGGCGCATTGACGCAGTTGTGGATTTCGATTGCTGTTTGAAGAGGAACCACGACGGGAGGCTCGAACTTTGCGACGAATCGGACGTCTGGAGGTTTGCTTAGAGGACGAGGCGCCGAGTCGATATTCATGGCGTTTTCTTGGGGGTCGTGTGACGTGAGGGTTGGAGGAGGCTCTTGCCAGTCGAGTGGAGAGTCAGTATTGATGGAAAATGGTTGAGGTTCGGTGGAGGATGGCTTCTCGATGCTGTCCGAAACCCATTCATTGGAGACTCTTATGGAAGGGTAGAGCTCTGCAGGTGATGCTTCGCACTCGATGACGGCCGACCAGATCTTGGGTTCTTCCACTACCTCTTTTATTGCCTCATCATTGACGTCAATTTCTTCGGCTTTTCTCTTGGCCCCTGGTACAAGCCTCCTGTGCATCCAATACTGCAGTGATAGGCCCACTCGCCCATTCGTATGCACTTTCGGCCTCCCGCTATTCTTGCACATGATCTCCCTTTCCAGCACGTCTTCATCGACCTCCGCGCTCTTTTCCTTCCTCAGCTTTCCAATCTCCCACTTGTAGATCCTCCTCAAGGACCCATAGATCCCATCTACTGCATCAAAACAGCTGACGCCCCCGCCACTCAATCTGTCCATCCTCGCCAACCTCTCTAGATTGCCAACGAACTGATCCAGCATCACATACCCCCTCACTCCTTCCCTTTCCCCATTCAGATCCCCTCTCAATATCTCTGCCCCCTCCGTCACCCCACCACCAACCCCATCTCCACTCCCCGGAAAACTCAACAGCACCACCCCTACCTTCTCCCCCAAAAACTCAACATCAACTAACACGCTCGTCCCCGCAATACTCAGCGTCCTCGTTCCCCTAACTCCCTCCTCCCACAAACAGTCTAGCCCCACTCTCTTCGCGCATCTCTCCAACCCCTCCGACCCTACCCTCCCCCACTTTCTACCCAACACGGCCACAATCTCCTCGATCTTCCTCCTCCTGTCAGCCTCCTGATCCCGTACAATTTCCAACGCTGCAACCCCATTCCCACTCGGTGTTCCCCCACCAACATCAACCCCCAACCCCCCCATCGGCGTCCCCAGCCCAAACGCACCTGTCAAACCCATCATGGCTGCACTCGGCGAACTCGTGTTCGTACCGACGCGGGACATGGCGATGGCGCCCATGGCGTGCTGGGCTGAGATGCCATTGCTTGGGGACTTGAAGCCGAATTTTGGGTTGTGGAGGTAGGCAGGGGAAGGGACGGAGCGGTTGGCAGCAGAGCCGGAGGATGGAGCCGGAGGGGAAGATGCCGAGGCGGGGCTGAGGTTTGTAGTTGCGCGGGGAGTGGGTTTGGAGTTTGAGGGGCGGATTGTAGAGGTCGGCGTGGACATTCTTGGCGGATCGAGGAGGTGGTGGTGTTGGTGAGGGTGAGGTGCAGCGTGAATGTCGATGAGGGAGCGTTGAGGGAAGGTTAACCAAAGGCATATATGCGAGTCATGACAGAGCCGTGCGCTTCAGAATTTGACTGGGCATGAAGTCTGTGGCAGGGTGGGTGACACGACTGAAATTTGAGGTGTGCATGGGAGAACGAGTCTAATTTGACCAGTCCTACTCTCTACAACGCAGTCTCACTCTCACATTGTAGAAGTTGAGAGATTTCAACGGTCTATGTGTCGATATGTAGTCTTCGATTTTCAACATCACAAGAGCTTTGTTTTAGGGGTGACAGAGCCTGAAAATCTCTAGTGACGAACAGCGATAGAAGGTGAGGATTGTATGACGGCGGAAGGGCTAGAAATGGGGGTGGTTCTACCGAAACGGCTTGATGTGAGAGCATCGACACTGCATAAACTCCGCATAAGTACTCAAGATATCATCAAAACCACCATCCCTGCGAGACTTCTCGGGTCTGGCAATGATGCATTACGTTCTTCTTCTATGCTAACAGTCGAGCATTTAAAAAAGGATTTAGTCAACCTGGACCGCCTCGCCATTGCGTTAACCCTGAATTACGCCGTGCGCAATTGATCATCTACGCAAAACCCTTTAGAAACAATTGATCCAGAAATCCACCTACTTCAGCATCTGCTCATCGGGCAAACCACCGAAGATCTGTTACATAACGCAATCAGTACCGTGTCACTTTCGAAAGTGGGATTTAGAAACGGGGAGGCTACTTACAGTTTCCATCATCGTGCCGGTGATTTGATAAGGATCTGCGTTACTGGCCGGTCTTCGATCCTCAAAGTATCCCTTGCCCTCCATCGCGCATTGTCTTGGGATTCTAATACTAGCACCACGGTTGGCAACGCCCCAGCTGAACTGGTCAATGTTTCCAGTCTCGTGGAGGCCTGTCAGACGCTCGCGGTTGCCCTCGCCGTAGACTTCAATGTGTTCCAAATGACGTTTCTCGAGCTTCTTCATCGCGGCCTCGATGTGCTTCATACCGCCCTCTTCGCGCATGGACTGGGTTGATACGTTGGTGTGGAGACCGGCACCGTTCCAGTCGCCGGGGATAGGCTTGGGGGAGAAGGTGATGACGACGCCAAATTCCTCGGCGACGCGGTGTAGCAGGAAACGGGCCATCCAGAGTTCGTCACCGACTATATGACAGGTCAGTACTCAATTCGGTTTAGGGGGAAATTCCTTCGTACTTACGATTAATACCCTCGCAAGGCCCGACTTGGAACTCCCATTGAGCAGGCATGACCTCTGCGTTAATACCGGAGATGTTGATGCCAGCGTATAAGCAGGCTTTGTAGTGTGCTTCAACAATATCCCTGCAATAGACTTTTCCGGTTCCGATAGCACAGTAGTAAGGGCCTTGAGGGCCTGGGTAACCGCCCTTGGGCCAGCCGTATGGCCATCCGTCCGGACCAAGCAGGGTGTATTCTTGTTCAAGACCAAACCATGTATGTTCATCGGCGTTGGCGTCCATTAGTCTGGCGGCGTCATGTCGGTAATTGAATTTGTTTGGGCTTCCGTCGTGGTCCCATGTCTCGCACAACACGAGGATGTTGTCGCCACGGCGGAAGGGGTCGGGATATATGGCAACGGGCCGAATGTAGACATCGGAGTTGTCTCCGGGTGCTTGACCAGTAGATGAGCCATCAAAATTCCATTCCGAGAGTTCTTTGTGGCTTTTGACTGGGCCTGGTAGAGTCTGTTGAGGGTTGAAGACGCAAATTAGCAAACTCTACACTTATGACTGTAGCGCAGCAAATGACTAGAGTGAAGGATTCAAGTCATATCGGAGGAATGGGACCCGATAAGCGCCTGAGCAAAAGCAAACACAGGCCGATTTTATTAGGCATCTTCGAGCGAAGCGTGGCAGCACCAGATCTCACCTACCTTTGTTTTTGAGCGGACCCCGTTGAGGCCGTCTATCCAGATGTATTCGGCCAGAACTTTGCGCTTCTGATCTAAGCTCATGTATTTCATGAGCTGGTTCAACGATTAGCATGGAGCTCGCGTGCGGCGTATGGTGAGCAATGGACTCACATTCTCCGTGTTTGAAACGGTTGTAGATTCGGCCTGAGTAGGTTATCAGTCTGACGCAGGGCTCAAAGGGCTTCCCTTGAGCTTTACTGACCATGTTGGCGTGTGTTTACTAAACTTGCGGTGAGGCTTCAAGGGGGTTTTGACTTGTCTGGTGGCAGTGGAATGTTTGCGGAGGAAGTTTGGGGAGTAAGTGTGTGGTATGTGTTGTAGAGATGGGATGGGGTAGTGGGAGGAGGGCAAGGCCGGAGAGATAAGTGAATGCATTAAAAGACTCAAAAGTCGGCGCATGGGCACTAAGGCCTGCGGGCTTTGGGGTTATTGTTATTGCGTGGGTTGATGGAAAGCGGGATGATCTTAAAATACACACCTTACGGTATGTATCATTGGTTGGCCCAAGCTTTCGGCCACGCTACGGATGATGGAAGTTCCATCGCCAGTTGCCACGCTTTTCTTCCCGTTCCTGGACGCATCTTTCATGCGTGAATGCGTGAATGCGTGCTCGGGTCCAGCTAACCTAAGAGCGATGGGCTTTGGAATCTGTTGGCTACCCAAGGTACCTTCCTGTACCTCTGTACCACCTTGCTTCCCAATGAGTGTAGTTCTACTGCCGTCAGCGAGTACTCCATACGATTAGAGCAACCTTCCAACCTCCACGATAGCGGTATCGATAAGAAGTCATATCACCCCGCTTCTAGAACAGCCGCCATGTTTGAGAGGCTGTAGAGTACGGAGTACGGATAAGTGTACGGAAAAGATCACCCCCCCAACGTCGGAACAATCGTCGTCAAGTACATACTCCGTAGACAGACTACTGTATCTGTATGGCGCACTTCTGCATCTCGGAAATCTGATCGACTATCCCCACGTCATGGCGGGAGAAGCAAAAACACACATACAGATGATACCGTACTTCGTCGTAGATAGCTTACAGTAGCTGTCGTGTGCTCAAGAATGTGTGTTGATACCTATGTATTCCGTAGAGATAGACACGACGGAGCCCCCTCCCGTGAGATCCGATCAATGACCGCCAAGCCACTATCATCATTGATACCATGATTGTGGCCTCCAGATATCCCGGGACTAACCCGCTTAGAATATCTCCTTGGTTGAAGGTAGGTACCTTATGTACCTCCTTAACCGACGTACGGTGTAGGTACCCTGGTGCGCCTTTGACCAAATTGGACACATCAACGACACTGTTGACACATCACCCCCAGACCATTGACACATAGATGCTCTTCATGCCACACCGCCATAACCGTGCTATCTCCATGCGGGCGAAGGGAACGGCGAGAAAGAGAAAGAGAAAACAATCACTGGCATGTCTCGAGCGGTAGAGAGTAGATCCACGGTCGGTAGCTCTTTTCTTTATCGCACCGTTGTCATTGGCTGTGACCTCTAGGCTATCGGCAGTCGGCTGTCCTTAGTCATGAGAATTACCTTACCATTACGGACTTCCAGGCGTCTAACCCCGTAGAGTAAGGTACACTTCACCCTTGACCTAAGGTATTGACTGGAAAAGCTTCATTGGGTCTATGATACCAATTGACCAAGAGGCGTGGAGATTGTGAACTGAATGTAATGATCAATATATGATTGGGAGAGACAGATGTGTTCCCATGGCCTCAGGCTGACAACTGGATACAAGTGGTGAGCGTCGAGACAGTCCAGAACTTGGAATCCCAACTGTATTGGGTTTTCCATGGAGAATAATGGAGGCTGATGGTCTGTTCTGACTGGGGATCAAAACAGGTATCAGGTAACTACCTTACTCACGTGAAAAAGACTATCACGTGACATGTTCAAACCCACTGGAAGTTTGTTCCACATTCCCAACTTGAGAATGCCCCCCAAGGCAAGAGGTCTTTGGCCAGGTGCTGACGACCCATTGGCTATCACCGACATCTAGTTTGCCTGATGGAAAGTGACACTGCCCCGTCGCGATGCCTTATTGAACATGTTGTGGTGTCCTCTTCCATCCGTGAACATGCTGTCTTGCAAATGCTTTGCCCGAAATCTGCAAGATATTGACAGATCCCGAGAAGTGGGTTCCCGATCCCAGTGCCAATACCATGGGTTCCATGATGGTATGTCAGCTTTTTGATAGGTACCATTGGATTGATGAGCGCACTGGCCCTTGAACAATGGTACCAGCGATGTTTGGCGCCAACGTCTCCTTCCAAATTTCATAATGCAAGATTAACGATGCAAGACATTCGACCTGTGTTTATTGAAAGCTTTACCACATTTGCACCCCATGGCAATTCAAAAATCCGAGCAAAGGTGAATATCCTGTCGCCAAACTATACTGGCAAACACGTATCCATAGGAAAGAGACAATGGCTTGTAGACAATGGGACCAGTTGTTCAATTGTCCTTCAGCAAACACTCAAGTTCCATACAAAGGGAAAACAATCCTTTTCATGTCAGACGAAGGTAGCACAAAGCCACTGTTTTCAACTGCTGTCAACACAGACCTGCCTCTCCCTCGGGCTTAGGGAATTTGTGATTTGGCAACTCAACCATGACAGCGAGCAGATGAAGACACTTGAAATCATGCAACCCAAACAATTGCAGAAGTCCTGGATTGCAATGGAATATTCTCAACCCAGAATACACTCTCTCTGCTCCCGACTCACACAAGCACACAATACCAATCGGCTTTTCAATATACCGGTCTCAAGAATCTTGCAACTCACAAAGGCAGGACGACTATCTCAAAGCTTATCCAAGTGACTCCAGTCCAAGATGTGCTACACCCAAGACACCTACTACGTCGGATGCGGCCACTGGGGCCCAAGACAGAACATAGAACCCTGCGCAGCTGCAATGGGACGACCGGGTTTATCCGGGGGCTGCTGGAACAGTAGAGGAGATGGTATCAATAGAATAAAGTCATCATGCCACACGTGCCAACGGAGAGAGCTGCGGGCCGAAAGAAGTCCTTGGGACGACATAAGTCCTGAGGCACGTCTGAAGATAGACAAAATCAGAAGGTCGTACCCCTCAGAGCAAGTGTAACTGGCCCATCAAGACTGACTCGTCCAGGCCTTGGTGCTATTACTACAACGATCCTATCGATCCATGGTGGAATGGAATGATGTGAGGAGGCTTTCGATAACGAAGCTAGATGCCGTATGAATTACGGCCGGTAGTGATCGACTGGAGGCTGGATGGCTGGCCAAGTTCATAAACGCGTTTGTCGTTTTAATATTGATACCCAGCATCATGGATGCAGTGCGTTATTTAGGTTAGTCTCTTTCTGGCAATCAACCATTAGATTCATCCGAGCCATTTCCAAGCAAATGAAACAAAGTTGATCCTGTGATTGTGCCGGTCCTCCAGTATTCTTGTCAAATTTAATCTTAGCAGCTTCTTGTTCCCTTCTGTATAGTACAATCGGCGGTATCAATCACCGTTGATAAGTAATGAATGGTTCCCAAAGAGCTTCGGAGGCCTTCCCTTGAGAGGGATTGAGAGTGATCCTAGCTTCAACATGCGAGACAGATCAAATAGATGGTTGGAAGGAAAGGATATCAGGGTTATGAAAAAGTCGAAGCCACGAGGGGGTGCAGGAAGTCAGTAAACGATGACCGGTCTATGTAGAGAGATGCGAATGGACAAACAGGCCCGTGACCTACGTGAAAGAAAACCACCGATGATTCGGGAGCAATTGCAAAGCTTGTGCGACAATACGAAATTAGCAGAACAACGTATGAAACCGATCATTTTCGAGTTCTCCTTCCCAAACTGCCGTTCGGTCTAACAGTTGACTTGGCGGGCCTTCTCTAAATTTGTATCTTGTAGTCCAACGATGCTGTTGCTGTCGGTACTTCTCGATGAGTCGTTGATATGCGCACCACACAATATCAAGAATCCTCATGCATTATTGGCAAGAGTCGTTGCGTCGGAAAGACTCTTGGCCTCGGCTCGCATTGCATCGTGGCGCACAAAATGAGGCTCCACTTTGCTGCAGAATCGCCATTGCGCGAACAATGGCTGCATGAATGAAGTCGTTCACTGCTTGTGAAACAGCATACTTCCGTACTCTGCAGGATGTTGGCTCATCGGCTCGGAGGAAATCTGTGGGAGAGTAAGTTTTACCTACCCAGGTTCTGATGCTGGAAGCAGTGTCGTCGAATCACCCGATGCAAGGCAGCTTCACCGTCCAAGGTCTATAAACCATGGATGTGTCTTCGCACCGTTGAGTTTTGACCTTTGTACCTTCGTCACCATTCCACAGAAGCCTCATGGGTTTCGTGATTATGATAAGGTTGTAGATTGATCTGGTGGAAAGCAACCGGTTCCGAGGGGTCACCCTGAACAGCCTAGCTTGGGTAACTCCATTCACCTCTATTCTATCGTGAGAATAAATCCATCGTGTCTGGTAGAAATGCGTCTTCTGTGACTGCCTGCAGATGTTGTTTGCGAGGAAGCCTGCGGAGGGATCTATCTGGAGGAATTGTAAATAATCAAGGATTGATAATATATCTGAAGGTCATGAATCTACAAGACTAGAAGTACTTAAACACCCCTGCTGGTAATATCAAACATGGTCCCTGCTGTGCCGCATCTTAGGTCCAACTCAGAAATGGACCCCTTCCCCGACCATGTTACAGCCATCTCAACAGCCAACTCCCAGGACAAAAGAAAGACAACGGCGACTTCTGTGCTTGCTCTCCTGCGTCTCATCGAACTTGCTCCGGATTTGCAAGTAGCGGAAACTGAGGATCGCACTTTAATACTTCAGATGCATCAGACCGAGACCAAAGCTGATGATAGCCTTATAGCAATCAACCATCTGCTCTCTCGCTTACCATGCTTAGCATGAACATCAGGAGCTTCTAGGCCGGTCTGTTCACAATGGATAGCTTGCCCAGTTGATCAAGGCTCTCTGAGCATCTGGTGAATGCTGATAGGTTACGTCGAGTCATCCGTACATTCACCACCGCCTGCTCAGAATGCACCGCCTTTCTCGCCCAGAAGTCATGGACTTTCCATCAGCGCAAGTGCAACGAACCCAAAGCCTCTCCAGTGATCGCCTTTCATCCATGTCCCTTAACTCTCCGCTCGCGTCGCCGCCTGCCGTCGAACCTGAACCGGCTTTCATTGCAGCATCTGCTGCCTCGCAGATTGTCACCAGTGATCATCAAAACAGGGAGTATGATTGGTTCGAGGAAGAAGGAAACAGCGTCGATGCCGAGCCGGCCCTAGTCTCTCCTGCGTCGCTAGCCCTTATCAACACCTTTCTAGACAACCTTCTATTCAGCTTCCTCGCCAGCTCACGGTCAACCTCGATTGCGGCCCTGAGGCCTGCCGTGCAGGAGGTGCTCAAGCCTCGACTCGCCAAAGACGCCATCGATGGAGCTGACCAGGAATTGCAAGAGTTCCTGGGCGGAGGAGATGATGAAGAGTTGACTGCCTTCCACCATGGGCAAGAGTCTCGGGGAAAATATGATCTGAACCTAATATGGAGAAGGACAAGGTTACGCTGCATGGTTTACACTCGCCTGGGGGACATGGAAGAGGAGGACGAGGAGATGTACATTGAACGGGAACATTTGGAAGATGCAAATGACGAACGTCGCCGTGTCTCCCGGGATCTCGGTTTGGTCTCCCCAGCCGCAGCGATATTCCTGACTTCCATTCTTGAATTCATCGGCGAGCACGCTTTGATAATGGCTGGCGAGGCGGCATACAATCGGCAGAGAAGCGGGCAGCACCATCACGGAAATGGTAGCTCGAGCACCACAGGGGTCCATCGAGTAGTAGTAGAGGACATCGACATGGAAAAGCTAGCATTCAATACAACGTTGGGCCGGCTATGGAGATCATGGAAGAAGCGTGTCAGATCGTCCAGCGTATCGAACCATAGACCATTGTCCGGTGTGAGGGCGACCTCAACAAATGGTAGTACCCGAAGTAGTAGAACCGCGAGTCCTAACCAGACGGATGGCCCCAACGGCTATTACGACAATGCAAACCGGCCATCGGTCGCAGAAGTATTGCAAACAGAACCGGATCCTATGTCAATTCCACTTCCTTCAACAGCGAATGATGTGGCCGAAATCGAAGTACCCAATTATTCGTCAGAGTTGGCCGGCAGAAAAGGGAATCGTGGAAGCAGAGACCGTCCTCTGAGCGTCGTCGAATACCCAAACATGGCCACGAAGTCAACGCCACCGGAATCATCACAGCCCGAAAAGCTAACCGATGTAAAGCAACGGGAATCTAAGAATGTGCCTCCCATTCGACGCCATCGATCATCGTCTCTGCCCAACCCGCAGCAAACACGGTATGAGTTACCAAAAGAGGAAAGTCTTGCTTCGCCCGTAAAGGATTCCAAGCCGTTAGTACACAAACATGAGGGTCGTGTATACAACAAGGAAGATCTTCCTTGGCTTGCAGATAAATCATCCCCCGGATCTGAAGTTTCGAGTCTTTCTACCCCAGTGACCGCTGTGGTTGATGGTGAAAAACTTACAAGTATAAGAACTTCAAATGCCAGTATACCGCGAGGATCGTCGCAGGAGTCCGGCTGTGTAGAAAGGGAACAAGCAAGTACGGGCATGGGCGAGTATGACCTTAACACTATACCACAAGCGATGAATTACTCCCAAGGACTTGCCCAAACGCTCTCCCGCGCTGCATCAAGCAACTACAGCCTCAGATCTGGCAACGTTACACATGGTCGCCCAGCAGATACGGAGAAGCAGCAACCAGCTCCCAAGGCAGACAAGCCTAGGGAAGAGTATGAGTATGACAACCAGGCCCTGTTGCAGAAGGATGATGTGTCCGCAACGAGAGATCCTAAATTTGAGAGAGAGAATGAAGTGAGACGTTCAGGACATTTCGAAGACCACGCAAATGTTGCCGCAATGCAAAATAATCAGCTCCGTGACAGAAATCATGAATCATCTGATATGTATCAAGGAGTAGTTGATCGCAGCCATCAGTACGATGCCACTTTAACGTCGGTCGTGCGAGAAACGTATTTAACAGACCCATCTAGATCAACCAAATCTAGCAATCCGGCGGCCGGGGTTGAAAACAGCGCCCCCGCGCTCACTCCTTTACGGGAACTGGTTGATGCAGCTCATGACACTTCCGACGAAGCTTCGTCGCTTGCTCCAAGCTACGATACGTCCAGGTCCGGAGCCTATGCACCAGCAGACAACGTTGAAGTCATTATGCCTGGGGCTTTGTCAACATCAATATTCGCGCAGGCGAAACCTGCTTCTAAGCTTTCCGATTATCGGAATCAGCTTCCTCCAGTGTATACAGGACCAGAGCGAGCTACTGTGCAGCGTGTCGTTCCTTCCCCGGGAAGTCCTCGGGATCCACTGACGCCACAAGGCAGGAACTCATCTAGTAGCAATCGCGACTTACGTCCTGTGCATACCTCCGGCTCTAGTACTTCACAGGTATCCCAGAAATTAAAGGGGTTCTTGAGTAGAGAATCTATTGATGGTAGCCGACAACCAGTGTTGTCCCGCAATTCTTCCGAGGGTAACGGGAGCATTATTAGTGACAAACATTCTCTGAGGACACCAAAGGCAGACGACAAACAGCAAAGCTTCGAACAGCTCATCAAGAGTGACGAGACCATTCAATACACGCTGACACCACATAGCATGCGGAAGATGGAGGTAAGGATAGGTAGCTCGTGTAACTCATCAGTATATTCTGACTTGTTGAAGGTACCCGAGTCTCCAAGGCACAATTTGCAACGACTGTCTGAGGTTGAGGCGTCTTCCAATCTTTCACGAAATACATCACAGTCAACCACCGAACTTGGTAGGCCAGCAACCGCCCGGTCCAGTGCTTCGCTGAAAGGGAGGAACGGGCTTCGGTCAAATCCCACAACCAGTCTCAAGGAAACGAATTCACCATCTGCACAGATCTTCTCCTCCACAGGGCCAGCTTTGCAAGCACACCCACCCAGGAGCCCTGGGAATGGGCGACCTGCTCATGCAGCTGCTCGGGACGCCAGGATCGAAAAGGAAACTTCGAGAGATTTGGAGGACTTCATTCGATCAACTGGACCAGAACATGAACCGACGCCTAATGCAGATGCCAAGTCCGTGAACGGTTCACGAACCAATCTTGTCCTGAAGGAAAAGTCTCGGCCATCATCGAGACAAGGACAAGGACAAGGACTACCTCGAAAAGTCATCAAACCTGATCAGCATGCGGCGCCATCGGGGGCCGAAGTTATCGCCCCAGTACGGTCAAGGTCCAAGTTGCAAGCTCGTGAGCCAACCGTGTCGTCTCGTGACACCAACGAGTTGATTGATTTCATCCGCCAAGGACCAGGCAATGACTGGAACAATGGCACTGCTCGTACGCCGATGTCGCTATCGACTTCCCGTGCGACGAGGAACTCCGAAGAAGCACGTAATCTTGGATACGGAACTTCGAAGGATATGTCACGTACCTCAGTCGCAAGCACCCTAGACAGCTCGGCTCCAACGCAGTCCGTCAATTCAACGAATTCGAGGACGGGACTTCTTGGGAGCTCAAGCAAATCGAATGTCAAAAGGACCGTATTTACCCAGAATCCGCCCGCGCCATTTGACGAACCTCCTCATCCGCCTAAACGCAGGCAGCGCCGGGTCAAGGACCCATACGCTATTGACTCTGATAGCGACGAGGGATACATGGGCGGACGGAAGTCGCATGACAACGAAGAGAGTCTCATGGATTTTCTCCGCAGCGTGACGCCTCCTCCTTCGGTACCGAGGGTCCCTTCGGCCTTTGATGACATCCCTAAGCCAAGAGGGTGGGGAATTCATAGAGAAGCTAGCGGAGCCAGCGGTTCAATTACGCGCGAACGCCTCACCAAAAACAGTCCCGCAAACCCTCCCCCTAAAAACCTCAAATCCCTCCCATCAAGTGCCGCCTCCGCCCGTGGCCGCACCACCGACGCACCTCAACTCCCCCCCTTCAACCCCCGCGAAACATCTCCCCACCTCATCACCCAAATCGGCTCCAAACTTGACACCTACAAGCCCACCAAACCCACCTACGCCGCACACGTCGACCGCGAGCGCAACGGCCCCGCCCGCGCAGAACGCAACGGCAGCAATGCGCGACTGAGACAGAATGCCCAGCCGAGAGCGGAACGCGAGGACGCAGGCGGCGTGGGAGATTTGGCGGACTTTCTGAAGAACAGCGCGCCACCGCCGCCACCGGTGCAGCAGAGGAGCACGGGGACGAATTTTGCGGGGAGGGAGGAGGGGGGGTTGAGGGGGTTTTTTGGGAGGAGGAAGAAGGTTGTTGGGAGGGGTTTTTGAGAGCTGAGAGATGAGGTGGAAGAGGAATGTTTTTATGATGTGGTATGATATTTAAAGGAGGAGGATTTGTGATGGATATATTTCAGGTAGCTTGCGTGTGGGATTTGCAGCTTTCCCATGATGACGAGGTTATTTTTGCTTTTTATTTGCGCTTTCTTAGAGCGGAGTGGATTGGGGTGGAACATATGATGATATCTCCTTGAGTCTTGACGCCGGGTCGATTGACATGTTGGTGGCTGGTTTTCTTGGGGGACTGGCATATATCTTTTCTTGGAAATATTTCTTGTGGGGGGGATTGAGGTGGATGGTTTGGAGGATTTGGTGTGTAGTTAGCGTAGAGATAAGAGGGTTTTTGGAGGCATGAGTGTGGTAATGGTAGTGCTTGTGATGGTGATGGTGATGGTGATGGTGATGGTGATGTGTTGATTGTTGATATGTTTTTCTGTGGGGTGAGAAGTGTGTTGGGGGTCAGGAGCATGTACCTACCTACCAGAGCGATGGAGGCGAGGCCTCTGTCCCAACAACCCCCCGATGCTGCTACTCCTTTCAGATCGTCGTTCCCCGAATACAAAAGGGTTACTCCTCTCGTCATGCCCTCTTGAACCGAGCGGCGCCTTGATATATCGATGATGCCTTTACCTACAGTAGTTTTCTTCATCCCCCGAGTCGGGATTTCAGTCAGTGGGGTGGTTGAGGAGGTATGTATGTAGAGGCTTGTTTGAGGATGGTTTAGGGGGTACGAATTGATGGATGGAGAACAAGCGCTTCCTGGCCTGGCCTGGGAACATGGTAAGGCAAGTATAAAATTAGAATCGAAGGGTATGAAAGTTGTAGAAATGGGTTTTCTAGACTAGCAATGCACGAATCCAAGCCCGTTGCGTTTTTCCCAGCCCATCCACCACCCTCGCTTTTTCCCTTCCTCGCTTGAGCAAAAAGGAAAAGAACAGTACGCTACGAACAAGAAATTCAAGGTGCTATCGATCGTCAGGGTTCCCCGAAAACAATGCAACGCGTAGGCGGTGACTCTATAAGGTTCTATTAGTATTTGGATATCTTATACAGCTCAGAGTGACCCACCGAAGGCAATTTGGGTATCACGACGCCCAGCACGGCCAAGAAATTGATCGTAAAGTACGTCAGATCGTAATGGGTATAGTGCGTGCTGAGCAAAAAGAGCAATATCGGCACGCTCAAAAGGAATTTCTTGGCTGGGGTATATTGGTCGCCGTTGTCGATTTGCTCCCACATATTCAGGTTGTCGTAAGCTCCGGCGTTGAATTCGAAGGGGACGCCACGGACGTAGTGGAACATCAGGTAGGAGCCAAACATGTAGGAGATGTTTGTTAGAGTCCAGGATGTTTCTTGGGAGACGCCGGGAATGATGTCGAAGAGGATTTTGAGGGCGACTATGAGAACGACGTGGATTGTCCATGCTCCTAGTAGATAGAATATTCAGTCAAGATTTCTCGGAAAAAGCCTTGGCAATATGCTCCTTGGAATCATTGTCATACCCTTTGCATTGACCCAGTTGGCGTTGAGGTTTGGCAGGGCCGACTGATCACTCATATGCTCCATCGACTCTGGCGGCTCTTGATAAAGGAGGCTGCTAGAACGCCGTCTTCGCCCCTTCTTGCCATCATTCATCTTCGGATCCCCTGGCTGCCTTTGTGGTGGGCAAGACTTGGTATTGGCGGAAAAGGACAAGGTGCGGGGGACAAGCAAGGAAGACAGATTTGCGGTATTGCTGAGTTGTTGCACGCGTAGTCAGCCGCTATGGGAGCACAAGCCTGTGCTTATGGCAGTGTTAGTACTTGATTGAGATGCTGGGTTTAAGACGCAGACTGATCTAGCCGGCTTTTGACGCCTTAGGGTGCTGAAGAGACGGCCACAGCGAGCTTGAGCCTACCTTGTGTTAAGAGCTGTACTATGACGCAGTTCTTCCGGTTGATGTTGGTCTGAGCAAACTAGACAAAGCAAGCTCGTCGGATTTTACAGGCCAGTAAGAGAAAATAGATCTGAGCTTCCAATGATGATTTATAAAGAGTGAGATAAACGACAAAGTTATTGCTTGCTGTTAAGGCAGTATGTAGATCCAACTAGGATAGGTGGATAGGTAAGCTGTCCGTGCTGTCGTACAGGGTGGAGCGCGGAGCTTTGTTTTTTCCAGACCGACATCGCCAGTTCACGCTTTCTAAAACCCCACCACCACAACAACGATGAAGACAAAATGTAGTCACATCACAACCCTTGTTCACTATGGCAGCTACTAATATGGGGCCCGATCGCTCGGTGCGAGCTGGTCCACCAATTCCTAGGACAGACAGCAAAAGAGGTCACGACGAAATCTCCCAGGACAGTGATGAGGTTGATTCCTCCAACTCGACGCCTCAAAAGCGCACTAAGCGATCTGAGAAGTCCGAATTACAGGACGTAGGAGATTTGGATGCGGGCGAAGGTCGAAATGGTTTACAGGTAATCGCGCCAAGGAATTCGGAAACCTCCAACCAAGCTGCGGTCTCAGGCTTGATTGAACCTGCAACAAAGATTGGTGCTGCACCGTCGATGAACTGGAATGTCGGGACAAAAGCCAAGATCCGAACTACACTAGGGGGTGGTTCAAGAAAAGCTAATGGGCAAGAGAAGCAGCAGCAGGAGAAGGCTACGACTCAGTCTAAGATTCAATCTTCCGGTCCGTTATCCCTCTGTGGCTTTTTGGGATTATCTTCTTACCAAACGAGTACTGACTATATTGTTTAAGAGATTAAGAAAACTAAACGAAGACTCAAGACCCTTCATGAGAGGCTTTTAGGGCTCGAGCATGACAGTCCTAAATCCCAGAAGCTACAGAATCGTGTTTACGAAGCGGAGGTGGACCATAACTACTGCCAGTCTTACCCTGTTGACAGAGACTACGAAAGCCTTCTCTACCAGAGACAAGGGGAGGTCGCAGAACCCGAGGATGGTGGGGAAGGAAGGGGGAAGCGTCGCGAATCAAAGCCGCCACTCTGGCCATTGGTAGAAAAATGCATGAAGACTGGGAGATTAGAGGATTTGAAGGCTGGGAAATTGCACGAAATCTCTCTCATGGATGATCTGCGGTCTCATATACTGCAGACAGACGTGGAGCCCACCACTCAGCCAGAAATAGCGATTGTGCATGACCTTTCGAGATCCGAGACCAGTAGGCATGTGGGCACACTAAAGGTATATAAATCTGGCCGAAAGGCAGCGACAGTTGATCCATTAACTTCAGAACCCTGCGCTCTCGATATTTGCGAAGCAATGGAGAAGGGTAACGTCCCCAAGGTTGAAAATCGGATTTTCGCCGTGAAACTATCTCCAGAGCCGCAAAACAGGCCCGAAGGACAGGAGCACGAATCGGATCGCAACCCAGAACCGCACCTTGGCTACGAATCGGATCAGGAACCAAATCTAGGGCAGGATCAGGACTCTGGAAGTGATAGTGGAGTCATTCTGAATCTTCAAATCAGCGAGCAAGAGAGCGGAGAAATATCAGATAACACCAGCCACGCACCTAACAATGATGAAGATGTTAACGCAATCGCAAATTCAAGCTGTAACGGTACCAGTGAGGACAATGAAGATGAATATGGCGATGCCATGATGGAATACGCAAGGTCTGACGCAGTAGCTAAAGGCTTAGAGGGCAATAACGATGACCCGGAGAGCATTATTACACCGAAAATTCAACCCCGAACACTAGCGGAACTGGATCCAGAAGAGCTCAAGGCACAGCTTCGATACTTCCACATAGCTAAGAGACCTAACAACGTAGACCACAATACGTTGGTCGGGTGTTTGATTTGCGCTCACTTAGGTCACATGGCAGAAGTTTGTGTGAATTTGACATGTACCACTTGTGGAATTCACGGCGACCATTCAAGCCAGCACTGTCCTCAAAAGAAGAGATGCCCTAAGTGTCGAGAGCTTGGTCATATTGTACTGGAGTGCCCATACAAGCTAAAAAATTTGGCGCCTGGCGAGATCGTTTGCGATTTGTGCCAACGGAATGGTCATCACGAGGAGGATTGCGAACTTATCTGGCGAACCTCAGGCCGGCCGTGGGAGTCTGATTTGACGAACAAAGGTGTCCGGTTGAGCTGTTATGAATGTGGCAGAAGTGGGCACCTGGGCAATGATTGCCCAAACCGAAGGCCAGGAAAACCGGTCGGCACAAGCACTTGGTCCTCAAATTCCAATGGGCAATTCACAATCAAGTCACAGGGCGAAGTGACAATAAAAGGCAGAGCACAACAACAGAGGTCTATGATGATCGATGATAGCGACGATGATCAGGCCAACTTCTATCGTCCAAGGATTCCAGAACCGGCTCGCAAAGGTCAGATACGCATAATGACTCGGGGAAATCAGAATCTGGATGATCGCCATCCTGATTTGTACACTTCTGGTGCTAAACCCTATCGAGATGACGGAATCGCCAACTCTCGAAGTGGAGGATATTGGGATAATTCCAGAGATAACGACCAGGGGCAAAACAGAAGTAGACCTGGTGAACGACGATCATTGTCTCCTCGTTATTCTGAGCCATATCCTGGCCGGAGCAATAGCAATATGAAGATGCCTCCACGAAAATTACAGGAGCGCCCTCCCCCAAGGGGTGGCGGAAATCAAGGACGGTACCGAGGTGGTACAGATGGTGGCCATTATCGACCGATGCCAAGTGCTGCCCAGAATGCATGGAGCAGACATCGTACATAATAGTCCCACTTCCAGCATCGTGCCTTGACTTAGGGAATATCCGGCCGGTCATCGCCAGGGCTTTAGGGTTATTAGAGAACTAGATACCCCGTAGCTTAGAATAAATCGGCGCTCTTACCAGCTACGTCAAAGAGCTCTGTGAGACTGCTCAGTGTTTCTGTAGCACGACAGAGCGCACCAGAAAATAAATGGGATTTTTAGCAAGGAGCTTTGCCCCCTTTTCTCTCCCTCATAGTCAACTTTCATCAACACGAAACTCATACCAGACGATTAAAAATTGTCTAATTGTCTGCTTATTGATGTGCAGAATATTCAATAGTGATTTTCAATGTTTTAATAAACCATTGCAACTTGGAGAGTCGCATTTAAGATTTCATTGGCGTGTGCCTGACATCAAGTATTTCCCCGTAGGGCTGAGCCTAAGCTCTGACTTTGTGTTTGTCGACTGCCAATGCGCCGATCTCACTCCACACTTCCACTCCAAATTTTACAGCGCTTTGTATTAGCCGTGGCGACGATAACATGCCGAAATATAAGTCTTCCTCTTCGGAATTATAGGTCTATCATACTGACCCAATATGCACTCTTCTGTAGATGCCACCAGCTCCACCTGTCCCAACCCAATCACTGACTCACCCTAGGCGATTACTGCGATGTCTACCTCACCCATGACTCCATGAGTGTTCGGAAAGCTCATAATAGTGGTCGGAACCATGAGAGAAATGTTCTAGATTACTACCAACGTACGGCTCTTCCCCAGCTACCTCCAGACGTACGCCCGCTTCTTTCAGAAGGATGTTCTAATGGTCGTTCTGTAGAAATTGGCCATGAGAAAGCCCAATCAGTCATTGACTCTATCACATCCTCATATGCCGCAGAAGGCCAAGCTGGCTCGAATCCTATGTTAAACCAAGGCGGGGGACCTATGGGCGGTCCAGGATTTCCTCCGCCTTTCGGCTTTCCAGGTAGGATTTCCATACCTTTTTCCGAATATTTTCTTCAATCTGGCTCCAACCAAGCCCAAAGACACCTCTCCAAGGTGCTACATGAGGAATGGCGCTTACCTTCAGAACTACAGGCGGCATTCCTCCGCCATTTGGAATGCCTGGAGCCCCCCCTCCCGGAGGTCCAGGTGGTTTTCCTCCTCGTAAGATTCCTCCAATCCCTCTCTGTTTTCACTTTGAGGCTTTCTGATGCAATCTTGCAGCTCCTTTCGCTGGTCGTGGCGTTCCTTTCCCACCTTTTCCACCCAACGTAGGCCCTGGTGGTCCTCCGCCAATAGGGATACCTGGTATGCCATTCCCACCTCCAGGGGGAATGCCGCCGAACTTTCAAATGCCACCGCAAGGAGGATTTCCCCCTCAGGGAAGTCCACCGCAGCAAGGAGGGCCATTTCCTCCACCTGGGGGGTTCGGGGGGAATTTCCCTGGCGAGCGGCGGTAGCAGCAATTGGAAGGTTGAACGATTTGGAGGTTTCGAAGCTAAGCATCAGGTGGCGTCCAAAGGGTGGCTCGCTGGCTATCCAAGTTTAATGGGGAATATGTCAGGGTTTTGTCTTCGCCAATCCTTAGCTGAATATGGATATACCATGGTATTTTTGTACATAGTTGAATCTTGATTCACATCCTGAAGAGGCCCTAGACCCCTTGTCTAACTCGGACATGAATTCATTGGCCCTTATAGTCTCCAAGACCATACCCAGAGAACGCCATTGTACTATATGTAGCGAGATTTCCGCGTCATTACCGCTAATCTGCGATGTCATCTCTTCCCTGGATCGGGCGTCCAAGCTTCCGGCTGCCACTCCTCCCCTGCCCTCCCCCGATTTACCTTCCATGGATTCTCCTTTCCCTTCAATTTATCCTTCTCATGCCCTCTCTCCTCAAGGGCCCCCCTCTCTTTACCTCCCCCCACCTCCTCTTTCGTACCAACTACCTCCCCCTCGCCAACTCCCAACTCAAAATTCGCTCTCCTCGGCTTGTCGAGAACCGACGGTTTCGCCGCCCACCTATCATCTGCTGCTTTCGCTAACAATTTCAGCTGCGCTTGTCGCGCAACGTCGATTTGCTGTTCCTGCACCGAGGGAGGTGAAGGGCGGGTGTAGCGGAGCCATTGGTGCCATTGCGCTACTTCGAGTCAGTAGGGATTGGGGAAACGGAAAGTGGACCAAGGACATGGAAGGCGTACGGGGAATTTTGATGTCCGAGTAAGGTATTCGAGGATTATGTTGGAGTATTCGGCGCGCTCGTGGGGCAGAGGGCGTAGGCTTGAAGTACCAGTATTTGTTGCCAGCGAGATCAGCACCTGGTGGTGGGGGAGGGAGGCGTCAGTGATAGGGATGGAGTAGGGAAAGTCGAGAGAGGATTGTTACCGGCTAGCCATCTTCTCCGCCATGGGAGTTTGAGGGCCTTCCATCTCTGCCACAACCGACTGAGAAGGGAAGACATACTACCAAAGTACGGGCCTTTGCTCGAGGTAGCGGATAAAGTATAAAAGTGATCGTTGCCGGGATGCTCTAGAATTCAAGGTTCATCGCGTGTTTTATATAGCGCATTCCGGGAATCTGAGCAGCCGTTATACAACGTCGTCCCAGTCTTCAGGAACGCATTCACAGATTTTGTTTATTCTGCATGTTACACTTGTGTACCTAGCCTGCACTTATATAAGCATATTACGCATTACTTCTTCAGGTCATACCAAGACGGCATGCACTGTAGGAGATTATCACCCCTCTAAATACCCCACCTGTACCATAGGACTGCCCGGCCAGTATGGCTTCAGTTTCGTCTCTCGACAAGGACCTCCGTAATCTACGTCTAGGCAAATATACTCCTGAGGCTGCCAAAGAGATAAGATCCTGGATCGAAGAGGTTTTGGGAGAGCGCCTGGCTCCTGGTGACCTCTTAGAAGCGCTGAAAGATGGGATTGCTCTTTGCAAGTATGAGACTGCTCTCATGACATATCTCTAACCAACAGGCTTGACTAACACATGTTATAGACTTGTCAATCTGGCTGTCGGTCCACCTGGCGTACGTTACAAAGAGTCGTCTATGCCATTCGTACAGATGGAGAACATCTCCCATTTCCTCCGCGCGTGCCAGTCTCCTCCTCTGAGTCTGCAACCGCATGATGTCTTTCAAACTGTCGCCCTCTACGAGGCCAAGGATCCAGCTCAGGTATTGGTATGTATAGGATCCTTCAGTCGAAGAGCCCACGCGATACAACCAAGCAAATTCCCCAGCGCAATAGGAGGAAAGAAGAAAGGTGGGCCGTTGAGTCCACAAAGCACTGGCGAGTACTCTGCCGGAAACGGTAAATACTCGCGAGCTAGGGGCACGAGCAATGTGAGCGAGTCTAGCTCGACAGTATCTAACCTAGGACCACAAGCATTAGGGGTGCAGAGGAGTCCTTCGGGATTCTCGGATTCAAAAGCTTCAACATCCACGAACGGCGGCCTACCAAAGTCACCACCAAGCAATGTCAGCAGCTGGAGCAAACGAACAGATGAAGGTGCTACAACTCCCGCATGGAACATCCATCAGTATGGCTATATGGGAGGTGCTAGTCAAGGCAATCAAGGCATCAGCTTCGGTGGGAGACGGCAGATTACTACCCCTGGACCCAAAGTTCCCAGCTTAGCGGAGAAAGAGCGAAAACGACGTGAAGAGGAGGCTGAAGCAGAGAGACTACGTCTACAGGCTGAGGAGGCAGAGTACAAGCGACGAGTGGAACGGGAAGCAGAAGAAGAGAGGGAGAGGATTGCTGAAGAACAGAGATGGGCGGAGGAAACAAGGAGACAGAGAGAAGTCGACAGGAAGAAGGCAGAAGAAGAGAAGCGCAAGTGGGAGGTCGAGGAGAGAAAATGGAGGGAAGAGGAAGAAGCTCGAGTGAGGGAAGAGAAGGAGGCTGAGATCAGACTCGAAGAGGAGAGACAGCGCAAACGAACAAACAGTGATGCACGACTCAGAGGTCAATTTCTGAGCCAGTATCAAGCCGAGCAGCGTCAACTACCAACGCGACCGGACGAAGACCTTGGGCGAAGAGCAGAGAGGGAACGGGTGAAGGAGCTGGAAATGGAGCTGGAAAAGGCCAAAGAGCGGGAACAGCATTACGAGCGCGAACGAGAAGACCGCTTGCATTTAGATGGGGAACGTCAAGTTCTGGAAAGGCATGATATGAACGTCCGGCGCAAGGAAGAATCCGCTCGTGAGCGTTCACGAAGCAGAAACAGGGCTCTACCACCAGCCCCCTCACATTCGCACAAGAGCAGCGAGGACTCTTGGCGTGCCAGTGAGCGCGACTATCTCCGCCAAGGATGGTCAAACCATCACAATGAGTCCTTCGGCCAACCATCACATCCGCAATCAGAAGATCTGCCTCCGCCGCAACCTCCCAGACCTCTCCCGACCCCAAATGCGACTGAAATACCGAAAACCGAGTCCCGCCCCTCAGCACCGAGTCCCGCTAGCGCTTCCCGCCCTCTCCCAAACCCAGCTACTTACACAGCCCCCGCCCCCTCCCCCTCCCCTCTTTTATTCCAACGGCCCACCTCACTATCGCCCTCCAAGTCACCCTTCCAACGCCCCCCTCCCTCTCCCACCAAACCTCCGCCGCCTTCCACAAAACCCGTTTCTCCCTTTAACAAACCCCCATCCTCCCTCCTCTCGCGTGAGATGGAACTTGAGCGCCTACGCCAACAGGAATGGGAAGAGAAGCAAAAAGAGACCAAGACTGCTGCTGAGCAAGGGGTCCGAGAAGGTGGTATTGGCCCTGGCGAAAGCTGGGATGTCAATCAATATGGGTATATGGGTGGAGATAGTCAAAATCGGGGTGGTGTGGGGCTAGGTGTGTCAGGGCCCAGGAGACAGATTATTGGGCCGAGGCAGATGGGGGGGAAGTGAGAGGCATTGTAGCAGGTACTGAACAGGGAAGGCACAGGTAGCAATGCGGAGGTGGTTTTGTGTAAAGCTTATGGTTACGACTGTTCTATCCATAGCGGTCTGGACAGGAATTCAGCATGATCAATATAAGATACCTTGGCTAACGAGAGTGCGTTAGGAAATTGCAGCAGTCAAAGATAGATATGCATTAAGATGTTATTGCCTACGTTAAATGTCAACAGAATGCTGCCACGGAAATGAAGCCTGGGAGATTTAGGTCCTTGATAGGCAGGCGATTGGAGTTCGACAAACAACATCCTTGTGTCCTCGACGCTTGCAATTGCTCAAAACACCTCAGCCACAAATACTATGTACAATTGCTCAGCGTCGCGTCGGATGGGTATCCACAGGACACGGTCCGGGAACCTCAGATATCCTATGGAGCTGCTTTGTCACATTCCTGGTGTGCTCCTGGAAGTGCATCCATCTGAACATGCCGAGTCGGGAAGAATCCAGCGCTGGCTGGCATGGATGGCGTGGCTAGCCGTATTGGCCGAAGAGATGGCTATGGCAAATATGGCCGAGGAAGATGAAGTGGACGTGTATCATCGTCCTTGCCCCGGAGCATCAATATGGGCGGTTTTGTCCTGGATTTGGGCGGTGGCCCGTTTTCTGCTCACGGTACGCGGGCAATCCGCGATGAGATACTGGACGGAGAGTTAAACAGCTCAGAATTAGGCCAGGATAATACGAGACAGAAAGGACCGTATCTAAATTTAGCGTACTTGCGCTCGGAAGGTTAGTGACAGCAGTAGGCCTTATGGACTTGGTCGCCTCATCCACAACGAAAGCGTCCATCGAAGATTGTAGCAAGGCTGATGGTTTTCCCAAAGCGTTTACTTGTGTCCAGTCACCTTCCTTTATGTAATTGCCCCGCTGGTACTTACTTTTCCATATTCCATTATTAATATTCCGGAAATGGTTTTCAACTCATTCGTTCTCACTATGGCAATCATCTATCTGGCATCACATCTTGGGCTCATAGTACTGATCTTTTACTGCTTTTCTTCGGTGCCAGCAAGTGTATACGAGACGGTGGATTGGACTTCATATTTCCCTCACTTTGCTTGAGCAGAGTCCACAGAGCTTGGTATGGAAATTTGAGAATTTGGCAAACGTATCTAATATATGTTCATTCACCTCAATGCATGCGCGATGAAGCGATCATGAAACCAATACAAGTACATGAAGCAAAATCCGTAACCTTTTTGCTCGTCTTGAAAGATATTGAGGCAACCTGTATGAAGACGGAAGAAGTAAAGAAAACGAATCTCACGGATTTGTTATTTCTTCTTTCTTCTTTCTTCTCTTGAACTAAAGATGGAGTATTTGTTACGGAAATCTACGGAGTATGAACGAGTTTTAAACTTAAGCCCTATGAAACGACGCGGAAAGACCACTGTAGAAAACCACCGAGAACGTACAGAAGTCTTCAATTTATGCAATTATACCGAATTCTTTCTTAATGGACTGCTCACCACAAGACACAAAATCAGGTCTCCAACCTTCGATCTGCCTATCGAGAGATCAAATTGGGAATCATCCCCTGAACACCGTTGTCACTACCTGACCATGTCAACAGCGCTTGCACAACAACAAACGACGAAAAGGCTGTCCTATAGGGGAAAATATACCCACCCCTTCTCAATCCGAGTCATCGTAGCTCCAATACAGAACCATCACTTTATAGCAACCAAAATCCACCGAATTCAGACTCCATATCGAGAATAAAATCTTGCAAAAGACAAAGACAGACTGGACACAGGGTCTCGCGATCTCCATCGAAACACTAGTAGACCAGGCTCACTTTATGCAACGAAAATCAAAACCAACCATACTGACCATCCTCGCCCTCTCCTCGCTAACCCCCATACCATCCCCTAATCCCCCATTCCCCACCTCCCACCCCCCACTCCCCAACCCTTTCACCCCCCGCACCCCCCCCCACCATCCTCCTCCACCCCCCAAAGAAACCAAGAACCGAAACTCAAGTCAAAACTCTCCCTCACACAGCGCAACACCAATCCCACGCTCCAGCAAGCGAACCGCAAACCAGGGCATCGATCTACGGCCGTTTCACATCTGGTATTTGTAGCTTCAGCCGATCTAGCTATGTAGGAGCGGGAGGAATGGGTGTGGGAAGTGTGATGGAAAGTGAAATATACAGGCCGGGAGGAAACGGGGGGGGTTTGATGGAAGCGGAAGAAAAGGAATGGATGGGTGAGATAGCATGCCCGATGACATACATAACCCAAACTCAAGCGCTCGCAACCAAACCCTACGAGAAAAGCTGCGACTTCCTTGGGGTTTTTTCCTGGTGGGTTGAGAAAAAGAAAATGTGAGAGTGGTAAAGTGGGGCAGATGGGGGGAAAGAGGTACAGTATTCATCCTCATATGTACATACTCAGGGTTGACGATCCCCATAATTTATTTCCACAGCCAAGTCCGCCCCCTCGCTCTCATGCTCAAGTCATATCAGCTACAGTACACGATACTTGAGTCTGTAACCAAAACCATCTATTTGGCGATACCAAGGACCGAGAAACCTGGAAAATTCACGACTCGAATTTTGGTTGGAAGATCACAGTTTTCGATACTGTACAAAAGCATCTTATCTACAGTAGCTACCAAAAGCTCTCTTTCAAGCCCCCATCGCCGCTCACAACGTACACAAAACGCACACGTTTCGTCGAACCCCGGGAAAACGCCAAGGAGGTCAATACACCTCTATTCAACCCTTTAGCTCACAGATCACCGCGGTGCAGATACCACCACCAGAAGAAACCAGAAATGCAACAAGACTCCAGCAGGCCCTTTCTTGCAAGTCGTCATATTACTTTATCAGACATGTGTATATATATGCTATGCCCTTTTCTCCACCCTTCAATGATCATACCCTGCGCCTCTCTGCCAAGGACTCCCGTTGTTCTGCTGCCGGTAGCCCGTCTGCCTGGGCGGGGCGTGGCCGTTGTTGGCCCATGAGTTATTGTCGGTGTAGCCACCGTAGCCGCCTTGGGGGTTGTCGGTGTAATGATTTGGTGAGCCATGCCTTGGCGTCCCGTCACTGGGGAGGAAGGGCATGGCAGAGTCCATAGGAGACCGTGGGGCCTCGCCATGGCGGATGGGTGATCTGTTTGAATTGGCTGTTGAAGGTGGCAAAGGCATACCCGACGGATCGTGGGGGTTACGTCCTGAGTTAGACGAGTACGAGTCTTCGTCGTCGTCGAGGTCGCGCGTCTTGTATGCGGTCTGCGTCATGTTGCCTCGGGCTGTTGCACCTAGAGCATCAAGCTCGGTGTTGAGCTGCGTGCTGGATTTGATAAAAGAACCTCGGTCGTCACGCATCGGTTGGTAGCGGGTATCTGGGTTCTTGGAGATAATGGCGTAGACGGTGGAGAACAGCACCATGACGACCAGGACCGTGGCAAAGATCGCGTTCATGAAGAAGAAAATCACTCCCATCACACCAGTGACGATGCCCTAGTTAAACATTAGTACGACGACATACAATCAATCGCCATAGTGAGAACCAACCGGTTGGTTGAACACAGCTGTAAAAACCAGTAAGAAGATGACGTTGAGGAAGTTCATGGCGGCAATGGAGATGTTGAAAGCGTTCGTCTTTTTGTCCATCCATGGTCGAAGAATGCTCACAGCGATCAAGAAGATAGCTTCAATAATCACTAGCGCAATAGCCTGAATTGTCCCGGTTGGTTGGGCGAATGCAATAAACACTGCCTTGACGAGGATATAGAGCAGCAATGGCAAGATGAAGTAATACGCCGTTGCGCGGAATTGAACGTAGAGGAAGCCCCATTTGTTCAATGCTGAAGGATCGGAGTAGAGGATGTACGCCGGATTCTTGTGCATGCTAACGGATCGTCTGGCGATACGGTACACCTTCAACGCAGCCCATAGCAGGGCAACCGTCATCGAAATGAAAAAGAACAGTGCAAGTACTACTTCGGCAGCAGAATCCCGCTGTGTCAGCTCCCAAAGGCAGAGAATGCACATTTGGGGATAGCCAATCAAGACCTGCATAAGTATTAGTGCGAGTCGGATCAATATGTTGAGCTTCATCATACCAGGCGGAATAATATGCCCTTCAGAACAATTTTCCAGCCGTTTCTGAAATCCTCAAACTTGTTCCCTTTCAGCCATTTTGCCTTTACTGCAAGCTCGCAGAAGCCCTTGAATAACGCCACTCCAATAGCCGTCAGTGCTATGAACACCATGAAGAATACAAGACCTGTTAGGAAAATATTGGTAGATTCGATGTTGGCTTTGAAACCAACACGCTTGATGCCTTTGACAGTAACCGCTGACGTGGTCGCGGTGTTTCCGGTAGTAGTGGGGGTAGCGGGGTTCTGTCTCTTAAGCAATTCATCATGTGCCCGGAGGAACAAGATGTGAAGGAATTCCTCGGATCTTTTCTGTATCTGAACCGAGGCCGTGTTCAACGTCGATAGCAAAGTCGACGGTTTCCCGCCAGTTGCTCTTTGGTACCACGTACAAATGTCTTGCAAGAACCCGACTCTGATAATTCCCATACTCCACTGGAAGTTCTGAGTCCATGCTTTGACCATTGGTGGTAAAGGCACCGAGGTCATACCAATGATGGCTTGGGCCTGGAAGAAACCAAACAAGGAGAGAGCGTTTGCGGCGACATGAGCGGCCGTATTTGAATGTCCTAATCCAGAGGTCACCGCAGAGGCCACCAGGGCCAGACCAGCGACAACTGCTGTAGCCCACCCCACACCTTTCTGGTATACCGTCTTTCTATTCGATAGTGATGCTTGTACACAAGCTACACTTTTCTGCGTGGCCTTGTCCTTTACATAAATCTTGACCACACCATCCAGATCAGGCCAGGTATATGCGATCCCAGGTACTCTCTTCACCGCATCAGGCGACACAGCCAAATTCGACAAGGGAAGACTGATCTGGCCAGTATTCATAGGGCACATGCCCGTAAGCTTCTGTTCACAAGGATCGAACTGCTGTTTTACAGCAAGATAGCCATAAGCAAAAAACTGAATTTCTGCGGTGACATAGCCCGAGATGGATGATACGCCAATCACTTCAAAAGCCAAAGAGTTATTATCCGGCGTGAATTCGACATCGAACAGAGTTGCTGTAAAACTTGAGTTCTCCTGACAAGAGTTAAGTGAACTCGATTCGATGACTCGGACTGCTGAGGTGAGTGATGGAAGGCTGGCGTGTACGGCGAGAACGAGACTAAATGATCTTGAAGATAATGGAAGACGCATTGTGGGTTGTGTTATTTGGATGTGACTCGTGGTACGGCGACAAAGGTCAGGTAGTCCGGCAGTCTACCGGAGAGCGATCGCTACAATAAGTTTGCGAGCTTGAGCCGATTGTTGTGCCACCTCTTCCAGTAAACAAACTTCCGAACAGACCTGGGCGATTCCAGGTAATCCGTAGACTGTAGTTGCTGTGATGTAGTCGCAAAATCGTAAATGTAAAGTAAACGACGGTCGCCGCGACGACTATTCTAGTGAGCGAAAACAAGAAATCAAGCGAAGGGCATGCCGGAAGAGGACGGATGACGGCGTGTCGAAATCGTACTAAGCCTGAGCATCCCTTTTGTCGCCTCAGTCCAGTTGTAACGATTGTGGTGAGCGTTTATCTTCGAGTGTAGTGAGAGTTTGTTGTATTGTGTAGATGTTCAGGTGCAGGTGTAGGTGCAGGTGGAGGTGAAGGGAGGAATGTCGACAAGGAGGCGGTTAGCGTGGCGCTAGCGGAGAAAGGGCATCTCGTTAAATTTCGTATTATCTGTTGTTGCTGTACGCGTAATACAAAGTCATCCAACCACAGGCCTGACTTTAATGAAAAGCATACGAGTTCAAGGATATATACTCCGTAGCAACGATGGAAACACGCAAAGGGTCAGAGTACCAGTGAATTGAAAAGAAAGGTTATTAGCATGATCATGCATGGTTTTGCTGACTGCTGGCCTAAGTCCTTCTGATATTTCCCGTAACACTGCCCTACACTCATCGTCTCACCTCCATTGCGCACCCTTCATGTTATTCTGCAGCAGCATTAGGCTCCCTGTCTAGGTAAGGTACTCTGGTTGGCATGTCCCCCAACTTCAGGCCGACCGTCATCTACCAATCCATCACGAGGTCCCCATCCCACTTGCTACTTCCAAATTCCTAACCAACCGGAAATCTCGCCAGGAACGGCAGGCCGGTTCCTGTCAGGTGCGATGTTTTATAAGGCTGTGCAGTTCTGCCAAGCCACAGGCCAAAAATAGCAACCATATCATGCTGTAAACCAGCTAAAGAAAACTGATAATGCAGCAGCTTCTTCATCACATCACATACACCAACTGACTACAGACTGCTGTCAGGCATAACGACCCCCTTCCATCAGCTTCTGAAACTTGACAGGGGCCGCACGTACGCAGTTTTGCGTTTGGGTTTTCCAGAGTTTATGCAGGTACGCGCACTTTGCAGCGGAGAAAAAGCTTGACTGTTGCGCCGCCTATTGGATTGGTCTCGTTGTCATATGTACGTACCACGAGACGTTGACAGCGAATTCAGGTACAGCGGTGCAGTGGTGGCAGAATGCTTTTGTATTACTATCTTCTCATGTCATCGTCGTAAACCGTCATCCATCTACGTCTCAAGTACAAGTAGAACCCGGTCCGGTATCGTCAATGCCCTACCTTGCCTTGCCCTACCTTTCCCTACCCAGCCCATCCACAGCCAAGCCAAATAACGCCCGCAAGCCATGTCGTGAATTGGCTCAAGGTATCCGCAGAAAATCCTGAGGAGCGTCGTATCCTCATCGACATCCGATGGGAAAAGTTATACATCGAATTAGATACCTCTTGGTCTAGAAGGTCACGTCCTCGGCAGACGAGATATGATTTGGAGACCCTCTGTAACGTTTGCGCTGAATGTTACTAACTTTGTCTGGGCTGTAGTTGCCAGATGTCGTGATGGGCCGAGGGCCGGTAGGTTTGCGCTGAGGAGTAGATCCAGAGGCGGAGCGCGGAGAGCCGTTTGCCTGTCTACGATTAGCTGTATGCTCGTAGAACCGCAAAGTAGAGGCAGAGGAGCGCACCAGATCGGCACCAGATGACGCGTTACTATATCGCTGCTCGGGTTGCAGAAACTCCGAGCTCAAAGGCGACGCAAACGCCGGCCTGTTGTCTTTCGATGCCAACTTTGGTGGTTGTGCCGGTATCAGTGGGCCATCGTCTCGAACCTTTGGAGGCCGAGGCGGGGCGTTGCTCTTTTCAGCCGCTGATGTTTCCGAGTAACCACCATCAGATATGGGCGATAGATTACCCGCTCCTCCACTCAATCGATTGCCAGGACCCGCCGGGAAACGAGCAAGGGTAGGGTTTGAACCCCACTGGTCAGATGTTGGAGAAATGGGAGAGCCAAAATTATGAGCTTGAGATTCGAGATGGGTTTGGTACCGATGTGTTGGTCCCGGGCGTGGTTGGGGGTGCTGAAGATTAAGAGAATTACGGTGCGCTTGATATTTTGGATCCTCCGATACTTGAGAAGGAACCAATGGAGAAGGCGGGCGGTTACTTCGAAGAGGATCATTCTGGAACGAATCGTTTGATCGGATCCTATCGTCGCCATGCGGATCGTAATGGTCGTTGTCGTAGTGCAGATCCGAACCCGAGCGAGATGCTTCCGAGTAAGGTCGTTCCTTCCGCCCACTGTTTCGAACGTTATCGCCCATGGATGAAGCTGTGGTTTTCGACCATCTAGAGATCTTGGGGAAGAAAGAGGAACTACTTGATTTGTGCTTGCGACTCTTGTCCGTGCCAGTTTTTGGAGTATTCTCGTTGCTCTGAGCTCCTGTGGGTATATGTACCTGCGGTGGAGTGTCCAACGGCACAGACGTGCCTCGAGCATAATCCCTGGTCGGAGTAAGCAGCTTATCATCGTTATTAAACTGATGATCGAGCACGTTCTGCTCATGAGCTTCGAGCTCTTCGTCTCCTTCAAGGACTGTGCTAACCCGGTTCCCTGATCCTTGACGAATGTCTTGACTCCTCATACCATTTTGTTGCCTCGAAGGAGGATTCGAGAAGTATCCAGAATGACCGGTCGACGAAGTACCGGCCTGACCTTCAGGCTCATAGCCATCTTGCCCGACCGCTCGTGCGTTATCGTACGAGCTAAGACTTTCGGGACGAGCTCCAGTAACATTAGGCCGAATGTCCTGTGCAGCCTTTAGGCCCTCCACTTCTCCAAGCAGCTGGACAAGCATGTCTTCAATTTTGCCAAGATCGTTTGTACTGCGTCCACTGAGCCCTTTCAAAGCACGCCTGAAAACACTTCGTCTCTTGGTTCGCATATCCTCGTCGTCCTCGGCAGAAAGCTGGCGAGAAGCGCGGGGAGCCCCCAAAGGTTGAGGTCGTGGGCCTCCAATGATTTTTTGAATAGTACGATCATGTTGTTTGTTTCCTGTATCCATGATCATGTCATCTTGTTCAGCAATGAACCTCTTCATATCCTCGAATGAATTGCGCATTTCTGCAGCGCTTCTAACCAAGGTCACGAGGATCTCCGTATCGCGAGCATTTCGTTGGGCGTCTCGTACAGTAAGCTATATTACGATAAGTATTTCCTGCAGGAAAGGAGGGAAAGGGTAACTAACGTGATCCATAAGCGCCACGACATCTTTGGACTGAATTCTGTCGATGCCTCGCCCCATTGCACTATCATAAAGAGGAGACGGCATCCCGTGTGAATTGGCACTTAGGTGTCTTGCGTGGCTTTTGTTGTTACTTACGAACGGATCGTCATCCGCCACGAAATCGCTAGCATCGTTGACTTGGTTTGCCTCATACGCTCCATTCCAATGCTTGTCCTCCGGGCTGTTGGCGCCAGGAGAGTGTTGTGGAGCAGCGGATATGTAGCCCTCATCCTTGTCCTTTGCCATAGGAGGCGTAGGGATAGACATGCCGGTCATATAAGAGTCTCGGTTTGGTCCAAAGTCATGATTTACGCCTTGGGCGTATTCTTCCTCCAGGGTAGGCTGGGCTTTTCCATTAAAAGAGACATCTCTAGTGTTGTCCTGCCCATCATGATATTCCTGGTCTCGGCGGGCTAACGCTGCTGCGCTGAGCATACCTGCTGCTGCAGCCTTGAGGCTTTCATGAGCGCTATGATCGTTCGAGTGAGAGAACGGTTCACCTTTGGACTGTGGTGGGGTAGGTTGAGAAGGCCAATGATCGCGACTTCCGTGATGTATGCCGCCAATTGGTCCTTGTATGATGGAAGGATTGGTGTTAAGGTCAGATTCGTCCGAGTCAAGACCATGCCCAATTTCAGGGATTGGATCATCCGCAACAGGGAGACCACTAACCCTCATTGTAACTTGTCCGTCTTCAGACCGAGCAACACTCTGTCTTGGCGAGTCCGCTGCCGAACGTTGATCGTGTTCATGTAGCTTCTCGGATTTGTAGCCCTGGGTGTGAGTATCACCATGATCATCAGGATAACCACCGTGCTCCTCTGAACCAAATTCTTTGTCCGACGCGCGAGGCTGATCGGGGGTGACTCGTCGATCCTCTTCGAATGAGTCTACGTAAGACTTGCTTCCAGCCTTAGAGCGCACAGAAAGAACTGATGGGTCATGCAGTGAAGCGACAGCTGATTCCACCGCGATGGGGGTCCTTATGAATTCCGCGTTCGCACCCATTCCACGAACATGCTGAGCTGCTGTGACCTTGTCAAGATAAGGGGCATCCATGCTATCATCGGTGTAGTTGGTTAGATGCCTGATGTCAATGGTAGCGTCCGGATAATTCTCGCCTGCCGTGGATTCACGGTATCGATTATTCTCTTCGTGTTGTCGTTCGTACCATTCGTCCATTGCAGGATCTCCTGAGTCATACTCACCTTGCGTAGCATCAGAATCTCGAAGACCGTGCTGGCCGAGCACGTCCTCTCCCCGCTCAAGGTTGATGCCTTTTGGTCTGTTCGAAGGAGGGAATTGTTTACTAGCGACTGACGACAAGGATTTGATGGAGAGAGCGGAGCCTCTCCTATTGTTCTGATTGAGGGATGACAAAGACCCTGAGCTGCGTGTGTATCCGGTGTCTCGGTTCGGAAGATCGCGCTCTTCTTGGAAGCTAGCAACACTCTGAATAGGACTTAGCCCTTGGTTATGAGCTCGGTGAGCAAAGACACGCTCGTCGTGATCGTTATATCGATCATGGTTATGTGAAAAAGTTTCTTCAGCCAAAATACCTGCGCCTACTGCTGCACCACCAAGGCCAAAATCACTTGCCCGTGGACCAACTTCCTCCATATGGAGGCTCCGCTCGCTCTTTGCACTGTGCACGCTCAGATCCCCACGGGAGAGATTACTGTGGTGAGTACCCAAGCCCTTGTGAATTCCCACAGGCGTTCGTGTAGGCGTTCGTTGGGCAGGCGAGAGTACTTCTCGAGGTGAACCACGAGAGACTTCTCGAATCTCGGTTCTTCGGCGGTGCATGGATGGCGATGCAGGTCCTTCGGTTTGCTCAGATAGTATTGAGTCCCTTGTAACTTCTGACCCTTGTATTTCGCTTCGCATTGGCATCGGAGGGACCTCATGCTTGTAGAATATTTCGTCAGTGCTTTCGGCAACACTCGCACTTCTGCTGTGACTTTTGCTTCCTTTTCTCCTTCGCTCTCGCTTGTCAATGCTCGACTTCGAGTCATGGTGTTTCAGTGCAGCGGCTGTAAGAGCGCCGCCGACAACTCCACCCACTACGGCGTCTCTGGGTCGATGTCCATCCTTGTTCTTGTGGTGGTGCGCCGTCCCATCATCACGGATTACGGTTTCCTCGGACACATCCCGCTCAAAGCTACGTTCTGTGGGTGAGTCGAATGCCTTGTCCCGCCCACTTTCTTTCCTTCCTTTAATTGAATTACCAGATAACACGGTACCTGCATTATGCTCATCTCGATTGAGGACGACCTTGGGCCTTGTTTTTACATCAGGAGCACTTGCGTGTTTGGAGACTCGACGAATGAGTTCAGTCCGGGATGGGCTGCTACCAGATGCTGTTGAGTCTCGGTTGCTACGTTCAAATTTATTCCGGTTCTGCTGTAATTTCTGTTCTTCTTTCAAGGTAGTAAGTTCAGGCAAAATCAGCCGTCGGATCGCATCTTCTACCGTTTCAAGCAGCTTCGGATTTTTGATTGAAGAATTGGAAGTACCGGAGCGGAACGAATACTGGTCACCAGATTTCCGTCTGGTAGAAGCCTGAGACGTTAGAAGACTTGACTCGGCGCCGCTCACAAATTCATCTTCCTGTTGATGTCGGCTTGACCTGCGTTTGGGGGATATGAGGCTCTCGACAGCTTGCTCATTGCTGACGCTACGGCTTCGGGTCTTACTTCCATGTCTGCGTTTACTGCTGCTGACATCTCTCGGCTTGTTCTTAATCTTCTCGATGGCCTTCTGAGTAATCCTTTCTCGGCTCAGACTTCTGCTTCCCCTTCGTGAGGGTGTCTTTAGGGTATCTGTCGTAGTGATCACTGCACCTTTGCTTGTGCTTCGACTTCGATTGCGGCGGGGAGTCGAATTTCCAGCAGTTCCCTCCAACATGCTGTCCGGTGGCATTGATGAAACCTCCGAGGCATTTTGTTGAATGTATCTCTGCTCCGCTGGTCCTAGCCCGCCAGATAAGTCGCTCCCCTGATCTCTATGCATTACCTCGATCTCGACAGGTGGATATCTTCCGGCTAGACTAGACTCTTCTTCTGCTGAGATGTATGAACTGATGCTCTTCTCGTCAGCGCTTTCGGTGACGTGCTTATCCCCAATTGTTTTTGGGCCCAACGATATGCGTCTCGTATATGAAGGCTTGCGGTGACTCCCAGCTTCGGTAATCTGGATGTGCTCGTTTGTGTCCTTAATCTTACGAGCAGCTGATGGTGTAACCTTTACCCGGACACTTGGCCTGGAATGCACGTTTGGCCCTTTCCCTCCTTCAAAATACTCAATGAGGAGCGAAGTTTGTGACTGATGTGTCGCCCGGGTAAGTGTGCCTTCGTGGTCTTTATCGCGCTTCTCCCTCCTCTTCTTGGTGGATATTGTGATGGGGCTTCCGTCTTCTGGGACTGAATAGGATGTGCGGTCTGTGCGACGAGAGATGTCCGTGGCAAGATCAGTCCCCGTTACACTTCCCCCTGAGTTTTGAATTGTTGGCGAGTCGGTAGGCGCAGGGAGTGGGGGTTTGCGGGCTTCAACGCCCATTGCGATTACAATTGTGCTTTCGCGGTTCTATAGTTGTAGAGTTGCGTGATCGTTCGAGCATCTAAAGTATAACGGCTTCTTCGATGGTTGATGTGTAACGGGGGCGTATTTCTGATTTGGGTCGGTAAGGTACCGAGGCGGGCAGGTACCTGGAATGAGAGCGCACAGCACTCATTGACGATCAAGGTCAAAGCCGAGCTAGAGGAAAGGGATTCTGTCAGTGTGAGGGAACATTGGTGAGCCACTGATAGAGACTCTTACCAGAGATGATCTGATAGAGTGTCCGACTGTTTTGTTGATCGTAGCCGTTGTACTTCGGTGACCGGCATTCACCAGTTGAGTAGAAGTTTATCAAGCTTTGATGCCCTTTACAATCATTCCGCCTCTAATCCAGGTCATGAAAAACCCTTCAGATCAATCTAGGATCTCGCAGAGTAGGGACTGGGGCGATGTCGACTGTCCAGCTGAAAAAAATTGTGAGCCGGAAGGTGGTTTCTCCAGAAACAAGCCGGGCGTCAAAGAAGGCCAGGCTATGGCTCCTCCTCAAGCTAGGATTTGGAGGCTGGGGGCACAGCAAGGCCACACACACAACCAACAAACGCACACGCAGTGAAACCACTAGCCTTTGCTCACTCCCTTGGTTCTTGGAGAACTACCGAAAACTTACTTTACCCGTGCAATGACAGGCAGACCACCCAAAAGAGCGCATAGGATTGCGTAGTACCACAAGACTCTGATTGGCCTACCACAAAGATCTCCAAAGCTCGGAGGAACTCGCATGTGCTGAGATTGCCAAAGGAGAAGTGAATATCTATCGGCACACCTTGCCACCGCCTCTGGAGCCCTTGAAGTCACCCTTCTATCGTGCAAGCTCTGTCTACAGTACATCTGTACGTGTTACCGTATGACATTGAGCTTGCGTACGACCACGATAGCAATCACAATTCCAAGTCGGTTGATTGACTGATTTACGGATCAAATCCGCGCCAACTGACTGGCTTCCGCCCCAAAGAGCAGGGTTGTTGTTTGGAGTTGACCGGACGACTGAACGAACACCATTCAATGGACGATACACAACATGATTGGACCCCAAATGACAGGTTTTATGTACTCCGATTTGCGCTTGACAGCTCATCACCTTCCAATAAGCGGTTCTTTGGAAATCTATTTGCTCGAGCTTTCGTGCTCCGTATTTGGGGCCTTCCGAGCGGATCCTGGCAGGAGAAGGTAGAGCTCGTTGCCTCATTAGGCGAACTTGGTGATGAGAGACCTTGTGGGATTTTGCTTAACCAGCTAGACGAGTGGTATCACACATGTTTACATCGCTTTTACAATGATGAACTATATGAATTAAGTAGTCCTCGCCCACCAACGCCATGCTAAACTCAAAGTCCGTATCATCTAAGTCCCTTACCCATCAATCCGCTTTCGCTGAAAGCGCTGGCCTTGCTTCGGCTGACTTCCGTAAGCCCGCCTGCCTTCTGTCTTCTTATCCCGACTCATACTCGCACCCAACGTAATATCCACCCGTGGAGGAGCCTGGAAGCCAAAGCTCTTCGCTACTTTGATGAGATCGAGCTTATTGACATCGAATATTGATCGTAGACTGTGTGATGCATATGCTTGTAGATAGGAGCGGTAGCCATCTTTGGCCGACTGTAAAGAGCGCGTCAGCAATATCTTAAGGAAAACTGGAGTTCATTCACCTTGTTTAGATAGTAATTCTGCCCAATCAGTTTCTCCAACTGCGATTGGATATTGAAAATGCGTTTGGACGGAAATTCGAATTCCACCAAAGGTACTCGTGCTTCTTTGAGGTGCTTTAAGAAGCCTACCTCGCTCGGTTGTAGAAACATGAGACTTCGTCCTTTACCGTTGGCCCCTCGTGCAGTTCTTCCAACGCGGTGTATGTAGTCACGAGGATCATCGGGGGGATCGAATTGCACGATCCAGTCAACAGCTGGTATCTAGACAAAAGTCAGATTGTGTTGCGATATCGTGGTGTTCTAGCAGCTCACGTCAAGACCTCTTGCAGCTACGTCTGTGCAGATCAACGTGCCTTGCTTTGCGTTGCAGAACGAAAAGAAGGTGTTGGTCCTTTTCTCTTGCTTTTGCTTGCCGTGCAAATCAAGCACTGGCAGATCGATGTAATTAAGCAGCTCCGAATGATATTTCACGCAATTGCAGCTGGAAAAGAAAACAATGACCTTCTTCTTTAGATTTCTCTTCAGGAATGAGAAGAGAAGAAGGAAGCGTTTATCGGAATCGCAGACAACATAACCCTGTTCCAGGCCATCTACCGTACTATGCTCTTTTGAGTGATCAACGTTTATATATAAAGGTCCTGGTCGAAGTGATATCCGAGCCAGGTCTTCCACTTTGGTAGTCTGTGTCGCAGAAAATAGCATGGTTTGTCTTGTCTCTTTGGGTAGTATCTTGACAATTTGTTTCATCTCATCCTCGAAACCTACCTCCAATATCCGGTCTGCTTCATCGATGACCAATGCTTTGATATTCTTATAGACAAAACCTTGGGTATTCTGAAGATGATCTAATAATCGTCCAGGTGTTGCTATAATCAAGTTTACCCCTTTTGTGAGCTTTTCTGCTTCTGCTCTTCTGTTGGCCCCTCCAATGACAATACCATACGTTTGTGAATGATGAGCCATGAGTTCTCGAGCGACACCAAATATTTGCAGTGCAAGTTCTCGAGTAGGGGATACTATTATAACACCAGTCCCTGCACGCTGTTAGTCTTCGAAGCATTGTAGATGATTGAGACGAACCATTTCTTGGTTTAAATCGTAGCGCGCTCAGCATCTCCACCGCTGGTATGAGAAAAGCCAAAGTCTTGCCCGAACCAGTCTTTGCTGCCCCGAGCACGTCCCTCCCAGCAAGTAACGGTGGAATCCCTCTCTGCTGAATCTCTGTCATGGTCTCGAACTTCATATCCTGTATGGCTTGCATGGTCTTGCTTGATAAATTGAGATCGCTGAAGGTTTTGGGATCTACCCCTGTTGTGGGCAACGATAGAGCTGAAGTGGGGAGTGAGTCTGAGTTGATAGTAGTGTTGGCGCCATTGAGGGCACTGCTCTCTGTATCTTTATGGCCGTCCTGTCCTGTGGCAACATCTTCGTGGGTATTTTCCACTTCTACAGATTGAGGTTCTTGAGTGATCTCTGAGAGCTGCTGGTCATCTTTACTACGCGTGTGCTTTTTATTTCTCTTGTGCGTTGATGGAGGCTCTGGTTCTGCAGCGCCGTTGACTGGGAGAACATTAACCGCAGTTTCGAGCGCATTGGTGAGGGCAGATGTATGTTCAGCTGAAGATGCATGTTTCCGCTTGCGCTTCTTGGATTTGAGGTCTGTATTTTCCATGTTGATGCCTCGATGACCTGTAGGTTTGTAATTCTTAACTTTCGAAAATTCTTTGGTGGTGCTACGGTGATACGCTAAACTTCACGGAGGTTGCCGATTACGGCAGACCATATCGTGCAAACTGAAATAACTCGGTTAATCAATGTAAATTGTAGTACTCGGTACGGTATCCCTTAAACCGTCGTTAAAGCTGCCACCCCAGGATTACGGCCACCTTACCTGTTAGGGTACTAGGGAGCCACGGGAGATGACTAACCAGGCCAATGGGGACCTGGAGATTAATATTTAGATTTCCTAGTGCGGGGTAGAGGAAAATAGGGGTTTCTCCGCAATAATCCCCAATTGCTTCAAAATTCAATGGAACTCCCCTTCGCTCCCCTTCCTATGCATGTAGAGCCTCCCAGCAGGCCTCAGTTTTGCAGGCTGCTAGCCCCGCACACTGTTCAGAAGTGCACCCAAACCAGGTTTGAACAGTACGTTTTCGTTGTTTCTTTGGCTGGCCATTACCAGTCATCTCGCTCAATCCCTTGCGTTTAACCCCTTTACCAGCTCCTGAAGTGAATCTTTTGACTGCTTTGCACGGGGTGCAATAGGACTTTTTAGGAGGATACTTCCAACGATGTTCCTGAGCTGAAGGTGAAATCGATGAATTCGAATTGTTGAAGTCGTAGAATCGTTTACGAATCGATTCAGCTGAATTTCGCATCAGCGAAGTAGCCACCTTCTTCTGAAATCGAGCACGTGTCATTTTGCTTGTAGGATAACTGAGCTTGTAGAGAATGTAGGCATTCAGAACAGCTGCATCTAAATGAAACAGAAACAGAGATCATCAATAACGTCGACATCGATGTTTGGCGAAAGAATAATATTCCCTTTGCTGAGCATTTTCGTCGACTCCCCTCATGTGTAAATTGTAGTCCATCACTGCTCGTGAAAAGAATAAAATTTGGTTGTTTTCTGAATCGAGCTGAACGAAGTCTTCAGAAATATGATGCCTGAATCGAGAATCTCTGAGAGCGATTTTTTGAGCTTTCTCTGGCCAATGTGTTAGGGGCCGGCATAGAGCGAGTCATATGGGTGTAATATAACTAATAGATAAATACTAAGAAAGAAAAGTATCTACAGGAAAGAACTCGCTGTTATATGAGTGTGCCCTAGCCCTGTGCTAGGCCCGATAGGGTTGGCGCCAGGCGAAGGCTAGGCGAAGGCTAGGCGAAGGCTGGGCGAAGGCTGGGCGAAGGCTGAGCGAAGGCTGAGCGAAGGCTAGGCGAAGAATAGACGAAGGCTAGGATCGTAACATTACCCCCCCCTCTTGACTATTCATGTCCGCATGAATGTTATTCCGTCGAGCCTTTCTATTGACCTTTCAGACCATCAAAAATGCCTATTGTAGCCGGCTCACTATGTAGAAAAAGAGGGATAGGGTGACGGCCTTTTGTAGCAGGCTCACTATGAGAGGGAAAGGACGGCCATTGAAGCAGGCTCACTAGTCGACTTGCTCATCGAAGAGGTCGGTCCTGACCGTGTCATTGAAGCAGACTCACTTCTGGTTCAGGCCTACTACATAGTAGGGCTTGTTCCGTTCGTTGACCGGCTCAATCAAGAGGTCAATCGTTGTCTGCTCTTGTAGCAGGCTCACTATCGGACGTGTCATTGAAGCAGACTCACTATCGGGTGACTGGCTCGATGACGAGGTCAATATCGGACGCGCCTTTGAAGCAGGCTCACTGTCGGTTCGTCTCTACTACACGCATGTAGCAGAGCTTGTTTCGTTCATGCCTTTGTAGCAGGCTCACTATTCTTGTCATTCAAGCAGGCTCTTTTTATTCAGCTTCAAATATTCAACGATGAACGAATTTCAGCTCATATCTTCGTGGTTTCAGACATATAGTATATGTTTCATTCTGTTCCCAGTACATATCATCTTGCTGTTGTTCGTCAATTTTGTGAATAGAGGTAAGTCGTAGAAGATACGAATAAAAGACGGTTCGTTGCTGAATCGAGTGAATTGTCGTTGTAGCAGACTCACTTCGAATGACTAGCTCAGTCAACGAGATCAATCGTTATCTGCTCTTGTAGCAGGCTCACTAGTTGACACAGAAACACGAGGTACAGTACCTCGCATTAAGTCACGGTCGCGCGCTCCCCAACCAATACACCTCTCACCTGCATCAACCATTGAACCATCAAATTCAGCTGGGGAACTTCAATATTTGGGCTAGTTATTTAGTAGTATATGACTTATGATTCCCCGATCAATATTTGGTATGCCAGCCCTTCGCTATTATTACAGCTGCACATCTGTCGGGCATACTGAATATTAGTCCCTCAATTACCTTCTCTCGTAGATTCGCTCAGGCCATCTGTAAAATCTGGAACAACTGGGTTTCAGCTTCGTCTCCTTTACCCTTCAGCGAATCCAGATCCGGATAAACTTTATAGACCTCCTTCTTTAGTAGGGTCCATAGATTTTCGATTGAATTCAAATCGAAGCTGTACGAAGGTCACTTCATGACTTCTATATCATTTTCCTGAAATCAAAGCTTCGATTTTCGAGCTCTATGTATCGAAGCGTTATTCTGCATGAACACTAGTTCTGACTTTCATATATCAGACAAATTGTGATTCAAAATCTGAATGTAAAAGACTGCTGAATAGCCGTGTTTTTTGAATTCGAAGTCTCGATCGAGCAGGTATAAATTCGATCTTTCAGAACCTCAAAAAGCTTCTCAAACCATAATGGAAAAGATCTTTCCATTGAGAATTTTCATCACTTTATCTCTATCCCATTTTTGTTTGCGAGTTTCAAACACTCATTCTCGTGTTTTATCTGATTCCCGAGCCACGGATGCCTCGTTCGACCAAATGACTTTTCTTCATTGATTCACGGTTCAATTTTCATGTCTTTTAGTTCATCTTAATCGAAGTCGAGCAGCTTCAGGTGTTAATTTCGGTCGCTTAAGAGCTAGTCAGTGAGAAATTCCGTGAGCTCGTAGTGTTGCGTTGAGAGTTCTCGCGTTCAAATCGATTTCGATGTTCGTTTTCAGCTGTCTTCAGGTGATTTTAGACTTCGATCGTAACTGACGTAACAGTATTCTAGCTGCTCGAGAAATAATTGATAAAGATCTTTCTGATCTGGGTTTATTGACTTCGAAGAATGCAGTGCAAAGTCTTTCTAAAACTTCATTTATGATGATGCGGGAAACGTTCAAATTTCGACTGATTTGAGTGAGTGTAGCTTCTAGCTCAGCTTGCCTCGTAATTTTTCCTTTAGTCAACAAATCGAGCTTCTTTCTGAGAGTCTTATTACCAGAAATTGTAGTTAACGAAGCTCTTCTGAGCATGATGAATGTGGTTGAAGAAGGTTGATTGTTTTGAAGGTACGCGATTTTACGTGTTTTCGCTTAAGTGACCGTGACTTTTTGCAGGGTACTGTAGATCGATTCGCTGATAGATAGAGCGATGTGAGTAGATAGATCATCGCATTGACAGCGTCTTTGAAGCAGACTCACTAGTCAACTAGCTCATCGAAGAGGTCAATTCTTTGCAGATGAACGTAGTAGTCAGATTCACTGATGAGTAGAGCGATGTGCTTGTAGATCATCGCATTGACGAAGGAACGTCATTGAAGCAGACTCACTATCGAGTGACTGACTCGATGACGAGATCAATATCGAACGCGTCTTTGAAGCAGACTCACTGTTTCGATTTCTATCTACTACATGTATGTAGCAAGACTTGTTCTGATTGTTGATCGACTCAATTAAGAGATCAACTATCGAACGCGTCTTTGAAGCAGACTCACTAGTTGACACAGATTGTTTTGACTCGTCTGATTCACAAGCTTGAATTGATTGTTCTTAGCTCATTTAAATATTCGAAGAATCTCTTGCGAATAAAAAGTGATACAAATTCAAAGAATTTCTTGCGAATTTCTGAACAAACGAAGTAGATTGTTTCATATCATCTACACGTCGATAGTAGAATTAATGAGTATTTATCTAATGTTAGAAGTCGACATAGAACGAGTCATATGAGTGTAATATAACTAATAGATAAATACTAAGAAAGAAAAGTATCTACAGAAAAGAACTCGCTGTTATATGAGTGTGCTTTAGCTCTGTGCTAGGCTCGATAGAATTGATGTCAGATGAAGGCTAGGCGAAGACTAGATGAAGACTGAGCGAAGACTGAGCGAAGACTGAGCGAAGACTAGACGAAGAATAGACGAAGACTAGAATTGTAACACAATGAGTCGTTGTCATTAATAAAACAGTGTTGTTGTTCTGTCAGATCATATATAGTATGTGATTATTGACTGTTGTGACTGCTGTAGTATCTCAATTCTTTTCTTTAATGATTACAGTCTTCAATTTTAGTAGATTTTCATCAAATTCAGAGTTCTGTTTTGCTGTTTTTACAGCTTTCATTCTCAGAGCTTTTAAGATCATAAACAGATCAATTGAGATGAAGAAATTGTTCAGATAAATCACATATTCGTAGAATCTGTTATGAGTCTGCATAGAGCGAATTATATGAGTGTATTCTAACTAGAAGTTCAAAGCTAAAGAAGAAAAAAGATGTAACACGTTGAAGATCTTGTACTCACGAAGGCACGCTAGATCACTAGCGTGTCAACATCAGCTCTGTACTAGTCTAAGATAGTTTGACACGATTTATGTTAGACTAACTCGAAGTGCATGTTCACAACATTATTTTTTCTCTTCATCTAACAATGTTTTCATTGCTGCAGTTCAGTCAATCTTTCTTGAGTTGATTTTTATCTTGACTTGTTTGAATAATGTTCATGAAAGTCATTGATGACTTTTGAACAATCTTTGAATTCACTTTCATCGACGTTGTATCAATGTAGATCAACGTCATATTCTTTTCAATTGACACGATATTGTAGTCGTTTGCTTCGTTTGTAGTGTCTGAAGTTCAATATGTTCTTCACTTTTCATTCATCTTCGTCTTCAATCACTATAGAATCAGACAACTCATTTCATTGTTCTTTTAAAGTGACTTTTGAATCTAGTTGCAGCAGATTTGATGCAAACTTCGAATGAATCTTCATAGTCAACGACAGTTTCAATTGATATGCATGTTCGATCTCGATCAGAATCTTGAAGAATTCTAGCATCTTATCGTTTAGTTTCTTTGATGATCTTGAGATCGTGATGTTTCTTGAGTTCAGAAACATTATGTCATCTATCTTGTAAATCATTTCTTTTCGATGCTTATCAATCTGTTTCTTCATTGTGACTCTGACTTTTGCTAATGCTTGCTTGATCAATGCTAGTGATCACTTCATATGTTTGAATATATTCTTCGCTTTGCTCGCTTCGATTCTAGCTCAAGTGATCTCATATTCAGTTGAATTCAAATTGAAGCTCATACAAGAGTGAAAGCTCTTATTCAGAAAGAACGCTGACTGTTCAATTGATGATGAAATAGCATTGTTATTGATGAATTCAGTCATAGATAATCAGATAAATCAATCATCTTGCATATATGAGCAATAGCTTCGTAAATATCATTTCACATTCTGATTCGCTCTTTCTGTTTGATCATTAATTTGCGAATGATAGTCTGTGAATAGTTTCATCTTGATGTCGAGTCTCAGACATAAAGACTTTCAGACAATCGATATGAACTGTGAATCACGATCGAATACTATTAATCTTGATAGTTCATGAGTTCTGAAGACTCATATCAACAGTAGCTTGACTGTTTGTTCTGCGAAGGTTTTTTTGTCATCTGATCAACATGATATATAATGTCGTTTCTTAGACAATCGATCTATGACTGTCAGAATCGCGTTGTTTTCATTACTTTCTGATAGATTGATAATGAAGTTTAATGATAAGTTCTGTCATTGCTGCTTGAGTATGAGCAATGACTTCAGCAGTTCATTGATTCAATCTCTTGATGCTTTTGATCTACGACAAATGTAACAGTTTTGAATGTAGCGCTTGATTGTCATTCTCATCTTCGATCAGCAATATGATCATCTCAGCAAGTTCAACATTTAATTCATGTCAGAATGATCACTGATTGAAAGATCATGTACTTCTCTTATTAATCAAATGATCATTGACTGAGAAACTCATAGTCTATCATCTTTTCAAAGTACTTCATCAAGTACTTTGCAATTGTTTAGATCAATATTTTGACAAGTTCTTTTATTCTGTTTCATGATTATTTGAATATTGAAGCACAGTTGATTCATTTGATTTTCGACTATAATCTGATTCTGAATAAAAATCATCTCTTCAATTGAATTTTGATTAGCTTTCGATTCAAGTTTTGAATCTGAGTCAGATTCTGAGTCAAATCTGAGCAAGATTTGAGTCAGATCTTGATCAGCTTTCTGATCATCTTCTTGATTAACTTCTATTGACTGCAGTTCAAATTTGTCTTCAAGCAATAGCATCTGATGCTGATATAACTTTCGATCATCATTTGCTTCAACTGACTTGACGTCTGACATTCTAATCAGCACGTCGACTTTCAAATTTTGTTTTCTCGACTGATATATGATCTTGAAGTTATATTCAGATAACTTCTCAGCTCATCTAGCTTGTTGTCTGATCAGTTCTTTGATGATCATGAAGTACTTCAAATTCAGATAATTGATGAAGATCTTGATCAAAATATTCATACATTTTAATTCGAGACGTCAATGTTTCAAACAGCGAATAATGATCAGCAGTTCTTTATCATAGATCTCGTAGTTGCATTTTGCGAAAATCATGTTCTTGCTATAGAAAATCATTGAATGTAAGATGTTCTCATCATCATATTGAGACAATACTTCATCGTTCACATTGTTAGAAATCAGCATAGAGCGAGTCATATGAGTGTCATTTAACTAATAGATAAATGTTAAGAAAGAAAAGTATCTACAGAAAAGAACTTGATTTTTATATGTATGTTTCTCAGCTCTGTGCTAGACTTGATTGAATTGATGTCTTACACATATGATGCAGAGTTTCAATGACATCATTTCTAGCTCAAATGCTTACTAGACTCAATTAGAATGAAATTAAGACGAAGACTAGAAAGAATAAATGAAGACTAGAATCATAACATTACTCTTTCTTCTTAAATATTCATATTCGCATGAATGTTGTTTCTTAGTGCGCTTTTCTTGAATATTTGATATGAAAGTCATCAATCATCTCTTGAGCGTTCATAAATTCGTCATCGTCAGCGTTATATCAGTTGAGATCGTTGTCATAATTCTTTCATTTGACTTGATATTGAAGTCGTCTTCGATATCATCGAAAGTTTAATATATCGTCGATTTTTCATTCGTCTTCATCGTTTATCACTATTAATCTCGAGAGTTCATTCTTCTGATCAGACAGAGAGTCATTGATGACGAGATGAAGAAGCTCTGAATGAAATACATCATGTATATGCATAGTCTTGAGTAGTTTCAATTTATAGAATGAATCAACGAGATTAATGATCTGAAAAGAATTGAGCATCTTGTCATTCAATTTTTTGAAGAATCTCGCTGTAATGATGTTTCGTTCATTTAGAAACATTCTTGATTCAATCTTATAATTGATCTTCTTTCTATGCTTGTTAGCTTGATTCATCATTTGTTCTCGTGTTTTGATCAGAGCTTCACAAGCGAAGATCAATGTCTTGTTCATTTGTTCAGATATATTCTTGACTCGATCAATCTGCAAGCGTTCGCGAATGCTTTCATACTTGATGATGTCAGAGTCAAAGCTCATATGAGAATGAAAGCTCTTGTTCATGAAGAAAAGAATCAAGAAGATGATTGAGAACAAGATGTTATTGTCGACAAACTTGATCATGAATAGTCACTTAAATCAGTCGTTCTGCATATATGAACAGAAGAATTGAAGATATCGCTCAACGTTCTGATTAACTCGTTCGCTTTGATCGTTGATCTGAGAATGATAGACGATGAACAATTGAAGAAAAATGCTCAGTCGTTTGCAAAGAAACTTTCATAGTATAGAGATGAATTGCGAATCTCGATCAGATACTATGAAGCTTGATAAATCATGAGTTCAATATACTCATTGAATCAGCATTTCAGCTGTCTTTTTGACAGTGATATCTTCATCATCAGTAATGCAAGAAATATAATGTCTTTCTTTTGACAATCTGCAGATGATCATCAGAATAGCGTTGTACTCGCTCAAATCAGATAAATCAATAATGAAGTTCATTGTTATATCTTGTCATCGCTGTTCAGATATTGATAGAGATTGAAGTAAGTCATTGAATTTATTTCTAGATGTCTTTGAACGTTGACAGATATAGCAGTTTCAAATATATTGATCTATCGTTTTTCGCATGAATGATCAATAGTAGTTTCGTTTTATGACTTTCACAGTTCTAAGAATATCAGAATGATCAACTGATGATTGATCGTGCATCTCATGAATCAAATTCATTTGTAGAAGCTCGTTGAACGAGATTCATAACTGACTATCATGATACAAGATTTTATTCTGAGTTCAACAATTCTTCAATTTGATATTTTCATATTATGTCTCGTCTCTTGTTATTGCTTCGCGAAGTAGCGTACAATTCTCATCAATTTCATTAGTCTCAAGAATCTGTTTATAAATTGATTCACTGATGTTCTTCTTTATATCTAGACTGATCGTCAAGTCGAGTTTTCATATCTACATTCTGACTTGACTCAAGTACTCAAGTCGAACCTTCTGACTTGACTCGAATACTCGAGTCAAATCTCATGATTCGACTCGATATCGATCTCGAGTCGAGTCAGAACTCGCAGACTCGACTCGACTCATCAAGCAATCGAATATGACGTCAAGAGAGCTAAATATAGAAATTTTTCCGGTTTTTCGTCTTTGCATTACCTTTTTGCATTATCTTTTTGATAGAAATTCATAAAGAGAAACATGAAGAAAAACATGAAGAGAAACATGAAGATTGTTTGATAGAGAGCTTTGGTAGAAAGCTATGATAGAGAGTCATGACGAGAAACTATGAAGATTGTTTGATAGAAAGTCATGAAGAAAAGTCATGAAGAAAAGCTATGATAGAAAAACATGAAGGCTATTTGATAGAAAGTCATGATAGAAAGTCATGATAGAAAGTCATAATAGAAAGTCATAATAGAATATTTATCTATCTATCTTCATGTTTTGACGAGTCAAGTCGAGTATTTCAAGTCGATACTCGATTTCAACTCTCTGACTTGACTTGAATACTTGAATCAAGAATTCTGACTTGAATCAAGTCTTGACGAGTCGAGAACTCGACACAATCTCGATGACTCAACTCGACGCAATTAGTTTATTTAAATCAGCAATTTTCATTCGATTTGAAGTCAAAATAATGATTCATTGATAGTGAATGCACTCATCTTCTGAATCTCTGAGCACGACGTCAGCTCAATGAGTTAATGCATTGATCTTGATGTTCTGTTTGTCAGATTGATACATTATTTTGAAGTTGAAATCAGCGAACTTCTGAACTCAGCGCATCTGACGTTTGCTCAGCTCTTTATCTTTCATCAACAAGATGAGTGCTTGATGATTGATGAATATCTTGATAGAAATGTCAGTTAGCTTCAGTTTGAATTATCAGTGTTCAAATGCTCAAATGATGATCAGAAGTTCTTTATCATATATTTCATAGTTGCATTCAGCAAAAGACATGTTCTTGCTATAGAAGACAATTGAATGTAGTACTTCTTCGTCATCATATTAAGAGAGAACTTCATCATTGACGTAGTTGAATGAGTCAATTTCGAGAATAGTTTCACGAGTTTGATCAAAGTGACGTAGTATAGAAGTCTTGATCATACATCTCTTCATATGATCGAAGATGATCTGACAGACTTCATTTCATTCAAATATGATCTTCTTTTGAATAAGTTGAATCATTGAATGAACAATCTTCGAAAAGTTCTTGATAAAGCGTCAATAGAAATTGCAGAAGTCAATGAAGAACTGCATCTGAGTGAGATTATTGAGTGTAGATCAATCAACAACTGCTTGCATCTTTCGTGAGTTCATTTTCAATTCTTCGATTGATATCAAAAGTTCTAGAAAGATAGTTTTCTGAACATGAAACTCGCACTTGTTGATGTCTATCTGTAGATCAGCTTCTCGTAGTCTATTCAAGATCAATCATACATGTTGCTTGTGTTTCTTCAAGATCTTGCTGTAAATGATAATGTTATCTAGATAGATCTGACAAAACTGATGTAGATATTTGAACAACACGTCGTTCATATAGTGTTGATAGAACGTTGATTCATTTGTTAATTTGAAGAGCATTACATGATATTTGTATGAGTCAAAGAAAATAATAAAGATAGTCAAATTCTCGCTATCTGAGTGCATACGTAGTTTATTGAACGCGATAATAATGTTCAATCAAGTCAGATACTTGCTTTCTTGTATACGAGCGAGAGTCTCATCTATTGATGACAGAGAATAATGATCTCGTTTGATCAAAGCATTGAGCTTTCTGTAATCAACGCAGAAACACAGACTTTCGTCTTTCTTTTCGATGAACAAGATAAGCGAAATGTATGATGCAAAGCTGAAGAAAATGAATTCTTTGTTTAGATGATTGATCAGATATTTCTTTATCTTTTGAAGCTTGTGATTGAACATCTGATATAGTCTGCTTCGAGAGAGTGTTTCTTCATCGATCAACTCAATTTTGTGATCGTAGAAACGATGCAATGATAGCTGATTGATCATTGCTCGATCGAAAATATCTAAATAGTCGTGATATTCAGAAAGAAGCTTAATCTTGACTTGCTTGAGAGTTTCAGCATGAGAAAGCTCATGCAGATTCACTTCTTCAGACTTGTTTTCAGCTGTAGTTATGAGTCAATCGATTTTCAAGATGATAACAGCAAAAATCTTGACATCTGAACGTTTGACTAACATTCTATATGTCGCTGTCTCTATCATTGCTATGTTCATTGAACTGAAAGAGAATGATTTCAGACTGAACGTTGATTTAGAATTGATGTTAATCAAAGTCGCGTCATGCTGTTTTAACTGTTTAATGAACTTCTTGTTTTGACTGAATTGAGATGTAACGAAAGTGAAAGATCTCTTCAGTATATGAGTAGAAGTCAAGCTTTTTCATTTCGTGATTGATTTATTGCTTGAGAATAGAACAATCAATTTCTGACTAGTAGAATTGAAATTCGAAAATTGAAGAGAATCAATTCACATATCAATTACTAGATTGATTTTGTTTATTCATGTTTTTTCAAGAATTATTTGATGTTGATCTAATCAAGTGATCAACATAAAAGCTGTGTCAATCGTATGATCTTGAACAGTCAAATTCGAATAGATTACATGAATAATGAGTTTCTTAGCATAATGATCGTTGAATTCTCGAATTGACTTCGCTTTGATCAAAGTCAGAAGCTCGATTTGCAATTGATCACAAACAATTTGTGCAATCACTTCATCAATGAACGAATAGTCAGCAGCTTCAATGTCAATCAATGACTTTAATGAGTAACTAATTTCATTGCTAGAAAGTACACATTCAATAATCAAAGATTCAGAAGCAAAAGAATCATCTGACATGCTCATTGTTGAAGAAATTAACACATCTTTCATTGCATCTTTGATGAAAGTCTCTAGTTTTTTGCCTCGCTATTCTTGAAAGACATTTTCTCATTCTCTTTATTCTTCGAAATGATGATTTCATGTAGACGAAGAAAGAAAGCTTGAGAAGTCAAGATGTTAATCTTGTTCTGAGAACAATTCTTGAACAAGTGACTTGAGATCTTGCAGATGTAGCAAATGATAGACGATTTCGCGAACTCAAAGATAACGCGTTTGTCAGGTACAACAGTGACTTTGACGATGACAGTGCGACGTTCGCTGCGTAGCTGATAGTTGACTCGCTGTTTATTATTCACATCTTGAAGAAATTTCTTTAAACGAGAAAGCGAAGTAAACTTCTCTGAACAGATTGATAGAGCGTTCTGCAAGCGATTGTTGATTTTATTCTGAAGATCGTTCATCAGAATGCAATCATCATAATCAAGATCACTGAATAGCTTCATAAAGTTGAAGTAGAAGACGTTGAAAGACTTGTCTGCTTGTCTCAGAACGTTGTATTCGCGTCGAGACTTTCAATTCTTATTCAGTTCATCGTATATTTCTTTCAAATGATCAAATAACTCGTAGATCAAAGTGAATGAATTCGAAGAATCAAAACAACGTCGAGCGAAGATGTGCTTTGCAACATCATCTTCTAGTCTAGACATCATGTAAACAATACAGATAGTCTCATCATTGAATTGATCAACATTGACAATCAGCTTGTCGTTCATCTTGTTTCTTCAGTCTTTTCAAGTCAATTCATCTTCATCAGTGAATATAAATGAATTCAAAAATTTGTAGAATTGATGATGTTCATTTTCGAATGAGATGAACTTAATAGACATCTCTCGTCGAGTATGATTCTCAATAGAAGCATGCGACTCGATATCTTGTTGAGATAGATGATTCGTAGTAGATCGAGACTCAGTAGACTGTCGAGATCGAGACTGATTCGTTGAACGCTGTACTTCTTTGAGTCTATCTTTGAGACTCAACATCTTTTCTCGTAGTCGAGTGTTTATCTCTTCTAAAGTGTTCATTGACGCGCGATTGATTTCTAGCTGTTTCAGTCTCTTGATATGTTTGATTTGTAAAACGATTCAATGCTTGTTGCATTTCAAAGTCATGTCTTGCTGATCTTTTAGTTCATTTAACATCTTGATGATCTCATTCAAATGATCAATAACTCACTGACAAAGTTGTTCTTTGATCTTGATGTTTCATGAGATTGCGTCATTCTGAGATTCAGCTGAAACATCGAAAGAAAGAAGAAAAACTCATTTATTTGCAATGCTTTTAAGCAGACAAGTTGTTCAAGATTCGACTGATTCAAAGTCGCATGTCATGATGAGAAATTGAAGATAAAGATAAATAGATTGCGATAAATTTGATAAATGTAATTCAAAAAAGTTCTTGTGAATTTTCTGATAAACAAATGAGTACAATATTCGAAGAATTTCTTGCGAATAAAAAGTAATATAAATTCAAAGAATTTCTTGCGAATTTCTGAATGAACGAAGTAGATTATTTCGTATCATCTACACATTAATAGCAGAGTAGTTGATTAGCATTTATTTACTGTTAAAGATCAGCATAAAGCGAGTCATATGAATGTCATTTAACTAATAGATAAATGCTAAGAAAAAAAAGTATTTACAGAAAAGAACTCGATTCTTATATGTGTATTTCTCAGCTCTGTGCTAGACTCGATTGAGTTAACATCTTACACATATAATGCAGAGTTTCAATGACATCATTTCTAGCTTGAATGCTCACTAGACTCAATTAGAATGAAATCAAAATGAAGACTAGAAAGAATAAATGAAGGCTAGAATCGTAACACACATAGTTCAAGAAGTTCATTTTCAGAATAACTTCTCTGATCGAGTCAAAATGCTTCAGAACGAAGACTGTTGTCATCTGTTGCTTTAGTTCTTCAAAGATCATCTGACAGATCTCTGTTCATTCAAAAAGATGATTTTTTCGAGTCAGCTTTATCATGAGTTGAATGATCTTTGAGAAATTCTTTATAAATCATCGACAGAAATTGCAGAAATCAATGAAGATCTGCACATGAGTCAATGATCATGACACTTTTCAGTTTCGAATCACATCTACTTTTTAAGAGTTCATTCGTAGATCATTGATGAACATCAGTAGTTCAAGAAACGAGATTTTCTGAATCTTGAATTCACACTTATCAATGTTTATCTGCAGATCGACTTCATGAAGCTTGTTTAGCACTTCTTTCACATGAGTTCTATGTTCTTTCAAGATCTTGCTGTAGATGAGAATATCATTCAGATATGTCTGACAGAATTTATGTAGACAGTCAAACAACACATCGTTGATATAGTGCTGAAAGAACGCAGATTCATTGATTAATTTGAAAAGCATTACTCTATACTTGTAAACATCGAAGAAAGTAACGAATGTGATTAGATTCTCACTTTCAGTACTCATGCAAAGCTTATTGAACGTGATGATAATGTTAAGTTGAGTCAGATACTTACTGTCTTGAATTCAAGCGAGTACTTCGTCTATCAAGAGTATTGAATAACGATCTCTTTTAATCAGAGCATTCAGTTTTCAATAATTCATACAAAAGCAAAGACTATCATCTCTCTTTTCGACAAATAGTATTGACGAAGCGAAAGAAGCTTTACTGAGTATGATGAACTTCTTCTTCAAATTCTCTTCTAAATACTCTTTGATCTTCTGCAACTTGTAGCTCAATATAAAATACAATCAACTTTTAAAGAATTGACTCTCATCTTCTAATTCAATCTTATGATCGTATGATCGATGCAGAGACAACTGCGTTGTCTTTTCTTTATTAAAAACATTCAGAAAGTCATGATAAATTATTGAAAGTTTCTTCTTCAGTTCATTTAATGACATGACAGAGATTATTTCATTCAGTTTCGCGAAATCTTCGACTGAGCTAAGCACTTTGTTGATTTCACTAATGATCAAGAAGAAGATCTTGATCTTTTTATTCTTGACTAGAGTTTAATACACAGCAACTTCAATCATGATAATATTGACGAGTCTCTTTTTCTCAGTTGATTGAAAGAGACGAAGTTGATTGAGATCAACTTGAGTGCTTTGCTTTCATATGAATACAGATTCAATGAATTGAACAGATTCAATGAACTGATTCACTAGTTTCTGATTCGTGAGTCACTTCAAGATGATTGTCAACGTAATCATTGAGTTCAAGTTCTTTCGTTTCATTTTGCAAATCTTGCTTGACTCAGATCTGTGAAATGCTGATTGACTGCTTGCTTTTAAAACAACAGATTTCAATGTTTGAATCTTCAATGATGATATTAATCAATTGTTTACAGAATCTATCAAAATTTGATTTCTTTTCAATCAAAGATTTTCAATGATTATCTTGTGCTGATCTAGACAAGTTATCAATAGAGACA
>JAABUH010000163.1_pt1 | contig 100661 bp, 109 predicted proteins | sample 5559121 | NCBI WGS metagenome assembly JAABUH01 (sample SAMN10711871, study PRJNA513364) | rock metagenome | isolation source: Antarctica rocks | place: Antarctica: Victoria Land, Battleship Promontory nord | collected 2015-12-28
TGCAGAAACAGATCGGCCAGTGGAACATCGTGCACGGGTACCATGAGGTGGGCCTCCGCAGCGAGATGGGGTTGGTTCTTTCATCTCTACCTGCGTGGGCCTGTCTCGTGCAATCCACATAATGCGCCTTAGAGGACGCGAAGCGCGTTGATGGTGTCGCGCTCACGACGGGAGAGAGCGCGCAGAACGGCCAGATCGCCATGGCGGTAGCGTGCGATGGCGACGAGCGTAGCAATGGTGATGTCGAGCGCTTCCGTTGGAAGGCCCTGAGCGTCCAGCCCAACGCTGAGAGCCAGGTCATCGGCGTGTACCGTCAGTTCGACGATACGGGTGACGAGATAGTCATCGAGGCGCATGAGGTCATTGCCCGCAACCATCAGCAGCCGGTCGTCCGGCTCGCGGGCGAGCCGCTCCTCAAGCCGTGCGGCAAGCCGGGCGATCTCGGCGGCGAGTCCCTCATGCCCGGCGGCAGCCAGCTCCTCGCCGCGCTGACGAATCCCACTATTGAGGGACGAGGCGATATCGGCATTGAGGTTTGCATAGTACGCGGCCGGGGAAATCGGCACACCCCCTGCCGGCTGGGAGCGGTCAAGGTAGGTGTCGACGGTGAGGGCGGCCCGAGCCACATGACCGGCCAGCCCTCGGACGGAGAACTCCTGCAGCGCGCTCGGCTCGTCCCATCGTGCCGCCACCTCGGGCGCTGCAACGACCGGCCGGATAGCAGCGAGCGTATCGAGGAAGGTTCGTCGTATCGGTCTCAATTCGGCTTTCGCCTCCCGCGCTCCCCTCAGTCATTCGTCACGAACGCCATCGCCAACGGGCCTATCAATCAGTGTACGCGGGATATCGGGAAGAAGGCTCCGGGATTCCAGGGTTCGGCGCGGTGTTCCCTCACGATCGAGATGCCGGCCACGAGAAGACTGTGGTCTACCCCACGCGGTAGAGTGGGAGAGATCACGGGTCAGGAGGCACTGATGCCGGTTCAGAAACAGTGGGTGTTCGATCCAGATAGCGGCGGCGTGAAGATCACGGATGCCGTGTTTCCCTCCGGCGGCTTTTTTGGTACCCCCGAGGATGCGTTTGAGGTCTCGGCGGGAAGGTACCTCGCATGAGCGTGGCAAGCGCGGTACGCGATTTGCTGCACGACCGCGGGCCGTTGACTCTCGACGAATTGGTCGCACTGACCGTGGAGCAGGGGACGGTCGTCAGCAAAAAGCCCAAGCAGACGATCCGCACCGCGCTGTTGTACCAGCCGATGATCGAACCCGGCGCGGACACGAGCTACGTGTACTTCTCGCGCTTCATTGCCGGAGCATTCGTCCGCATGCCGATGGACCGCGCCCGGCCCGGGGACGGGTTGCTCGCCATTCCTCCGGAGGCATCCGCGCTGCTCTGGCCGGAGGATGCCTATGGCGCCCGTGGAAAAACTCCGAAACTCTCGCTGGAAGGTGGACCAACGATCCGGGTGAAGAGCAAATATCGCCAGCCCGATCAGCTGCAGACGTTTGTGCGCGTGCCCGAGGAGTTCTGGCGCTGGTGGGCGGAGCAGCCGGAGGTCGGGGCGCTCCTCCTCTGCTGTGTCGATGGTGAGGCTGGAAAATTCACCGCCCGCGCCTTGATCGAGGATGAAGCGCAGCGGGAAGAGGCAGTCGCGCGCGACACCGAGATCAGGAAGGCGGCCGCCGCGATCATGCATCGGGCCCGTACTATCCAGATCGTGGGATTGGCCCGCCGTCTGCTGGCTCGGGGAATCTACCACCATGGCCCGGCGCCCGGTCCTCTCGCGGACGTGCTGTTCCAACCAGGAAGCCCATTTATCTGGGGATTCCACGGGATCGCCTACCGGCCCGACATCACGCCCGCCATGCAGCGCCTGTTCCGGCACAGACTGGCCGCCGGACTCGCGGAGGGGCGGGCCTTAATGCACATGGACCGGAATCTGGTCTCCGGAGGCGCGGACGACGACGAGCTGGAAGCACTCGGCGATGAGGTGGACGAATGGGGCGATGAGGTGGGACCCCGGCCGGAACCGCTGCCGTTCCCCGTTGGTGCCGAGCAACAAGGGTACCGGCTCCGCGTGGGGCTTCGCTGGAAGCCCACGGTGTGGCGGGAGGTAGAGATACGCGGCGACCACACCCTGTGGGATCTGCACTCCATCATCCAGCACGCATTCGGCTGGGATAACGACCATCTCCATGCCTTTTACCTCAGTGGCAAGCGCAACGACACCCTGACCGAGGTGGGTGCGTACTCCAGTTTCGGAGGGCACGGATCACCGTTCAGCCGGGAAGTGGCACTGGCCCACCTGGAATTGAAGCGCGGACAGAAGCTCCTCTATCTCTTCGACTTCGGCGATAATCTCGAGCACGATATCCAATACCTCGGCCCTTTCACACCAGAGAGAGACACCACCTACCCCCGTGTGACAGAGGTACACGGCAAAGCGCCGGCTCAGTACCGCAATTGGGAAGAGTGAGAGGACAATAGAGGAGGATCATTTATGGGGGAGAGACCACCGGCTCACGGTCCGTTGCACGCCGGTCATTCGAGATCTCCCCAGGCGCGGCCATGTGATGGACTCGCATCCGCTGACTGACCGCGACGCTCAGCAGCACGAGAACCGCCGCCAGGATGGTGATGAGGTCGAGGTGCTCGCCCAGGAGCAGTGCGGACCAGAGCAGGGTGAGGATCGGTTGAGCTAGCTGTAGCTGGCTGATCCGCGCCACGCCGCCCAGTGCCAGTGCCCGGTACCAGGGCAGGAATCCCAGGAACATGCTGACCACTGCCACGTACCCGAACCCAAGCCAGGCGCCAGGCGTCGGGCGCACCGGATGCTGGAGCAGAGAGAACGCAACGACGGGTAGAAGGAACGGGGCGGCGAGAACCAAGGCCCACGAGATCACCCGCCAGCCCCCGATGTCGCGCGCCAGCGCTCCACCCTCGGCATAGCCAAGCGCCCCCAGCAGCACCGCAATCAGCACCAGTGCGTCAGCGGGTTGTGGACGTCCGACGCCCTGCACGGCCGCGAAAGCGAGCACCGCGATGAGCCCGAAGAGGGAGGCCAGCCAGAAACCGAGAGACGGCCGCTCACCGCCTCGCAGCACGGACAGGACAGCGGTGGCAGCGGGCAGCATCCCCACGATGACCGCGCTATGGACCGCCGTCAGGTGATGCAGCGCCAGGGAGGTGAACAAGGGGAAGCCGACGACCACCCCAGCGGCAACCAGCGCCAGCCTTTTCCAGTACCGACGGTCGGGAAGCGGCTCGTGCCTCACGGTCAGAAGCGCCCCGGCCAGGACGGCGGCCACCAGTGCACGCCCCAGTCCAACCACCGTGCCGCCGAACACCGGCACCGCCACGCGCGTGGCCGGAAGTGTGAAACTAAAGCACAGCACGCCAAGCGCGCCAAGGAGAAGAGCTTCTCGTTGCTGAGATAGTCGCATGGATAACACTCCTCCACTTACAACGAGCATATTCTACTATCGAAGCAATTTTCCAGGTATTTCTACTATAGTGGATTCATAAGGGGTGAGCGAATGGAGCATCCAGGCGCCGATCTGGGAAGCTCGATCCGGGTGCGGCGCGCCGGTCTCGGCTTGAGTCTGGAGGCGCTGGCAGGCCGCTCTGGTATCAGCCGCGCCATGCTCTCGGCTGTGGAGCGGGGCGCCAAGAACCCGACGATCAAGGTAGTATGCCAGATCGCGGAGGCGCTGGGCTGTACCGTGTCCGCGTTGCTGGGGGAACCGGAGCATGACGTGCCGGACGTGATCGAGGTTGTGCGCGAGGGAGAGCAGGCGGTGCTCATCGATCCGCAGACAGGCTCGGAACGGCGTCTACTGGCGCCGGCCTTTGTTCAGCACGGCATCGAGATCCTCCGGTACACCATTCCAGCCGGCAGTTCGACCGGCACGTTCCCACCACACCGACGCGGCGTGTACGAGCACGTGACGGTGGTCACGGGTTCCGTGGTATGTTGCCTGGGAGAGAAGAATATTGATCTCGCAGTCGGCGACTCAGCATCCTTCCCCGCGGATGTCGCGCACAGCTTTCGTAATCGGGAAGATGAACCCGCGCAGTACTTCCTGGTTATCGATTCAACTCAGTCAATGTAGATGCGTTTGCCCAACCCACACGAGGCCCGAGGGGCATCCATTCAGGGGAAGCAGTATTTTCTCTACTTCTTCGTTGCCCCTCGCTAGGGACCGCCATGAGAGCAGGGCAGCGCGATACCGAGAGCAACATGCAAGGCCCGTTCTACCTCGTGCATGCGATCGTTTCCGAGCCGTGTCTGTTTATGCGTCAGCTGGGTGTGGAGCACCGTCGCTATGATATCGAGATTGACCACGGAGTACTCCGACACGCCATCGAGGGGCGAGAGCTGCACTTCCGCATCCAGTCCTCGGATCGTGGTCGTCAGCGGCGCGACAGTGACACGATCTCGGATGTGCAAACCCGCATCCCATGACAACAGAAGGACCATATGGGGATCTGGGATGCGTTTGCGAGAAGTAGGCGGCGTTGGATACTCCATCCACCACACCTCTCCTCGCTCCACTACTAGGCGCTATCGAGCAGCAGCTCTGCTGCGTGATCGGCGAGAGCCTCTTCCTCCGCGGAAAGGGGCTGCGCCTTGTATGCCTCCCGGTATCGCTGAATCCGGCGCTGCTTTTCCTGTTCCGCGATATATATTCGCGCCACAGTCGCAAGGAATTCGCTCCTGCCAAGGCCGAGCCGCATCCGTTCCTGCTCTATCTGACGAAGTAGGTCGCCCGAGAGGCTGATCGTAACGCGCTCTGAATGCTCTCGCCCCGATGGCGTGACGTTCATACTATTCCTCATACCATCGGTAATACTCCCTGTTTCCGTATGATACCGCATTGATGTGCGCACCCGGCGTTGCGCATACTCCACGAGGGGCGCCTCTGGCCGTTTGCCATACAATATCGTCATGCAAACCAAACTCATACTGACGTCCGGGCTACCCAGCTCGGGCAAGAGCACCATCGCTGAACGACTGTCGGCGACCCTCTCCTCAAACCTCGCCAGAGCCTTATTGACGCCAGCGCGCACTATCCGTGGCCGAATAGCGGCGTTGGGCATGTCTGGCGATGTGGCACCATCAGAGCATCCCACCGCAACCAGGGTGCTCGATGCCCCGTGTACCGCGCCGCTGTACCGCTGAGTCCGTACCTGATCCGGAGACTTGATGCGGTGGTGGGCTGGGTCCGCCGCTCGTTCGTCCTGTGCTTGCAGACGCGTAGCCTGGAGGTGCCGTACTCCGAACTTGGTCTATTGCAACCCCATGCACTTGACGATCTTGCCGTCCTCCACGCGGTAGGCAGATATGATGTGGAAGTCGGGCACAGGCTCCTCGAGAACGAGGCCGGTCGTGTGCTCCACTTCCACCACCCAGGAACCGACGTGGATGCGAGAGGGTATTTCTACGTGGAGGTTAGGGCTTTGGGGAATGAACTGGCCAAAGTGCGCCCTGAGTGCCTCCTCTCCCTGGGCGAAGACATTGCCCGCATCGTCCTGGACAACGGCGTCCACGCTAAAGCAGCCAACAACCCGGTCCACGTCCCTTGCATTCACCGCGTCGATGAAAGCCTGAGCGACCTGTACGGGGCCCATGAGCGTATCCTCCTCACAACGTCGGGGCGCCTAGACAACCCTATGATGCGCCTCGCGGCCGACCGAAGCAAGTCGGACCGGAGGCGAAATTTCTGGGGACCGTTCGCCTCTCGGGTGGCTGGTGTAAACGCTGGTGTGTGTTGAGGCAGGGCGAGTGGAGCACACGCGCCACCCGTCGACAGGGGTAGGTATGCGCTGAACGGCGGACGATCGGCCTGGATGTTGTGCCTTGTCGGATGGCCATCCACAAGGGATAGCGCCTCTATGACGCGACATGTGCTATACCTACCCCTATCAGGAGGGTCGGTGGGAGAAGCGGGCTGCTCCTGAGTGATGTGAACATCCCCCAAGTCCTGCCGATTTATTCGGCCATGGAAATGACAGCTATGTGTAAAGGGAGGTCTGGCGAGGTTTGCTCTCCTTGCCCGTACTGTCCGTTGGATCCAGACCAGAGGCCCGGGTCCGGCCCCGACACCGGCTGGTGTCGGGGGGGCAACCCGCCTTCACCTAGCTCAGCCGCTGTGAGAAGCGCTCCAGGCTGGATCAGCCACCAGCTTGTCCAACGTGATTGGAAGGTCGCGGATTCGGACGCCCGTGCGTGATAGACCGCATTGGCGACGGCAGCGGCGGTTCCGACGATCCCGATCTCGCCAGTCCCCTTGGCGCCCATGGGGTTGAGGTGCTGATCGTCTTCATCGATCCAGGCCACGTCCACCGCGCCAACGTCCGCGTTGGTGGCGATGAGATACTCTGCGGTCACCGCACTCGGCCAGCCGGCCTCCACCTCACTCAACATTCCCACCGCCGAGCAGATCTGTCCGGGGGTACAGTAGCCGCACTGGAAGGCGTCGTGCGCGATGAACGAGCGCTGCAGCGGATGAAGGTCCTCGCCGGCCAGCCCCTCAATGGTCACGATATTGGCGTCATGGTGGGCGACCGCCAGCGCCAAACAGCTGTTGGCGCGCCGTCCGTTTAGCAGGACAGTGCAGGCGCCGCACTGCCCGTGGTCGCATCCCTTCTTGGACCCGGTCAGGCCCAGGCGCTCACGCAACGCATCCAGGAGCGTGGTCCGGGTGTCGATGCAAAGCGAACGGGCTGTCCCATTCGCCTGCAGAGTGATCTCCACATCCATGGCAGCTTCCTTTCTGCCCGCGAGACGCGGCCGGTCACGGTCTGACAATTCATCAAGGCTCTGCCTCCAGAGCGCCGGCATGGGCGGCGCTCCGTGACTCAAGCTTAGAACCTGGCGTTCGCTCCAGGTCAAGCGGACGGTAGGGTAAGGGTGGGTTTCTGCAACCGTGCAGCCACTGCATCGGGCCAGGGATCGGTTCGGGCGCGGATGCCGCGCAATGCCGCAACCGCCTCGGCGCCGACCACGGCCAGAGACTCCTTCACCAGGCAGCCGCCCACCAGGACGATCTTGATATGAGGATGCCCACCCAGGGCCATTGCCACCGGAGGACTGGTGGTCACGATGGTGGCCCACGGATGGAGCGGCAGATGCTCTGCTACCTGGAGTGCTGTATGTTCGTTGTAATGCATGATACTGCACGTTTCATCCCGTCTGCAACGGCGCTCACCGCTGGTCAGCGCCGTCTGGCGCGGGCGGGATTCGCCGTCTTTCTCCTGGTGGGCGCGGTGCAAGGGCTCTATGGTCCGGTGCTGCCCGCCGTACGAGCCTCCTTCGGCCTGACCACGGCCGCGGGTGGATGGGTGGTCGGGACACATTTCTTCGGCTCGGTCGCGGGTGTGCTGCTCTCGTTCGTTCTGGAGGCGCGACTGCAACCGCGGACCAGGCTCACGATTGGCCTGATGCTGGTTGCGGTGGGAACCGTGGCCTTTGCCCTGATCCGCGCATGGCCGTGGGCGTTAGGCGGAGTTCTCTGCATTGGACTGGGGTACGGCATCCTGGTGGTCGCGGTGAACGCGCTGTTTGCCGCCAGCTTTGGCAATCGAAGCACCGCGCTGCTGATTCTGGTCAACGCCGGCTTCGGATTGGGGGCCGTCTTCGGGCCGCTGCTCTACGGGATATTCTCCAGTGGCAATTTCCGGCTGCCATTTCTGGTGGCCGGAGCTCTGGCCGTGCTCGGGCTTCCGCTTGGCTGGGTGGTTCCGGAGACCCCGCTGCATGAGAGGCACGATCCGGCACCCGCTGGTCGCGGCGTTCAGCTGGCCCTCGGTGGTTTCATTGCCCTGCTCCTCCTCTATACCGCGCTCGAATCCGACGTGAGCGGCTGGATGGCGACGCATCTGATCTTTCATGGCTATTCGCAAGGGGCGGCGGCGGAGCTCACCGCTGCGTTCTGGATGGCGCTTACCGTGGGCCGGCTCCTGTCCGTGCCGATCAGTCTGCAGCTCAAACCGCTGCAGATGATCGCGGGAGCGCTGCTGGGCGTGATCGTGCTGGCCCTGGTCGCCCGCCTCAGTACTCTCACCGCTGTGGCCTACGTCTTGATCGGCTTGCTGTTGGCCCCAATCTTCCCGGTTGGTTTCGCCTGGATGCACCAGACATTCCCGAGGCTGCGCGGAGCCGCCTCCATGGCCATGCTGGGAGGGCTCGGCGGCGGACTGATTTTTCCGGTGTTGGTCGGGCGAGTCATCGAGGCCAGCACACCCGATGTGCTCCCACTGGCCCTGGCTGCTATCGCCGTGGCATGTGTGATGGTGAGCCTGAGTCTACCCGGACTGATCAAGGCGGGGCGATAAGCCATGAAGGAGGAAGCAATGGCACCACAGGAGCCTGCCTGGTGGCAGCGAGAAATTATTTATCAGATCTACCCGCGCAGCTTCCAGGACAGTGATGGCGATGGGGTCGGTGATCTGCCAGGCATCATCCAGCGGCTCGAGTATCTTGCCGAGACGCTGGGGGTCGACGCCATTTGGCTTTCGCCGTTCTATCCCTCGCCCATGGCGGACTTTGGCTACGACATCTCCAACTATGTGGACGTGGATCCGCTCTTCGGCACCCTGGAGACCTTCGATGAGCTAGTGCGCGAAGCCCATGCGCGCAATCTCAAGGTCATCATCGACTTCGTGCCAAACCACAGCTCTGAGCAGCACCCCTGGTTCCTGGAGTCCCGCTCGTCGCGTGACAACGCGAAGCGCGATTGGTACACCTGGGCCGATGCCAAACCGGACGGCTCAACTCCCAACAACTGGCTCGGCATGTTCGGCGGCTCGGCCTGGACGTGGGATGAGGCGACCGGCCAGTACTACTTCCATTCCTACCTCAAAGAGGAGCCGGATCTCAATTGGCGCAATCCAGAGGTCAAGGAAGCCATGTTCGATGTCATGCGCTTCTGGCTCGAGCGCGGCGTTGATGGCTTCCGCATCGATGCTGTTCTCCACATCATGAAGGACCCTGCTCTGCGCGATAACCCTGTGAATCCAGGAGAGAGGATCGTGCTGGGTAACCCGCCGCTGCCGGAGTACGATGCCCAGCTTCATCTGCACGATCAGGCGCACTCCGATATCCACGGCATCTTCCGAGAGATGCGTCACCTGCTGGACAGCTACGGCGAGGAACGGTCTCGCATGTGTATTGGGGAACTGGATATCTTCGAGTGGCCCACGTGGGCGAGCTACTACGGCGCAGCGCTCGATGAGCTGCATATGCCATTCAACTTTGGCCTATTGCGCGTCCCATGGACGGCGCAGGCCGTGCGTGGCGTGGTCGACGCCCTTGAAGCAGCGCTCCCGCCGGAGGCCTGGCCCAACTTCGTGCTGGGGAACCATGACGTCTCGCGTATCGCCTCGCGCGTCGGCAATGCTCAGGCACGTGTTGCCATGATGCTCCTCCTGACGCTCCGTGGTACGCCTACCTTGTACTATGGCGATGAGATCGGCATGATCGATGTCCCGATCACCCCAGACCAGATCCTGGACCCGTTGCAGCAATGGGCGCCGGAGCTGGGTCGCGACCCTGCGCGCACCCCCATGCAGTGGGATAGCGGCCCGAATGCACAGTTCTGCTTACCCGGCGCCACTCCCTGGCTACCCATTGCCGAGGACTATCGACGCGTCAATGTCGCTGCGGAGCGCGAAGATCCTCGATCGATGCTCGTACTTACCCAAGCCCTGATCGCCGCCCGCCGTGCCAGCCCGGCCCTGTTCGGCGGCGCCTATCGTTCCATGGACAACGTTCCCCCTGCTTGTCTGGTCTACGTGCGGGAAACAAAGGACGAGCGCCGAGTCATCGCGCTGAATTTCTCCAGCACGGACCAGACCGTTGCCCTCCCTGAACTCGGGAGAGGACGGATCACCATGTCGACCGTGCTCGATCGACGCGAGCCAGTCAACCTGGCGAAGCTGCATCTGCATCCCAACGAAGGGTGCCTCGTCACGGTGGCGCTCGTATAATACCGGTCCGCGATACGACGAGCGCTCAGCCCCAGAAGATCAACGTGATTAGCCGACAGCTCGGTGTGGTTGATCCCGTGTAGTCGTTTCTCAAAACTCGAATCGTGGTGAGGACCGGCTCAGTAGTGCAGTTCTTGGGGTGACCGACCAGATGACGTTGAGTTCGTGAGCAATCGCCGCCGTCAGGTTCTGGACATCTGCAGAGGCCGAACCATGCAGCCCTTCCGCGACGATCAGGACCGTGGTTGTCGTATCCCGCACAGCTGAATAGCCACTCTGCCGACTGGTCCATCGCCGGGCGTGGGCTTGCTCCACGCTGTCCGCGAAGATCACTTCATGCGCGTCCGGATGCTCTATCTCACCCGAGAACGTCACATAGCGTTCGTCGCCGGCCGCATAGCGAACCTCCACGTACTCTGCGATCTTCGCAACATCGAACACAGCCACCGGAATTGCAAAGGCAAGTGACACCGCATTACAGAGATCGATCAGAGGATGGATTGGTGGGAGCGACTGTTCCTTCCTGAAGCGTCGCAACAGCGACTCCGAGGCGCATCGATACTGCGTGGGCTTGAGCCCCATCTTCGAAAAGGCTCGCCGCCACGCCTGTATTTCGGGCAGCTCCCCTTCCGAGCTATGTGCCAGCCGAGATGCTGCGATTGCATTGAACCTGGCAATCTGAGAGTCAACAGACGCATCGTTGGTTATTCCCTCGGCAAAGAGCGCACCGGGAACAAGCTCCGGAAAGTCTCTCCAAATCCCATTCGAATGCTGGAAATACATCCAAGAAGCTCTACCGACTCGCGAGCGCCAGTTTCGCGCCCAGCGCGACAAAGGAGCCGGCGAATACACGGCGCATCCAGGTCATCACCCGTGGACGTGAGACCACGTGCTGCCGAACCGAGGCAGCGAACACCCCATAGCAAACGAAGACCACGAAGGTGAGCAGCATGAACACCGAGCTCAACTCCACCATGCGTGAGACCGCGCCTGGCCCAGTGGTGCTCACGAACTGAGGCAGGAATGCGAAGAAGAAAATGGTCAGTTTTGGATTGAGGACGTTGATCAGTATCCCGGAGATGATCACCCTGGTTGCCGAGGGCGGAGCGGTTTCCTCCTCCACCGTGAGCGCGCCCTGGTCCCGCGCCGTGCTCCAAGCCATGTAGAGGAGATAGGCCACACCCAAATACTTCAGCACCTGAAACGCCAGCGCGCTGGTCTGGAGCAGTGCCGCGAGGCCCATGATCGCCGCCAGCATGGGCGGAACGATGCCAAGCGTGCATCCGACCGCGGCGATGACGCTGGCGCGAGCGCCGCGCGAGAGGCCGGCCGCCAGCGTATAGAGCACACCGGTGCCAGGTGTAACGACGATAATGAGCGCAGTCACCAGAAACTCAATGCTCACAGCGGCCCTCTTCGTACCTTACTACTAGTATCCCATGAGCCATAAATGAGAGGGCGGCCCGGTGAACCGGGACCGCCCTCTGCTACTCCAACGGGGGGAGTCGTGCGTCGAAACTTAGTGGGGCGTCACGCTGGAGATAGCGCCATCCTTCATGATGATGCGAAGGACGTAGGGGCCGGTCCCACGGTAGTGGGCGCTGAAGTGGTACGTCGGGCTATGGTGTACCGGAATGAGCTGGTGATTGAGGCGGTGCGTGCCGGCGTCCAGGTTGAAGCCAGCAATGCCTCGGGTCTGGCCGACGTGCCAGGTGAGGTTGACGATCGAGCTGTGGCGCTGCACGTGGAAGCTGGCCAGGCGAGCGATCGTCGGACTGCTGTTGAGCGTGGCGTCAAACGGCGGTGTAGCATCAACGATCCGGCCGATGGTGCTGGCGCTGCTGGCCGGGTTCAGTGTGCCACTATCGATCATTTCGGAGGGGCCGGCATAGGCAAACGCGGTGACGCTGTAGATGGTGTCTGTCGCGGACAAGCCCAGGCTCGATAGCGCGGCGCTGAGCGTCAGGGTGTTGCCGCTGACGGCGCCGGTGGTGGGTACCGCTGCCGTGCCCGTCTTCGACGTGTAGGAAATGGCGTTCGCCGAGATCGCGGTCTTATTGGTGCGATCGAGCTTCGCTCCGAAGGCTCGAGTTGTGCCATCAGCATTCGCCTCGTAGGCCAGGTAGTACACGTCGCCCTGGTGCATGGCATCCACAAACCCGGTCTCGAAGCGGAGGATGTAGAGCAGCCGCGTCGCCACGGCTGCCGGGTTACCGGTCGAGTAGGCGACGCCGTTCTGAGTGGCACTGTTAAAGCTGGCTATGTCGCTCTTCATGGTCGCGGAGCTTCCATCCAGCAGGTTGATGGTCCCGACCAGCTGGCCGTTCTTCACGCTGACGGCGGCGCTGCGCTCGTCCAGCGACTTCAGATCGGTAGTTGGGGTAGATACCACGTTCGGCCAGGTGGCTGCATCGCCGGGGTTCGCCGCTCGACTGTTGGTGGGAATGCTGAGGTTCACGGCGCCGCTCCCCAGGAGCGATGGACCCTGAGTGATTTTGGCAAAGTGGACGAATGGCTGGCCCCGGCTGGTCGACGAACCCGTTTCCCGCCCGAACTGATCGTTGTTGTCGGTGTAGACGACGCCTACCCGACCGGCCGTATCCATCTGGATGTCAATCAGATCGAGTAACGAGCGGTCGCCGGTACAGGCAGTTCCGCTGGTGCAGATGCTGCCGACATGGACCACGCGGTGGCTGACGGCCCCGGTCTGGAAGGTGGGTGCGTTGCCCAACGGATCCGTGGCAATGCTGACATAGGGCTGCCATCGGGCTGTAGCGGGGGCGAAGTCCGACTGGCCGGTGTAGTCGGTCGTGCCGTCGTACACAATCGCGACATGGCCGGGATCACCCGCCACCACCTCCGGGAAGACATTGCTGCCCAGCGCCGATGGATTGACCACGTAGGTGTCGGACCAGGTGGTCCCAGGGATGCCGCCCATGGCTGGATTATTGGTAGGCAGGCTGATCTGGGAGTATCGGTATTTGACCACGCCGCCCGTGACCCAGGTGGCGTACAGGTTGCCCTGGTTGTCCAGATTGATCCAGGGGAAGATGGCAGGTTGGTCCTTGCTCACGTTGTGGATGGTGTAGGCCGTGTTGAGCTGGTAGTCGCTGATCTTCGCCGTAGCTACCTCGAAGCCGTTGCCGTCTCGATAGCCCTGATAGAAGTAGCCGTTCCCCAGGCTCTTCGGGTTCACGTCGACCCGGCTCGGTCCACTCTGGAAGACACTGACAATCTGCGGATTGACCTGGGGCAGGACATGGCCGTCGGTAGTGACGCCCTGGATATACTCACCTGCCGCCGGGATGTGATACGAGTAAAACGCGTCCAGGGTGACCGGGAGCGGCGTCGGGTTACCGACCGTCGCCGCTGGAGTCACCTGGATGTTGGGGGCATCGACCGTTGAAATCCACTGGCGGTCGACGACGGTGGCGGTGTTGCTGATGGGACGCTGGCGGGTGGGCTGGAAGGTATCACCCAGGTCGGTTGAACTGGAGAGAGCCTCCTGGGCCACTATCTCCTGCTCACCAAAGTACACGTTGCCGTCGTACTGATTGACGCGATTGACCGAGTCGCCGCCACCCCCTGAACCACAGCCCGGCGCATTGCGTGCCGAGCACCGGAAATCGAAAATCTGACGCCAGCTGTCGCCACCGTTGGTCGTGCGTTGCAGAATATCACTTTGCGTTCGGCTGCTGAACGGCCAGTCGATAAAGGCATAGTTCGGGTTGATGCGGCCCGCCGGCGTGTTAGCCACCCCTCGCTCGATGTTCAACTGTGGCTCGGCGCCGAGCAGGTTGGCCGAGACCAGGCTGGAGGGCGCGAACTGCAGGGTGGAGGTGATGCTTCCACCGGTGGTGGTGGGAGGGACTGCCGTGTAAGCGATAGCGGCCGATCCCTGCGCTGGTGTAGAGGTTGCCGTGCCGGCCACGGAGCGGATATGGTAGGTTCCGGGCATGGTCGCTGCAATCTTGAGCTCTTCCTTGCCCGCGCCGGTCGACATGTCGTCCGGACTGCCGGGACCCGAGGTTGTGCCATCGGGCGCCACCACGAAGAGATCAAGGTCGGTCCCACCCGCGGTGGTGTTGTACCAGGTCAGATCGACCGTAAGCACTCCCTGCATTCCGGTGGGTGGGGCGGCAACCGTCAGGTCGAAGTTGTCGCATTCCCCCGGTACGCAATTCTGGACGACGGCGGTATTACCGAGGTTGGCGCCCTGCACGGCCGCGAACGACCATGTGGCCGTGGCCTGGTTCGGCCCCACGTTACCGCTGGTCGGGTTGGATGCATGGCTCACGGGGGCCATGTGCCACGACCCCCAGGTCAGGCCGAGCAGCAAGAGAACGGCTACGAGCACTCGTAGCGGTGTTTTCCGTAAGACGATCTTCTCCAAAACTCTCTCCCCTTGTGTGTTTGTCGGTGTATAGCGCGCGGTTGGCTGGAACCGCAACCTCCGTAGTGTCCTATATTTCCCCCGAAATATCAATGGGCACACGGATGCCGGATCCACCCGCGCGGTTCACCGACCAGTACTACGTCCGCGCCAGGTGAAGTGGATGCATGCGTCTACGTAACTCGTTGCGACTCCGGCAGGTCGGTCGGCCCGAAACCTCTGCCCTCCCGCCATTGCCGGCGCTTGCTGATTGCCAGGGAACGGTCGGATGACCAGGGTGCGTACGGCGCCATGGTGAGCCGTGCCAAGCCGAGCAGCGCCAGGTCGTAGTTGACGCGCCAGCCGCGGAAGTCGTGCCAGGCCTGCTCGCGATCGGGCTTGAGCGGTACGCCCTGGGCAGCTAACTGGTCGTACATGGCGATGTACTCTTCTCGGCTGATGCTGATCGTCACCTCGGCGCCAATTTCGGGGATAGGATCGAGCGGCAGTTGGAAAAAGGCGGCGATGCGGCGCAGGGCCAGAAAACCCGCCCGGATGCAGAGTTCGGCCTGCGCGTTACGTGACTCATCGAGCGACGATGCGACAAAGGAGGCGGTGTCCAATACCGCGCCCGCGGCGGTGATCCACGAGCGTTCCGGCTGCGGCGAGCGAAAGAAGGTGAGCGGCGCCAGCGAGGTGTGGCTTTCCTCGATGTCCATAAACCAGGTTTCCCATACCGGCCAGAGATCGTGCAACCGCTCCAGCCGTTCCAGTTGATGGAACCGCGTGATCATGGCCAGGGCCGAAGGCGGCGAACCGGCCCGTACTTCAAGCTGGGCGACGCCTGCTTCCCGGCGCGACCATGAGGTGTACATGGTCGGGAGGTAGGCAATGAGCAAGGCGATCAGCAGCAGGCCAATGCCGGCTTCTGAGAAGGCTAGCGCCGTTTGAAGCACGGTGCTGACCGGAGCAAATCCTAGAGTGAACACCGATGAACCGCTGACCGCGAAGGCCTGTTGGACACCATCGATGCCCAGTGCCCAGAACATCCCCATGTAGCCGACAATCACCAGGATGAGCCAGACCAGGGGCAAGATCAGCAGCGCAATAGGAGCATATAGCGCCATGACGCGATCGCGCTCCTCATAGCTGCCTAGCCGGCCGGCAACCAGATCGAAGCCGACGCGTAAGATCGAGAAAACAGCTCTGGTGAGCCGAACGGGCACACCCCGTGGCAGCACGAAGGTGAGGATCACCGATAGCAGGGTCTGGACTACCACCGCCATACCTACCAGAAATGCCAGTACTTTGAGTGCACCCACCCTCACGCTCCTCTCGCCTGGGCCGAGCCGGCTCGCTGCCCTCCTAACCATACCGCGAAGCGCGCCGAGCCAAGACGTTGAAAGAGAGGCACACTTCTTGCGTAGATCTATGTGACAGTGCTGTGGTAATGGTCAAATACGAGACACAGACTGATCGTAATGCGGTCGAGTCGGGCGGCTCCGCACTAGCAGGACACCTCGTACGCTATTTGGTCCCGGTGTCGCCTGCTTCATCACCGAGAGTTTCACTTGATACAACAGGGTGGGGCACACATGGCGAATCGAAAGGCAGACCCAGAGCAGGTCGTAACGGTATACCGGCAGTTGCATAATCTGGAGCGAACCGGTCGCGAGTTCGGCATCACACGCGAGCGCGTGCGGCAAATTGTAAACCGGGCCGGACTTGATACGTCACGCATTCTGAAGCCAAAGCCGGAGAAGCCGGAGCGGCTCTGTAAAGAGTGCGGCGCGCCGGTCAACTCGAACAAAGCGTTGTACTGCGAGACCCATCGCAAAGAGAAAAACAAACGGCGCTACCGAGCCATGAAGGCCGATCCCGAGAAGTATCGTCGCTGGCTGGAACTCCTCCGCCAGAACGAGAAGCGCCGCCGCGACCGCGCCCGCGAAGAGATGAACGCCGGGCAGGGACGTAAAACGGCCTGATCCGCGCCCCCTCTCCCCCCAGCCCCCTCTCCCTCCAGGGGCGAGGGGGAGTTCTTGTATGAGGAACTGTTTCCCGTAGTGGCTGCCGTTTCAGTAGAGAGACAGCAATCTTTAGAGGAACTGTATCCCGTAGTAGCTCCCCTCCCCCCTGGAGGGGGAGGGGTTGGGGGGGGGGGGGCTGCGGCCAGAGCGTTCAGCATCAATCGAATCGCCATAGCGACCCGGAAGCCGGAGAGGGGAACCATGGCTACCTGTACACACCTGGATCACATACATGACGTGACGCCGAGCGCCGAGGGCTGTGAGGACTGTCTGAAGACGGGAGACACCTGGGTGCAGTTGCGTCTCTGCACGGAGTGCGGGCATGTGGGATGCTGTGACAGTTCCAAGAACACGCATGCCACCAATCACTTTCATGCCACCAACCACCCCATCATTGAGTCGTTTCATTCGGACCGCGATTGGCGCTGGTGTTATGTCGATCAGGTGATGGTGGACTGATGGAGACGGCCTTGCCTCCCATGCAGGTAGTGCGCGAACCACATCTCACCTAACACCCAACGGTCCACATCGGACCAACGCGAATAAAAGGAGACGCCGACCATGACCACCATCAACTGGCTTCACGATTTGGACGAGGCATGCGACCGTGCCCGGCGTGAAAGCACGCTCATACTACTGGACTTCTTCTCTCCCACCTGAGGGGGCTGTGCAGCATTGGATACCGTGTCGTATCCCGAGCAGAGTGTGACCGATACCATCAACCAGCGGTTCGTGCCGCTCCAGGTGAATACCCAGGAAGACTGGGGCAAGCCGATCGTGGAGCGCTTCCGCCAGGTCTGGACCCCCGATCTACGGGTGCTTGGCCCGGATGGCTTCGAGTATTCCCGCTGGAACGGCTATCTGCCGCCCTTCGAGTTTCTGCCCCGCTTGCTGCTCGGCCAGGCCCAGGCGCGCTTGCGGATGAACGATGAGCCGGGCGCCGCCGAGGTGTTCTCTGAGGTAGTGAGCCGCTTCCCCTCCAGCAACGTGGCCCCCGAGGCGCTGTACTGGCTAGCGGTGTCTCGCTACAAGGCCAGCCACGAAGGCAAAGATCTAATGGGCGGATGGCACCGGGTACAAACCACCTATCCCAGCAGCATCTGGCGGCTGAAGCAGTCGTTCATCGAAAACAAGCAACGCGGAGAGTAAAGACGAGCGCTCGTAGCCCTGACAGCCGGCGCGCCGGGAGCCTGTAGCCATGGGCCGTCGCGGAGGCATGAGCGCCGGCTTCTTGATGGAGAAGCCGAGCCGGCCCGTCACTCCCGGCACAGTCCGGCGAGTGGTGTCCTACTTTGCCCCGTACCGCATGCAGGTGGCATTGGTGCTGGTGGCGATTCTGGTCATCGCCCTACTGGGCATTGTCAATCCCATCCTGCTCAAGCTCATCATCGACGGCGCGATTCTGCATCACGATCTCGGCAAGCTAACCCTCTACGTCGGGCTGATGATCGTGATTCCGGTGGTCACCGGGCTGATCGGCGTCGGGCAGACCTACGCGAATAATCTGGTTGGCCAGCGTGTGATGCGCGACCTGCGCAACAACCTGTATAACCACCTGCAGGCCATGTCGCTTCGCTTCTTCAGCGGTACCCGGACTGGGGAGATTCAATCGCGCCTCTCAAATGACGTGGGTGGCGTGCAGAGCGTCATTACGAACACCGCCACCAGCGTGGTCTCCAACATCACCACCACGCTCTCAACCATCGTTGCCATGTTCATCATTTCCTGGCAACTCACCCTGATCTCGCTGGCCCTGCTGCCCCTCTTCCTCTATATCACCTATCGGGTCGGCGCCATCCGTCGAGAGTTGAGCAAGCACACGCAGCGCAGCCTGGCGGACATGAGTGCCCTGACAGAGGAGACGCTGTCCGTCTCCGGGGTACTGCTCACCAAAGCGTTCGGTCGCCAGCGACAATCGAGCGACCGCTTCATGCGGGAGAATCAGCGCCTGGCCGACCTGGAGTTGCGACAGCAGATGGTCGGCCGCTGGTTCTTCATGACCATCTCGACCTTTTTCTCGATCACGCCGGCCGTGGTGTACTACGTAGCCGGCCGCATGATTCTCGGTACAGCGCCGGGACATGTCGCTGCTATCTCAGTGGGTGGCATCGTCGCCTTCACTACGCTGCAGCGCGCGCTCTTCTTCCCACTGGGCCAGTTACTGAACGTCCAGGTCGAGATTCAGGGGACACTGGCCCTCTTCGACCGCATCTTCGAGTATCTCGACCTGCCGATCGAGATCAAGAGTAAGCCGGCGGCGGTGGTACTGGATCCAGCACGGTTGGAGGGGCGAATCACCTTCGACCATGTTTCTTTTCAGTACGACGCGGCTGCCGAGCGGCTGGCCCTGGAGGATGTTTCGTTCGATGCACTGCCGGGTCAGCTGGTAGCGCTGGTCGGTCCCAGTGGAGCCGGCAAGACCACGATGTCGTACCTGGTCACCCGGCTGTACGACGTGACGAACGGCGCGGTCCGGATTGATGGGCTGGATGTGCGCGACATTCAACTTGAATCGCTGGCCGAGTCGATCGGCATGGTAACCCAGGAGACGTATCTGTTCCACTCCTCGATCCGAGATAATCTGCTGTTCGCCCGTCCCGATGCGGGCGACGACGGAATACTGGCTGCGGCTCGGGCCGCCAACATCTACGACCGCATCGCCGAGCTGCCCGAGGGACTGGATACGATCGTGGGCGAGCGCGGCTATCGCATGTCCGGCGGCGAGAAGCAGCGGTTGGCCATCGCACGCGTGGTGCTGAAAAATCCGCGCATCTTGATCCTGGACGAGGCCACCAGCGCACTCGACACCCACTCCGAGCGGCTCATCCAGGCTGCTCTGCGCCCGCTGATGAAGGGGCGCACCACCCTGGCCATCGCGCACCGCCTCTCCACCATCCTGGCGGCGGACCAGATTTTGATGGTCGAGCGCGGCCAGGTCGTCGAGCGCGGCACGCACGAGGTACTGCTCCGCCAGCACGGCGCCTACGCCCGTCTCTACCACGAGCAGTTCGCCGATGGGCGAGTGGAAGCCCAGTGTGAGGATGGCGTGGTGACGGCCGCGTCGTAATCTGGCGACAAACAAAAATGGCTCCGAGTGCCCACGATTGTGGTACCGATCGTGCTGACCGCGCTTCCCGCAAGGCTTTCGCCTGATCGAGATACCGCGTTCGTTCTCCGCCGTTACCTGTAGACCGGGCTTGCGCCCCTGCCCCTGGCTCACCGCGGAGGCCGTTTCGGTGGTCCGTGTCGTGCTCACTCGAAGCACCCTCAATGTAGCAGGGCGGAGAGGCCGTTGCAAGCGGTTTTTCGATGAATTTTGGGTTATCCACAAGATTGGTAGATAGGTGCATGGACGCCTGGTGTTATGAATTGCCAGCTACCTCAGCTGAGTGCCAACCGTTCGCAGCGCCCGCCCTAAATACGTGGCGACGTTACTGGATTGACCGAACTAGACCTGGGGATGGCAGCTATTTCCCTGGCACGAACAACAATCCGGTCGGACTTTTGAAGCCCATGGCGACGGGAGAGATGGTCCCGGTGGCAAGGTCGACCGTGCCCAGCAGGCCAGCCACTCCCGAGTCACTCGGGGTCTCAGCGTAGACGTCGCCCGTGGTGAAGGGACCGCTGATGGACCAAACAGCGTTGGTGGATCCATCGACTACCAGCAGGCGCCCGGTCTGGCTAGTTGCCCAGACCGCGTCGTCGACCTGAGTGCCTACCGGGATACGCGTCAACGATTGCTTGCCCGTTCCCGGCTGGTGGACGAATACCAGTTCTGAACCGGCTTGGTTGGTCATAACCACATCGCCCTGGGGATTAACGGTCAGGGAGTCTGGGTCCACCTCGTTAAGGGATACTGTCTGGTTGGTGGTACTGTCGGTCGCCGTGTCGTTACCCATGACTATCGGCGTTAGATTCACCGTGCCATTGCTCTGTAACCGGATCTGGTCCAGCGCCGGGAACACGTTGATACCAGCGCTATTTAGATTCGGGTTGGAAGCGGCGATGAACGCTTTACCATTGACAAATGCCATATCATCGTAACCGCCTCCGTGTTGGGCAGGCGGGAAGGTATAGTTCGTCAACTGTCCATCCACTGGGTTGATCACGGCCAGGACGGAGTTGCCGTCTTCGTTGGAGGACGCCCACACCATGTGGGTCGACGGGTCGATGCGCAAGCCGTCGCAGTGGCCGGGCACAGCATAGGAGCCGCGCACCGCGCCGTCCGCGGTGTATTCGACCACGGTGCTAGTCTTGTTATCGCTCCCATCTTTGGCGGTGATGTTCTGATAACCAACGTAGGTGTATCCCAGATAGGAATCGTACTCCACCGAGTCGGGATGCGAGTAACTATCGGTGCCGCTAGCGAACAAGGTGACCTTGAATCCGGGCATCGTGACCGGCGAGGCCAACGCCGCCGAGCCGGAAGTTGGCCTCGGACCAAGGGCCGCGCCCGCGCTGATAAGGGCAACTGCAAGCATTGCCGTGGCGCCATGTCGGAGGATGGTCATAGGCAGCTCTCCTTCGCCGTATAACTACACATTTCTTTCACCGTACGCTGGCTGTATTGCCAGAGCGTGTCAGAAGTATTTCCAAAGCATTGCGGGTGGTAGTCGCTGCCGGTAGTGGCTTCTTTCGATAGACTACGGCCGTGGAAAACACGTCGAATAGTACCGTGGTAGCACGCGCTGCGCCGCAATTTGTGACAATACGAATAGGAATAGATCTGGAGGGGGAAGGCGAAATGAACGAACAGCATGGTGAGACTCAGACGCGGCTCTTTACGCTTGTTCTTGGCGTGCTCTACCTGGTGGTAGGTATCCTCGGCTTTGTTCCGGCGCTGCGTACGGCGCCGCCGTTCGACGCGCCACATCTGGATGCCGGCGCCGGCTATGGGTACCTCTTTGGGCTTTTTCCCATCAATGACCTGCACAACGTCGTCCACATCTTGATTGGCATCTTTGGGATTGCGCTCTCCGCCAGGTTCTCAGCCGCACGTCTCTACTGCCGGACCCTGTTCGTCGTGTTTGGAGCGGCCGCCTTTCTGGGCTTTATTCCTCAGGCGGACGTCCTCTTCGGCCTGCTTCCGATCTTTGGCAACGACACCTGGCTCAATGCCGTCAGCGCGATTATCGTCGCCTACTTCGGGTACGTGGCCACCGAGCCGACTCGAATGGAAGGCGCGCACGAAGCCGCCTGACGCTGAGCTGCTTTGTGGGCATGGAGCACGCTCGGGAGGAGTCGCGCGTGCCAAGGAACAGTGTGATACTGCGCCGTCCCGCCAGGATTCGTAGAAACAACCTTCAGGTTGTCTGGTGGAGGCGCCGCGCGCAAGCGCCGGCACCGGCCCGTCCCACGGCATTACCGTACTTCGGCATCTCGCCGCCCCCGGGACCAGCGTCCGCCTGACATGCCCCTCCCCTGCACAGCTCCGTGGTCACCTGCGCACGGGTCCGGTCTCCTACCACCGAGAGGAGCAGGGAAGCACTCAGGGGTGGCTCGACCGCTTTACCCCACCAGCGCAGTCAAGAAGCAGCATGGTGGTACGTCCCAGGACCGGCGCTCCCGCGCGGCACTTCCCGCGACGGTCTGAAGACCGATTCTACGGCGGAGTAGCTCCCCTCCCCCCCGCGAGGGGGAGGGGTTTGGGGGAGGGGGGGCATTCACGGTAGTGAATGGAATAACCCCCCGCGTATCACAACGTAGTACGCTGGAGAAAGACCGCATGGGAGTGAACCGCCTGACATGATTGTTGAACAGATTCGGTACTACATCCGCGAGGAAGATCGCGAGTCGGTGCTGAGGGCACGCCGGGAGGTGGTTCGCATTCGCAGCCAGGTCGGGGTCCCGGCCGGCCAGATTCTGGTGGCGGATGATGGCCCCGAGGGTGGGCCGGCGCTGATCTGGCAGTGTGGCTACGCCGACGAGGGCGAGATGGGCATGGCGGAGGCGGCACTCATCGGCCACGCGGAGTACGAGGCTGCTCGCGAGGAGCTAGGGACGCTCGTCATACGGGTGGTGCTGGAACTCTACATGGGCGATGTTGAAAACGAGGGCTGAGGCCGCCGGCTGAGAATCGCCTACGTCACGCCGTGGTACCCTCCCGTGGTGGGCGGCGTGGAAACGCACGTGGCCGCGCTGGCGGTGCACCTTGCGGCCCGAGGACACGACGTCGAGGTGCTTACCCAGCAGAAGGTCCGCGGCGCGACCCCGATCGAGCGCATCGAGGGTGTAACGGTGCGCCGCTTCCCGCTGGCACTGCCGGCGCCGATCTATGCGCTGGCGCCAGGGATATGGCGCTATCTCCGACGGCACGGCGCACGCTACGATCTAATTCATGCTCACAGCTATCACGCCTTTCCGGCGCTGCTCGCGACTCTGGCAGGCCGCCGCCCGCTGGTCCTCACTCCGCACTATCACGGTGGCGGACACACGCCCCTGGGCCGCGCCTTGCACCTCCCGTATCGCGTCCTGGGTGCACTGATGCTGGAGCGCGCTGACGCGATCATTTGCGTGTCGCATAGTGAGGCCACACTGCTGCTTCGCCACTTCCCGGCGGCAGCAGATCGGATCACGGTGATTCCCAACGGGGTAGATGTGGCCGCTATCCGTGGCGCGCAGCCATTCCCTGGGAAGCAGACGCTGATCCTGAGCGCCGGCCGATTGGCGGCCTACAAGGGGGTCGATCGCGTGCTGGAGGCACTGGCCCGACTCGACGATCGTTTTGCACTGTGCGTGATTGGCGAAGGGCCCGCTCGGGGCGATCTGGAAGCAGTCGCGGCCCGGCTCGGCCTGAAGGCGCGAGTCCATTTTCTGGGCCAGGTGGATCAAGCGTGGCTGTACCGCTGGTACCAAACCGCCGCGGTCTACGCCAGCCTCTCCAACCAGGAGGCGTTTGGCATGACCTTACTGGAAGCACTGGCCGCCGGCGCAGCGGTGATCGCCTCCGATATCCCGGCCCACCGTGAAGTCCTGCGCATGGCCGGCCCGGTCAGGGCCGCGCTCGTCCCGGTAGATGCGCCATCCGCCGAGGTGGCCACGGCTATGCAGGAGATGGCGGAGAATCCGCCGGGCACGAGGGAAGCACCGGACATCCGGTCCTGGGACGACGTAGTTCAGCAAACGCTCATGGTGTATGACGCGCTGCTGTAGATGATTGACGTGACCGGACTGGGGAAAGATTTGGCCCTGTGCGCTACAGTTGATCTGGAAGGATAGACGAGCGTGGGCGACAGCGAGATGCACGGCCTGGACCTGGAAGGACCGGAGACAGAGCACGATACCGGCCGGCAGACCTACACGGTGCACGGTGCGGAACACGACACGCACTTCACCGTGAAGCCGGACAGCGGCGGCAGTGGCTGGGATGTCTCCATCGAGGGACTGCCCGAGCCGGCCATCAGTCATGTGGAACCGTGGCCAACGGCGGAGGCGGCGCGCGACGCCGCGCTGGGCGTGATCCATGCCCTCTTCGAGCTGGAACGGATGCAGCGGGTGGATCAAGGTCTGGAAGCGCCGCCAGGGGCAGACGAGGACGAGTCCGAAGAAGTGAAGTAGGACGGCGAAGCGGCCCCAGACTACTTCTCAGCCCGATAGGTAACGATCTCGACCTCGGATGTCGTGATCATCCCTTCCGTGATCATCTCATCGAGACAGGGCAGAAACTCCCTGATCTTCTCGTCCGTGTCGACGAGTTCGATGACGACGGGGCGGTCCTGAGAGAGCGAAAAGAGATGCGTCTCGTGGACGACGCTGTGGGCGCCGAAACCCATAATGCCCCGTGCAACCGTTGCCCCCGCTATCCCTCGTTTTCGGGCCTCCTGGACAATCGCGATATACAGGTTCTTCCCGCGCCACCTATCGCTCTCGCCGATGTAGATGCGTACCCGCCGGCCATTTCCGTCGATCTTCATTGTCTCCCCCCTAGGCGAACTCTTCGCGGTCGTCCGTCTCAATGAGCGCCATATCCTGCTCTGGCACACCCGCGCTGCGACGCCCCACTTCCAGGCGGCGCAGCACCCCTGCCGCCAGCCGTTCGAGTAGGGAAACCAGCTCTCGCCCCGCCAGGACGCCGGTTGCCGCGGCGACGATTCCCCCCACGAGGGCGCCTATGACGTAGATGAGGGCAAGGAACGGGTGATTGTCGCGCGCGAGGACATCTGCACCCCACGCGAACGTGCTGAATGTTGTAAAGCCGCCGAGAACGCCGACCGCGATCAAGAGGCGCGCCTCGACCGACATGAGGTCTGCCTCGTCGGCCAGCACGAAGACAACTCCGAGGCCGAAGGCGCCCAGGAGATTGATGAGCAAGACGACCAGCGGAAACGAAGAGTTCCACCCGGACGTCGCCTGCAGGAGTGCGGCACGGATGCAGCTGCCAATCCCGCCACCCAGGAATACCACCACCGCTCGTCGCATCGGTGCCCCCTATGCTCCCCGCAAATTGTGCCCGAGAAGGCCGCCAAGCCCAACCGCAATGAGCCCAAGCACGATGGGAGCGACGAGGCTGACGACCGCCGGGCGCCGACCGCCATCCAGAAACAGGACCACGCCTTCCAGCGCGTAGGTGCTGAAGGTCGTGTAGCCGCCGAGGAATCCGGTAGCCAGCAACGCGTTCAGGCTCCCCGCGTGGGCACTGCCGGCGATTATCGTGGCCAGAAGACCAAGCGCGAAACATCCACTCACGTTAATAAGGAAGGTACCGAGAGGGAAGGCGCCGCCGTATCGCTGACCCACGAAACGGCCAAAGACATATCGACCGGTGGCGCCCGCGCCGCCGCCCACGAAGATGAGAACCCAGGGGAGAACGGTCACTCAGCACTTCCCGGGCTGTACTTGATTACGTGAACGGGCGACAGCGTCGCGGTGCCATGCTCTATGACGCCATCGAGCGAGGCCAGAAATCGGCGAATCGCGTCGGCACTGTCGATGAGTTCCACAATGACCGGCAGATCGACCGAGACATCGACCAGCCGCGTGGTATGGAGGCGGCGACGTGCTCCATACCCCTCCATGCCACGGAAGACGGTTGCTCCAGCCAGACCATCTCGCCGCGCGCGCTCGACCAGATACTCGTATAGCGGTTTGTGATCGTACCTGAGCGACTCGTCGATGAATATCCGCAGCCGTATCCCGTCATCGCCACGCTTCATCACGGCCTCCACAGCGGTTCTGATCTTGCACAAAAAACTCCCGACACGACGCATCGTTCAGGAGTCATCAGCGGGGCTTTCGCGGTTTCGGAGTCGCCGAACGCAACTTCGCGGTGGGTCTCCATCACCGTTACCTAATGGATAGCACAGACCATGCCGCCCGAGTCAGAAACGAGACACACACACTTGGCGGACCGAGCGACAGGGATGACCTCGTTCCATGTACCGCTCACAGTATCCCGTTCGCTATACTGAAAATAACAAGAGCGATGGAGCCCGCCATAACCGCCCCTCTGGGCTGATGGCTCCTACCAGTCTTCACGATGAAGTCGGGTAGGGGCTTTTTTCATGTCCCATCTCGGCAGAAATACGGGGCGACCAGCACAGGCATCGCCCCTATTCAAGGAGGGTGCGGATATGCCGGCGGATATCTATCTCACAGCGGGACTCTGGATCGCTCTCGCCCTGGTTGCCTCGCTCATTTCCATTCGGATCGGCGTCTCGGTGGCCCTCCTCGAGATCGGCATGGGCATTCTCGGTGGCAACTTCCTGCACCTGCATGTCACGCTCTGGATCAACTTCCTGGCGTCGTTTGGATCGGTCTTACTTACCTTCCTCGCTGGGGCCGAGATCGACCCTCAGTTGATGCGCGCCCGCTTCAAAGAAGCCATGGGAATCGGTATCCTGTCATTCCTCCTGCCCTTCCTGGGGGCATTTGCGTTTACGTACTTCGCCCTGGGATGGAAGCTTCATGCCGCGGAGATCGGCGGCATTGCTCTCTCCACCGCCTCGGTCGCTGTGGTATATGCGGTCATGGTCGAGACCGGGCTGAACGAAACGGACTTTGGCAAAATCATCCTCTCGGCGGTCTTCGTCACCGATCTGGGTACCGTGCTGGCCCTCGGCATTCTCTTCGCCAACTTCAATGGTTACATGCTGCTCTTTGCGGGTGTGACGATCCCCGTGATCGTGCTGATTCCGCGTTTCACGCGATGGTACTTTGCCAAGGTTGGGGACCGGGTAAGTGAACCGGAGATTAAATACGTCTTTCTCCTGCTGTTCCTGCTGGGTGGACTGGCAACGCTGGCCAACAGCGAGGCGGTTCTCCCTGCGTACCTGATCGGCGTGGCCATGGCCAATTCCTTCCTGGACAACCCAGCACTGGCACGAAGGACGCGGAGCATCGCATTTACAATCCTGACGCCTTTCTACTTCCTCAAGGCCGGGCTCTTCGTATCGCTGCCGGCGGTCATCACCAGCGTGCTCCTCATCGTCGCTCTCTTCGTCGTCAAGATGGTGACCAAGGTCATCGGGGTCTACCCCGCCAGCCGTGCCTTCCGCTTTTCGCCGCGTGAGAGCGCCTACATCACCGCCATGATGTCCACCGGCCTCACGTTCGGCACCATCTCCTCCCTCTTCGGGTTGACGCACCACATCATCAACCAGGCCCAGTACACAATCCTGGTAACAGTCGTCATCATGAGCGCGGTGATCCCGACCCTCATCGGTCAGGCGTTTTTCCGCCCCGATCCATCAATCAAGACACGAACCGTGCTCCGCGCCGAGGTCGAGGACGAGGTCGACGCTGTACCGGCTCGTTCAGGAAGCCACCCCGCCAAGCAACCGGGCGCCTAAAAAGGTGGCTGTCCTTGGACCCAAAGCATCGTTCATCTCTTGACCTTGGCGCGGCTCTCGTGCTCACTGGCGCTATGTTTCTCATCGTGGGCGCCTTTCTGATCTCTATTGATGGCTTTCCCCAGCGCCTCTTTGGCCTACTCATCGCCGCGTGGGGCACAATGGCTCTCATACGTGGCGTGATGGAGATATACCGCGCGCAAGCGCCAGTGAGAGGACAACCATGGAGGGATCGCGCAAACGACCACCGTGTGCGGGTCTGTCTGGTCGGAGGAGAGCCGTAAGGACCGGTTGCTGCTTCGCTAGTGGCATGATCTTCGGCGCACTGTTAACCGCCTGTGGCTCTTCCGGGCACTCATTGCACGCTTCCGCGCGTCTCGCCGCCGGACAGGCTCAGGTGGCCCGGCTGCCCCATGGCGACGGGTTGCAGTTCTGTGCCTCGGTGCGGGCACGTGATCTCGCTCCGCCAGGATCATCGCACGTGTACATCCACTCGATCTCCTCGTTCATCACGACCACGGATGGCACTACGCCGGCGCTGCTCGCGATCACAGGACGGTATCCCGGCTGGGACACGCCGGGCACCACGATTTATAACCAGCCATTCACCAACTCCAATACGGTATGGCTGGAAATCATCCATGAGTTCCCTCTGGGGATGGCCTGCATCGAGGCGTATGGGCACGGCTTAGCGCCGTCGAGGTACAGAATGTTCAATTATCGAATCCTTCTATGGTATACCTACGCTCCAGCGCATGGGCCGGGGGTCACCTCCCAGAAGCTTTTCCCCATCCATTGGGGTCCATACCTGCACAGGTACTCACCGCGACATCGCCCCAAGCACTAGCGGGTCTGGTCGGGTTGAGTTAAAGCGGGAGTGGCCATAGTCGGACGAAGCCCTAGCGGCCGAGCGTTTCGGTGCTCGCGCCTCGAATGGAGGCGTCCACCAGCTCCATGACGTGTGCCGCCGGCAGGTTCCGGCCCAGGCGACGCAGGCTCGCCTGAATCTGCAGATGGCAGCCGGGATTGGCGGTGACCAGGAGTTGGGCGTCCGCCGCCAGGACGTTGTGCGCTTTACGATCGCCCAGCTCACGCCCGGCTTCCGGTTCGAGCAGATTGTAGGTCCCGGCCGAGCCACAGCAGATATCGCGTTCGCGTGGCACCTCTCTCAGCGTCAGTTCCGGGATTTGCTGCAAGGTGGCGCGTGGCTGGCGGGTGATGCCCTGGCCGTGCTGCAGGTGGCAGGCGTCGTGGTAGACCACCGTGACCGGCAGCGGATGTCGCTCGGCCTGGGGACCGATCTCCTGCAGAAACTCGGAAGCGTCGCGCACCTTCGCCGAGAAGCGTCGCGCCCGTTCGGCGTACTGTGGATCGTCGCGCAGCAGGTGCCCGTACTCTTTCATCGCCGAGCCGCAGCCGGCCACGTTCACGATCACGGCGTCCACCTGGGCGGCCTCGAAGGAGTCGATGGCGCCACGGGCAAACGCCATGCCCTCCGCTTCGCGACCAGCGTGCAGCGAGAGCGCGCCGCAGCATCCCTGGCCGGGAGGCGCGGCCACGCCGCATCCCTCGGCGGCCAGTACGCGCACCGTGGCGGCGTTGACGTGGGAGAAGAAGGTCCGTTGCACGCAGCCCAGTAACACGCCGACCCTGGCTCGCTGGGCGCCAGCCGCAGGCGTCCAGGCCGGCACGGGGTTGCCCCGGGCCGGAATCGGCGGCATCAATTCTTCCATCGATCGCAGCCGTTCGGGCAGCCGCTGCAGCACGCCGCTGCGCTGAACGGCTCGCTGCACACCGGCACGCTGATAGAGCTTGAGCGGCAGAGTCATCAGGCGCAGGCGGCGTGGGTAGGGGAAAAGCCGGTAGATCAGCTCACGAAAGAGACGATCGGCCCGCGTACGCTGGTGACGCCGCTCCACCTGCTGGCGCGTAGCCTCGATCAGTTTCTCATACTGCACGCCGGAGGGGCAGGCGGTAACACAGGCCAGACAGCCCAAACAGAGATCGAAGTGGCGCACCATGGTGCTGTTCATCTCCTCGCCCTCCAACGCCTGCTTCATCAGGTGGATCCGCCCACGTGGCGAGTCCATCTCCTCACCAAAGAGCAGATAGGTGGGGCAAGTGGGGAGACAGAAACCGCAGTGGACACAGTCGTCGATCAGCTCGCGGGCCGGGGGGTGATATCCATCGAAGGCCGGGAGAAGGCTGAAACCGCTCTCCGACCGGCCGGCGCCAACCGTGGCTTGGGCGGTTGCTGGGCCTGCCGCGCCGACGTCCTGGGCGAGATCGCTCGGTTCCGCCGCGCCGCCGGCCTGAGCCGCGGCCCGGGAGTGGGAAGGAAGGTCGGTCATATCACCAGCCTCCCACGAATCGCCCCGGATTCATCACGCCGTCCGGATCGAACCGCTCTTTGACTCGCCGCATCAACGGCAAGGCGCCGGCGTCCGCGCCCCACACGTCCAGCTCTCGCTTCACCTCGATTGGCGCCTGCCGAATCACCACACTGCCACCCTCCGCCATAACTCGTTCGCGCGCGGCGCGTACCACACTCTCTCTTTTCGGCGAGCCGGCGCCGAGCGTGGCATAGGTGATGCCGCTGCCCGCGTGGCCTCGTATCCGCGTTCCTCCCGACTCGCGAAGCAGTTCCACGGTGGCTGAGAGTGCCGTCACACGATGGCTCACCACCAACTCCACGTCCAACGGTGATGCGCCACCTGCCTCTGCTCGCCGTGCATCCCAGAACTCGCGCTCCGCGCCATCAACGAGAACCTGCGTCTCTGCCATGGGGAACAAGCCTATCATCCCCTCGACCTGGGCCATCACCCCCGGTTCAATACCCTCGAAGCGAACAGCCAACTCATACTCCTTATCGTGGCGCCAGAACTCCAGGGCGGCTGGAACCAACGGTGAACCGAGCACCGCCGCAATCGATGAGGCGATATCCGCGCCCCGCCAGAGCACGGTTGTGGTGGCAGCGGGCAGCGGATGCAGCCGGAAGATAGCTTCGACGATCAGTCCCAGGGTGCCGAAGGATCCGGTGAAGAGCTTGCACAGATCATAGCCGGCCACGTTCTTTACGACCTTGCCGCCCGCCCGGGCTAGCGTGCCATCCGGCAGCAGGTAGGTGATGCCGATCAGCAGGTCGCGCACCGTGCCGTAGCGCAGGCGATGCGGACCGGAGGCATTGGCGGCGATGATGCCGCCGATAGTCGCCTCGTCTTCGAGTGGGTCGAGGGCCAGCCATTGACTGGCCTGGATCAGCACCTGCTGCACCTCCGTGAGACGGGCGCCGGCTTCCACGCGAACCACCAGGTCGCCGGCCGCGTGCTCCAGGACACGGTCCAGTCGGGCCGTGCTCAGCAGCAGATCGACCCGTCTCGGGATATTGCCCCGCCCCATCTTGGTTCCACCACCTCGGGGCGCCACCGCCAGGCCGTGCTGCTGGGCCAATCGCAGCACGCCGGCGGCCTCCTGGACTGAGCCCGGTTCAGCGACCAGGCTGGGCTGCACACCGTCGATGGCGTCCGCCGGTAAGGCCGGTCGCACGTGACGACCAAGCAGGGTGGTGATGCCTTCCAGGGCCAGCGATGGCGCCATCACATCCGCTCCGCCACCCCGGCTCGCTCCAGCGGGTGCATGCGATACGGTCCCGGCACCTCGCCGCAGAGACGCGGCGTGGGGAAAACCTTGCCGGGGTTACAGAGATGCGCTGGATCGAAGGCGCAGCGCAGCAGCTGCATCACCGCCAGATCGGTGGCCGTGAACATATCGGCCATATAGCGCTTCTTGTCGTACCCGACGCCGTGCTCGCCGGTGATCGAGCCGCCGTGCGCCAGGCAGGCACGCAGAATCTCGCCGGCCAGCAACTCGGCGCGTTCCGCCTGCCCCTCTTGCTCGGCATCGTACAGCACCAGCGGGTGGAGATTGCCGTCTCCGGCGTGGAACACGTTGGCCACTCGCAGCCCATGCTCTTGGCTCAATCGGGCCATCTCACCCAGCACAGCGGGGAGCGCGGTACGCGGAATCACGCCGTCCTGTACATAGTAGTCGGGGCTGATCCGCCCCATGGCCGCGAAGGCGGCTTTGCGCCCCTTCCACATCAGCATGCGCTCCGCGTCGTCGCGCGCCACCCGCAGCTCGGTACAGCCATGCTCTCGACAGATCCCCTCCACCGCGACGAACTGCTGCTCCACCTCGGTGGCCGGCCCGTCCAGCTCAACGATCAGCAGGCCGCCGGCGCCGGGTGGGTAGCCGGCGTGGACCGCGGCCTCCGCCGCCTGTCGGGAGAGGGCATCCATCATCTCTACCGCGGCCGGCACGATCCCGGCGGCGATGATTCCGGAGACTGCCCCGCCCGCCTCTTCCATACTGCCAAAGGCGGCCAGCAGGGTACGCACGCTCTCCGGCTTGCGTATGATTCGTAGAGTGATCTTGGTGGCGATGCCCAGCGTCCCCTCCGAGCCGACAAACGCGCCCACCAGGTCATACCCCGGTGTGTCCAGCGCCTTCCCGCCCAACTGCACCACCTCACCGTCCGGCAGCACCACCTCCAGGCCGGTCACGTGGTTGGTGGTGAACCCATACTTCAAACAGTGTGCTCCGCCCGAGTTTTCCGCGACATTGCCGCCGATTGAACAGACCAGCTGGCTGGATGGGTCCGGCGCATAGTAATAGCCGGCGGGAGCCACTTCCTCGGTGACCCACAGATTGATCACTCCCGGCTCGACCACCACGCGCTGATTGGGCAGGTCCACCTCCAGAATACGGCGCATCCGGGAGAGCACGATCAGCACCCCCTCCTCAACCGGCAGTGCCCCACCGGACAGCCCGGTGCCGGAGCCACGGGCCACGAAAGGCACACCGGCTCGATGGCAGATGCGCACCGCTGCCTGTACCTCGTCGGCCGTCTCCGGCAGCACCACCAAACTGGGAATGACCCGGTAGCTGGTGAGCCCGTCGCACTCGTAGGTTCGCAATTGCTCCCGTTCGGCAATCACGCCGTCCGGACCCAGTGCCGCCAGCATTTGCTGGATCAGATCCGCTCTAGCCATCACTCACCATCTTTTCACCCGGTCAGATCCGACTGCCCATCGACCGCGACGCGAAGGTCACCGATGCCTTCCAGGTGTAGCCGGCGTATGAACCGAACACGCGGCGTCGCGGGTGTCATACCTCGACTATGACAGATATTGAGGGTACAATTCCGTAAAAGCGGTGAGGAGTGAAGTTGATGGTCGATACGATCCGGGAGCACGTCGAAATTGTTCCCGGCGAGAGTGGACCCAAGGCACGGATAGCCGGGCATCGCATTCGCGTGCAAGACGTTGCGGTATGGCACAAGAAGCTCGGCATGTCCGTGGATGAGATTGTGTACCAGTACCCGACCATTCCGCCTTACCGTCGTATCTGAGAAAATGAGCTAGGAGCAACCATCATGCAGCAAAGAATCATTACGGAGGCCTACGCCGAGGAGGCGATCAAGCAGGCAACCATTGAGCACCTCGGCGATGGCACATTCGCTGGTCGGGTTCCCGGTCTGGTCGGCGTGGTCGCCTATGGCGATAACGAGCGGAGCTGTGAGGGTGAGCTGTACTCCGTCATCGAAGACTGGGCACGGTATCGCGTGCTGCACAACCGAAACGTGCCCAAGATCGGCGACGTGGATCTTAACACAGCTGAAGCGCGCCGGCTGGTAGAACAGTATTCCTGAGTACCGGCGGGTACTCAGAGTCGATGCCACTCTTCCCGCATGATCGTGCGTCCTATGACTGCCTCAACTTCACGGAGCATGTCTCGATGCAAGTCCATCGAGTATTCGTCGTATGACGGAATGTGGAGATCATACTCCCCATAAGACATGAAGGCATGCCGCCGTCCCGCGAACGGCCCGTCGAAGCCCAGCGCCGTGAGCTTGTCGATAAAGCGTGATCGACGGATCGGCCCTAGTTTGGGACTCACGATACTCTGCCTCGCTGGGAGGTACGTCCGCGCGGCGCGTGTCCTCTTTCACTTTGAATGCATCGGGCACCTACCACCACAGGAGCGCTGCGCTTTCTGGAGGACTGCGCCGAAGGGACGTTGATGTAGCGACGCTCTCAGAGTATCATCTGTCCGAGGCGCCGTAATTGGCGTGGTCCGGAGAACTCGACTGCACACGATGGATTCCCGGCTGCGGCTGACGCCATTCGACAGCACTGGAGAGGGCAGCCGACACAAATTGATTGAGGCTCACGTCCTCCCCCTCGGCGGCTCGCACCAGTTCTCCATGCAAGGTCCGTGGCAGGCGCACCACAAACTTCCCACTGTACGGTGTTAGTTCGCGTGGTTCCGGGATCGACTGTCCGTCCGCCAGCGCGACCGAGACCCATCCCGCCATTGCATCGTGAATCTTCTGGTATGCCTCGTCGACCGTCCGGCCCTGGCTGTAACACCCGTGCAGTTCCTCAACCTCGGCCACAAAGCCCTCGTTACCATCCTCATCCCGGTCCGGTATCAGGATTACTCTATAAGGAAGATGGAGATACTCCTCAACCGTTTTCATCGTCGATCACCTCCTCAAAAGCCGGTGAAAAGGTAGGCCGCGCTCCGGGATACGGATGTAGTTGGATCATGCAAGGACTTGTTTACCGAAACGGATCGCGCACGCAGAGGAATCTGACACCGCGGCCCGGACATGATACGGAGGGGCCCCAACGAGGGTTATCAGCATACGAACGGCCGGAGCAGGCAGCTCCGGCAGGTGGGAAGGTCCAGGTCATAGATACAGCACTACTACTGACGCTGCACGCTGTCTCAACTCCCCCTCCGGACGGTCACGTATCCATTCGGCCTGGGTCGCAGGAGCAATTGGAAAGCTGGGCGGCAAGTCGCGAGATCAACGGTCCCGCCAACCAACTGACAGAGGAACTGCAAAGAGCGATAATCAGAGAAGAGAGGGTACCAACGTGATTGACGTGCGGCGTGTTGCTGAGTCAAGTCTCAGCAGCCTTGAGAACGGCTTGAAGACAGCCACCAACGATGCGGCAATCGGTCTTGCTGTGCGCTGGGAATATGACCACCAGAGCACTGACTACTTCCCTCTGCAGATATACGCCTCCGCTATCAGGGAAGACGAACCCGATTCCGATAGGATCCTGATTGTTGGTACGCAGTTCCATCGACCTCGTGGCCGTCTCGGCCGGGACCTGGAAGTTTCAGCTGACATTGCGTGGGAAGGTGACGTTGTCGTGGCAGATATCAGGGAAACTCGTATCTGCTTAGATCACCCGGACGCAACCCAACAGTTGGCTGCAGCCAGGCAATCTATTGCTGACTGGCTACAGAGGCAGATACCGCTTATTCGCAGTGAACTTCAAGGCCAACCCGAATCTACCCGCAAGGTTATGTAGAATCACGGAGATCATGCACTATCCCTCTGCTGGGCAATAAACGAGCGGTACCATTCGAAGCTTGCCTTGGGTATGCGCTCGAGTGTCGCGTAATCGACGTACGTTAGCCCGAATCGCTTCCAGTAGCCCAGCGCCCATTCGAAGTTATCCAGCAAGGACCATACGAAATAGCCGTCGACGGGTACCCCCTCGGCAATTGCCCTGGCCAACGCCACCAGATGGCGTTCCAGGTAGCGTACACGTTCAGTATCGTATACCCCCCCATCATGCACGCGTACATCCGGAAATGCAGCGCCGTTCTCCATAATCATCAGAGACGCAGGCGCATACTCGCAATAAACACGCGTGAGCAGGTCCACCAGCCCATCCGGATACACTTCCCAACCAACATCGGTGAATTCAGCGTTCTCGGGGCGGACCGGCACACCGATCGCCAGCTTTCCTTCAGGATCGCCGCGCACAATATGCCGCAGGTAGTAGTTTACGCCCAGAAAGTCTATCGACGCCGCGATCGCCTGCATATCGCCCGCTCGCACGTCCGGCACATGGGCGCTGTACAGTTCGAGCATATCGGCGGGATACTCAGCGCGAAAGATGGGATCGAGAAACCAGCGATTGTTGAGTCCGTCGGTAAAGCGGGCGGCCTCTTGATCGTCTGGGCTCTCGGAGTTCGCGTACACCGGGATGAGATTGAGAGCGATGCCAACCCGAGCGGCCGGCACGGCACCTCGAATAACCCCAACAGCTCGCCCATGGGCCAGCAGCATATGATGTGCCGCCGCTAGCGCGGTCGACTCGCCGGTTCTGCCGGGCGCCAGGACCCCATAGCCGTAGCCAGGCCAGGCAGCGACCCATGGCTCATTGATGGTGGTCCAGTGCGTTACCCGGTCTCCCAGGCGACCGACCACGATGTCCACATATTCCACAAAAGCGTCGACGATGTCACGCGCCGGCCACCCACCCAGATCCTCGAGCGCCTGAGGGAGATCCCAGTGGTACAGCGTGGGGAATGGTTGAATCCCATTCTCCAGCAGTTCATCGACGAGCCGGTCGTAGAAGTCGAGTCCCCGACTGTTGACCTCACCACGTCCTCCTGGCAATACTCGTGGCCACGCAATGGAGAAGCGGTACGCATTCAGGCCGAGCCGGCGCATCAGCGCCAGGTCTTCAGCATGTCGATGATAGTGGTCACACGCAATAGAGCCGTTCTCGCCGTTGCGCACCTTGCCGGGAATATCGCAGAACCGATCCCAGATACTCTCACCCCGACCATCTTCATGCGCGGCGCCCTCGATCTGATACGCCGATGTCGCCGCGCCCCACACAAAGGTGGCGGGGAACGGTCGTTCTACCTGCGTCATCAAAGGGTCCTTTCTTCCTGGGAATTGCGGCTACGCATGACCAGCCAGGGAGGCGGGCGGCGCCTCCCTGGCTGGCGACACCGCTCCACCTCACCGGCTGTCATGGTGCTAATGAATCGACATGGTCTCGTACGACAGGTAGGTGTGTGCCGCATCGGAAACCGGGTCGTGCGCGAAGTGGCGCTGGAGCGCGCGGTTCTTGATGGCATTGTCCAGTGACGCCATGATCATGGACTGGTCGAGAACCAGGTAGCGATGACCTACTTTTCCCGTGGTGGGATCGAGTGCGTCGAAGAAGCCGTCGACTCCATAGACGCCGGGGTAGAGCGACCGCAATCTCTGGATGTTCTGGAAGGCCTGCTTGGGGAGCACGTCCAGCGCGATGAACGATGCATGCGGTGAGACCGCGTTCTCTGGTGCGCAGGCCACGGTTACCTCTGGATGCTTGTCATCCGGCGCACTGGTGCAGATAGCGGTGCGTTGGTGAATCGGTAATTTTGCTCCGCCTGCCCCGTATGCGTTGTAGCCGCCGGTATCATCTGGCGTGCTCGATGGCGAGATTCCCCACACCTTGTAGTGCAACTGTTCGGTCGCGTACTTCATCTGCACCTGTGCCCAGCGCAGATCATTCAGACCGAAGCTATGCGGCCCCCAGGAGGTCTCTGGTACCACCTGGTTGTCCATCAGTCCTTCGAACATGCCGCCATTAAAGGTTGGAATGAAGGTCAGAGTACTGCCTGGGTAGGTATAGTGCCCTTCCCAAACCTTGAATTGCTCCCCTGATCGCGGGTCCTTGTACACGTGCCAGCTGCCTGTGGCGCCGGGCGTCTGCGGTTGTCCCTGCCAGGAAAAGTCGGGATCGGTGGCACACTGCTTGGGCGGAAGCATTCGCCAGGAGCGCCACCATACGTTACCCGGCATCTGATGCATCCCCATCCCGATATAGGCCGAGATGCGCGGGTCGCTGTACAGCGCTCCATTGTGGTAGTAGTGCTGCCAGTTCTTTCCTTCACCAACTGGGAGGCCGACGTACACCCCGCCAAACATCTGACCCGTTGGCTGGTTTCCAACCACGTCTGCATTGACGTTACACTGCGTTTCCGGTCGCGCGTCGTAAAAAATGCTGAAGTCCACGGGAGCCATGAGCGTTTGGATCTGCGACCGGAGCTGGGGCAATGCATTCCGGGCCACGATCAGCCCGGATACATACAAACCGTTGTCGACGTTAGAGATAAAGTAGCAGTTGTCGAAGGTGGGAGTTATTTCCTTTGAGCAGTCGGTATCATTGGGGTTCTTCAGGACATGGCCGGTCGTCGTGTCGTACCACTGGTACAAAAACCCGTCATACCGCTGCATGGTGTTGAGCTCTCGTATGGTCGGTAGAAGCCTGGCCGCAGCCTGAGATCGGCTAATGATGCCGAGATCGCTGGCAGCAACCACCGCCCAGAAATACAGACCGACGTTGGCGGACGATGTATATCTGCCGTACGTGGTGGGTGTCCTCGCCCCCCCGGCAAAGGTGACGTTATCCATGGGTAGGTGCGTTGTTGGATCGACATCCGTGCTGTAGAACTTCCAGGTGGTGCGGGCCATGCCGAGAAGCGTGGCACGTTGCTGAGACGACAGACCTGTATAGGGAGCGACCGAGCCCGGTTTTCACCGCGGCAGGCCCGCGCACACTCGTTGCTCGGGCGGGCCCACCCGGCAAAATTGCACTGGCAACCAGCACTGCTAACAACGCCACAATTCGAATAACATATCGTCTGGTCAAAACGTGCATGACCATGCTCCTTGTCTCCTATCGCTTCCTTCCGCCTCGAATCGATCGGATCTCGGCCGATGAGGGCTGCGTGAGTACCAGGGAGTAGATCAATCCGTGGGGACCTATTATGGCAGAAGCGGACCAGCAAGTGATGAGCAAGTCGAAGGCTTGACTGAGACATCCCCGAAGCCACATCGCCCCACCGAAAGGCGACCTGAGCGCCCGGCATACCTTGCGTGGCGCATACGGAAGTGGGATGGAAGCGGGATGATGTAATGGGTTGCAACTGTGGCGATAGGAGCGCCCTGCGGTTTGTCGGAGTGCACGGAGCCGCCATGCACTCCGCCCACTTATCGGACTCCTGACCGGAGCGATCCCAGACCTGCGCAATGCGCACCTTCAGCGTTTCAACTCCAAATATAGCTGTTTCACCCCTACTACACGCGGGGCGGCTAGTCTACTTGGTTGACGCCGCGTAGCTTGCCCACAATGCATCACTCGGCTTAATAGTCAGACCGAGACGTTTAACCAGTCTCGCAAACGTGGCAAGATTACTACTATTCACATCCGCATGCGGCACCCACAGGCGTATCGGAAGATTTAATGCTGATGCGCGAGATGATAAGAGCGAGGCGAGGCGAGTTCCGATACCGGTCCGACGATTGTTCGGCTTGACGAATAGCTCCTCAACGTCAAAACAGCCGTCGCGGACAACACCGAATCCCCATCCAAGATAATCATCGGAGGCCGAACTATAAATTTCGACTCCGTGAAGCACTCCACCGAATATGTCGGGCACTCCCCACTCGAGTTCTAGCCCCCCGGATTTAGAGCGGGACTCGGGCTGTGAATCGTACGGCGTAGTTATCATCCACGCCTCTTGCAGAAACAGTTTGAAGTAATCATAAGGAAGGTAGCCGTAGCCATGGTCACCCCAATGCTCCCCCCAAGAGTTCATGATTTTGAGCCGTTCCGCTCCATCGTCGTAGCCAACGACTAAGACAGAGTGACTCCCCACGAAGTCGTCTCCTCCCGTTGGGAATTCTATTACACCGCTCGGAGCAGAAAACCACTGACTTGTAGCGCGAATCGCGATCTGAACGGGATGCTGAGATGCAAGACAAATTCGACACTCGTCGAGCGACCTAACTCGCTGATAAGCTCCTACGCGCATTTTTCTGGCTAGTTCGTCGACGCCCGGAGGTTCCGTTGGAGGCCAGTGAGACGCATCGCCGTCGTACGGCCAAGCTGATTCTGGCGGAGCGCCCCAACCATGGGCGAAGCGCATCGCAGTGACGACCCATGCTCCTACCTTCGGGTCAGAAGAATATGTATTCTCCAACTGGCGACTTCGAACGTAGCTGTACATCACGCTGAAGCTTGGTGCCACATGAGCGCTTCCGATTTCTGACTATAACGAGTATTGCGTCAGGGCCTTCGGATGACGAGAAGCCCCGGCACAACAAACACGAACACGATGGCAGCAAAGACAACGACAATATCCATTGTTATTGACAGTGGCAAGTAGGCGAGAGGTAGAAGGGCAACACCAATAGCAAGACTGATGACGGACGCATGTAGGAAGTACACCCGTGAGAGAATCGGAACCGCTGCCCATTGGATGAATGCGTCGAGTCGACGATTTTGGTACTCGTCAAGACCTGGGGTCGCAGCGGGCCCAGGAACAGGGTCGTGTTTCGTCAGGTACGCAAGATAAACGGCTGAAAGGGCAATCGCCAAGCCTAGAAAAAGTGTGGCAAAAACACCCTGCACTGCAAGTGGGTGGCCACTCGGACTGGTGCTGTCTGCCTTGTAAGACAGGGCGAGGATCGCAGCGTACGCGGTGCTCACAGCAGCCCCAGCGGTCTGAATAAACTGAGCACGTGCCTGCGCACGATCTATCGCGGCTTTTGCGACATCTAGATAGGCGCTGTGCACCGCCTGATCAAGAACATACTCGTTCGACCAAGCGGCCTGCGATGTCTCTGTATCAGCAGCGGCCTGCGTCTTAGCAGCATCTTGAATAGCTTGATATCTCGCTGCGACAGCCTCTGTCTGAGCCTGATAGAGTATTTTCTTGAACTCTATCCGAGGATCATTCGGGGCAATATCGGGAAAGGGGGGCCAAGCGACAGCATCATCTGTAGGATTGGAGTCACCATCGGCCACCATAACAGACATCCAGGCTAGCTGCGAGGAGGTTCGTCGGCTCGTATCATCGTTGGGGGCACGTGGAAATGCGTCACGTCCAGTATATGGCCATCCACTGTGTGGAGCGGCTGTACACGATGGACATCCCGCCCTTCTTCATCTTTGTAGAACTCCGAGGCGGGGAAACGCTCTAACTCAAAGTGACAGTACATGGTTGAGTGCTCCACCTGTCCATCCTTCACCGTTCATGCTAAAGGGGCCAACCGGAGTATAGCAGCAGACGTTGACGACGGTGTTCCCGGGTCAACGTCTGCCCTCATGTCGCACTTGACCCGGTCCAGTGGACACACTCAAGGTTGGGACTGTGAGTCGCAGAAAGACGTGTCCACGTCCCATCAGGATCCATATCCACCCGAATTTCATGTTGAGGCCATTCGTCTCATCCGGTGGAGCGGGAAGTCCCTGGCCCAGACTGGCCGAGAGGTGCAGGTCACGTCCGAGACGCTTCGTCAATGGAGCAAGCAGGAGGACCGTGATGATGGCCAGCGCCACAATGGGTTGACTACCGAAGAACACCCTGCGGGCACCCAGGTAGCCCGTCGGGTGCGCCGTGAGGTCAAGACCTCACGGGACGAAACAGATCTTCCGCGAGGAGTTCTACTCCTGCTGCAACGCCCCGCCACATGTCGCTGACCTTGCCGCCGAACGGGCTGCCTATGAGTCCGACTACAGCACCGTCCATCCCCATCGACCCCTCAACTATCTCACCCCCAACAACACCTTTGCCAGTGCCAGGAGGCAGCGTGATCAGCGTAAAGCATTACCTGAACCCGTACATCGCCTTCCCCAGCGTCGATGTAGTCCCGGATACTAGCGATCGGCTGGTGGGTCAGTTCTAGGCTCAGCGTCACGGCCGTGGGCAGGGGGCCTGTCACCCCGTGACCGGCGAAGTGCCGGGCCATCAGGTCGAGAGATTCCTGTGAGCAGTCCATGACATCAGCTCCGGCAATGCCGTGGATGTGCAGATCGATCAGTACAGGCGATATACAAGCATCGCCGGAGCCATCGGTCGGCCCATAGCGACGTCCGTCCGTCACGATCTCCTGGATGAGCCCGTCCTCAATTACCACCTGGCCGGCTGGGGCAAGCCGATTGGCCAGCACCAATGTGCCTTGCAACGCATGGTTCGGCACGGTCACTTCCATACGCTTTACACCGGAACCGTCTCGCGTTCTGGCTGATAGGGGGGAAGGGTGCAGCGTGGACGGCGGTCGGTTCGGTAGCCCAGGGCGTACTCTCCTTGCAGCACGGTGTGGATCTCGCGCGTGCCCTCGTAGATGATCGGCGCTTTGGAGTTGCGCAGGTAGCGGAAGACGGGATACTCGTCAGAATAGCCGTAGGCGCCGTGGACCTCAACCGCGTCCGAGGCGGCCTCGAAGGCGGCATCGCAGGCGTACCACTTGGCCAGCGAGACGGCTCGATTGGATGGTTCGCCTCGATTCTTCAGCCATCCAGCCTTGAAGTAGAGGAGACGCCCCGCCTCATATTTGGCGTACATCTTGGCGATCATCTGCTGCACCAGCTGGAACTTGCCGATCTGCTGCCCGAAGGCCTCCCGCTGGTTGGCATACGTCACGCTGTAGTCGAGGCAGGCGCGGATGGTACCGCAGGCGCCGGCGCCCACCGTGAAGCGGCCATTTTCCAGGGAACTCATGGCGATCACGAAGCCCTCACCCTCCTCACCCAGACGGTTCTCAACCGGCACCCGTACGTCGTGCAGGGAGATGCTGCCGGTGTCTCCGGCGTGGATTCCCGCCTTCTGTTTGATGGGCGAGGTGGTGAAGCCCGCTCCCGCCTGGTCGCGGTGGACCACGAAGGCGGAAATGCCGCGGCCCCTGGCCTCGGGATCGGTCTTGGCGAAGATCAGGAAGGTGTCGGCATAGTCGGCATACGAGACCCAGGTCTTCTCGCCGTTGAGAATATAGGAATCGCCGTCGCGACGGGCAGTGGCTTTCATGCCCGCCACATCGGATCCCGCGTTCGGTTCGGTCAGCCCGAAGGCGCCAAACCGCTCGCCGGAGGCCAGGGGACGCAGGAGGCGCTGCTTCTGCTCCTCGCTTCCCCAGATGTAGATGCCACAGCTGCACAGGCCAGTGTGGACCGACATGATCGTTCGGTAGGCATGGTCGACGTATTCGAGTTCCTCGGACACCAGGCCGAGACTCAGGTAATCCATGCCCGCCCCTCCGTATCGCTCGGGGAAGCAGATGCCGGTCAGTCCGATCGCACTGAGCTTGGCAAAGGTTTGTGGGTCGTAGTAGTGATTGCTGTCGTTTTCCTGAATGGTAGGCGCGAACTCCCTGGCCATGTAGTCGCGCACCGTATCCACCAAGAGTTGTTGGTCGGGGGTCAGCGAGAGGTCGAGCATAGATATCTCCTGTGTGAGTCCATCATCTGATTCTTGGATTGCTCAAGAGATGACGGTAGTGTTCCTCAGTGGGACATGTGAGGGGCTTGAGTGGAGGCTCGCCATCTGACATCATCGACGGCCGTGGTGATTGCAATGGGACCCCTCAATTTTATCACGGTGCTCCCGCGGGTCATTGGCCCGCCTGCAAGGGTTCATGGCAGACAGTATAGGCGTTCGCGCGGTCATTTGTATATACTCTGAGGTGTGGAGATACCGCCCGAGGTCCAGATCGTCTGGGACAAGCACAACCTCTTCCACCTTCTCATGGAACGTGGACTTCGCGGCATCACCGTGGAGGACGTCGAGCAGGTGCTGATCGATTCCGACACGCGATCTCGCACTCTGCCTACAGCCGCTGACCTGCACATCGGCCGGGGCCCGACAGGCCGGCCGCTTGCCGTAATCACCGTCGGTGTCGCCGAGCTATACCCCAAGACCGCCTGATGGGTCACGGAGAAGACCTGGAGGAAAGCCCATGACCACTCCGTATGAGCACATGACCGACCAGGAACTCGAGGTGCTCACCGAGCACGCCCTGGATGAGCATGAATCGGGGACCGCGCGGTTTCACCCACGTGATGAAGCAGCCCGCCGTACGACCGGTACCGTTCCCATCTCCTTGCGAGTCCCAGCCGCCTTGCTGGAGCGCGTCAAAGCGGCTGCAGCAGCACGTGGCATGCCCTATCAACGGCTCATCAAGGTCTGTCTCGAAGATGCGCTGGCGCGCAATGCCCCCGAGGTTATACCCCAACCAGTGATCCTTCGCTTGTCTCCCGAGGAGATCACGCGCTTGCAGGAATCCGGTTCGCTCGACATCCATCTCGAAGCCATCTAAACCAAAGCGGTTGACTTGAGAGAATCGCGGCTCATCTCTGCTTCGATGCAACGACAGCAAACGCCTCGGGCTTGCCGGTGAGACGGGTAAAGCCTGCTTCCTTGAGTCGCCGTATGACGCCTCTGGTCACGCTCTGCCCATACCTGCTCTCTGGGTTGCCGATGTAGTGGAACAGACGCCCATGGGTCCGAAGTACGCGGAAGACCTGGCGATAGAACTCGCCTGAGTACAACTCTCCCGCCAGACTGAAGGTGGGAGGATCGTGCAAGACCAGGTCGAAGGATGCGGCGTCCATGGCCTGGATTTCCTGGTAGGAGTCGCCCACCAGTTGAGTGATGCGTGGATGGGTAAAGAGTCCGTGCGACCACGGGTTGAGGCGCGCAATATCCAGCACGGTCTGATCGATCTCGATCGTGATCACCTCGCCGGCCGTCTTGGCCGCCTCGATTGCGGTGTACCCAAGACCGGTCGTCGTGTCCAGCACTCTGCCGCGGACCGGCATCGCCGCACGCATTTTGCTGGCGGTGTCCAGAGCTGGAGTACTCCGCTTGATGCGGTGCATGGTGAAGCCGGAGTTGATCAAAGTAGGAGCAGATTCTGTGGCCAGTAGGGTATAGGCGCGCTGTAGCTCTTGGGAAAACGCATGGATTCTCCGCACACTCTTCTCCGCAACCAGCCAGCAGGCCTCAGGATTGGCGGCAATCTGCGCCATCTCATCCCAGGAGAGCATGCTACCAGACGGCAGCATCGCTCCGCTCTGGTCGAGCATGACTTCTTGCCTGGTCATGCCGAGGTCCAGTGAGGTGACGACGGATTCGGCTTGCTGCTTTCGCGCCTCCAGGAGAGGCATCACCTGACGAGCCGACAGCACCAGGGGACGGTTGGTCAACGACGGACCTGGCTGAAAGCAGCCGCCGCGCTACACCTGCGCCAGTACATACACCCCATCGTCGGTCCCCGCGTAGAGCGTGTGCTGGGGAACGGCGTAGGCCATCGAGCGAACCACCGTGCCGTTGTTTGCCACCGACAGGCCGGCGGAGAGGTTTTTCCAGTGGGCGCCATAATCGGTGGTACGGAACACGCCAAAGCCGATGGTGCCGACATACAACGTGCTGGGGTGGCCGGGAATGGTGACCAGGGCGGAGCCGTGGTCGTTCACATCCGGCATGCCGGCGGCTACCTTCTGCCAGGTTGTGATGGACATGGAGGCACGCCACACGGCATTGCCCATGGTTCCCACGTAGACATGATCGGGCGTGACAGTCAGAGACATTATGGCGCCGCCATCGTTGAGATGGTGACCAAACGGGCGCCAGGTCTGCCCCGCATCGCGGCTGTAGAGTACGCCCGCGCTGTGCAGGGCGCTTCCCGACACCGCCGAGCCGGCAAAGACCACTGTGCTGCTGCCCGGCGTCCAGGCAATGGCGCCGGCCGCGCCTTGCGTGATAGCGTAGCGCCGCTGCCAGTGCAATCCGCCATCCCGGCTGAGATAGATGCCGCCCGCCGCCCCGGCCAGGATATGGCGGGCGTTGCCCGGCTGCACCGATACCGAGAACACGCCGAGCGGTGTCACCAGATGCTGCCGCCAGTGAGTGCCGCCGTCGGTGCTGACATCGACGTACCCGGAATTGTCGCAGCCCAGCACAGTGCGGTCATTCGGCAGCAGGTAGACATCGCCCACACTGTCGCTCTTCAGCACCCGCTTCCAGCTTTGCCCCCCCAGAAACGGGTAGATTCCGGACTCGGTTCCGGCAAAAGCAAGGTCCGGCTTTTTCGCGCCCACCGCCATGCTATGCACCGATAGGCCGGAAAGGCCAATGCTCTGCCAGCGGGTGGCGCTGGGGGAGTGATTCGCGTGGGCCGCGGTGGCGGCAGGGACGACCAGGCCGCACAGGACGAAAACCATGATGGGAAGGGGCGCGGTGCGGCGCCGTCTTGAGGCTCGAGAGATGGCCATAGATAGCTCCAGAGAAAAGGGTGGATACTGGAACGGGGAGCTGGCCGGGCGATATGCCGCCGGAGCGAACTCACAGTCTTCCTTTTTATAGTACGTACCGAAGCAGCCGACGGAGCACAACCATCGCCGGCCAAGGAGAGCCTGAATTACTATCGCACTCGACGGCCTGGTCCCGGAGCTGATGCAGCGAGCGGGCGTGCCGGGTCTGGCCATGACGCTGGTAGCAGAGGGAGCCCCCATCTCGAACCACGCCTTCGGGGTGAAAAGCGTGGCCACCCAGGAGCCAGTGACGGTGGACACGGTCTTCGAGGCGGCCTCACTGAGCAAACCGGTCTTCGCCTATGCCGTGCTCAAGCTCTGCGAGCGAGGCCATCTCGATCTGGACGCACCGCTGGCCGGCTATCTCTATGAGCCGTACGCCGCCTATGGACTGGAGACGGCGGGTCCCCGGCCGGCCCGCATCACCCCTCGCCACATTCTGAGCCACACCTCGGGCATGAGTAACTGGCAGGAAGATTGCATCGGCCGCATCTCATTTGACCCCGGCGAGCGATTTTTTTACTCCGGCGAGGGCTACATGTATCTCCAGCACGTGGTGGAGGAGATCACCGGCGCACAGCTTGGCCCCTACCTGCAGGCGAACGTCCTGGAGCCATTCGGCATGGTCGACAGCAGCTACACCTGGCTCCCACACTACGCTGGACAGTTAGCGGAGGGACATGGCGAGGGACGATCCCCCGAGGCGGGCACGCACTGGCCGGAGGCGCTGGCCGCCTACAGCCTGTATACCACGCCCGCCGATCTGGCCCGCCTGGTGAGCGAGATCCTGCACCTCGGCCATGGCGACCGCTTTCGGCTCAGCGCCGCATCGGTCGAAGCCATGCTCACGCCGCAGGTAGCGATCGACACCTCGATCTCCTGGGGACTGGGCTGGGGGTTACAACCGGCTCCCAGCGGCTTCAGTTTCTGGCATTGGGGCGACCTGGGAAACTATCAGGCCTACGTCGCCGCCTCACGCGAACAGGGCGATGGGGTGGTCATCATGGCCAATAGCTCAGGTGGATTGAGTATCTGCGGCGAACTCACCACCGCCGTCCTCGGTCCCGAGTACGCCGCCGGAATCGAGACGGTGATACGGCGCGCTTGGTGACGGCGTCTCCGCCGCGGAGGGGTTAGAGCCGTTCCAGGAGGGCGGAGACCTCCGAGGCATGACGGAAGCGAATCAGCGTGGTGGCATAGGATTGCAGGGCCTCAGCCGTGGCCAGACGGGTCACCGCGCCGTCGTCATCCGGCGCAGACGGGAGGGATGGGACGTTCGCTCGGTGGTACGTCCAGGTGTTCTGCAAGAACCATCGAAGGTTGCGCCACCCTGCATGCCGGTTGTTCCCCGCCAGATCGGCCTTCACATGACGCACCACGATACGCCAGGCGGCCACATGGAACGGAAGGTCGAGCCAGAGAATCAGGTCCGCGGCGCGAAGCAGTTCGTCCGTCCACCACAGGAAGATACCCTCGGTGATCCAGGCGGGTTGGGCGGCGATGTGATGGATATCCGCCAGCTTCACCTCCAACCGGCGCTGGGCTCCAGCGCCTCCCTCGTACCCAATCCGATCGAGGTCGTAGACGGGTGCATCGAGCAGCGTGCCAAGCCGGCACGCCAGCGTCGTCTTGCCGCTGCCGCCTCCGCCAATGATGTGGATTCTTCGCGCTGTCGCCACCAGTCGCACCGGCGCCTCCCGGTCTGTCGTCTGCGTCAGTCCCATCTGATGCAGTTCCACAGCTCCACCACGCGGCCCTCGGCGACGCGCGTGAATTCCAGCGCCATACCTGTCCGCGGTCGAGCCGCGGACAGGCCACGGAAGGTGACGCGAGCAGCTACCCAATCGCCATCGGCCAGCAGATCCTCAACGGTAGCAGTGATATTGGGATAGGTAGCGAAGAGGTAGGACCACACCGCTTTGATACCCTCCCGCCCCGGCGCCTGCTCGGGCCCGGCGGTGTGATCAACCATGTCACCGGCCAGCAGTGTATCCAGCGCGTCAAGGTTCCGACGGTTAAACGCGTCGTACACCCGGTGGGCGAGCATCTTATTGTCGTTCACTGCAATGATGTACTCCTGTGATATAGCGTACCGCGACCGGCTCATGGGGCGACAGTGTGGTGAGGGCGTGCCCGCACCGCTTCGCCGTCCCACCACGATCGACCGTCGATCCACCGTAGAATCGGTCTTCAGACCGTCGAGGGAAGGACCGCGCGGCAGCGCCGGTCCTGTGCCGTACCACCATGGTGTTCCTCGACTGCGCTGGCGGAGTGGGATGGTCGAGTCACCCACAGGTGTCCTTCCCTGCTCCGCTCCGTGGTGGGAGACCGGACGCGGGTGCATGCGAGCACGGAGCCGCGCAGGGGAGGAGCGTGTCAGGCGGACGCTGGTGCTACGGCGGCGAGATACGGCGGTATGGTACTGCCGTGGCACGGGCCGGCGCCGACGCTTGCGCGCGGCGCCTCCACCGGACGATCTGAAGATCGATTCTACGCATTGTGGCGGGACACATCCTGGTGGGAACTGTGCCGCGCGACACTGTCCGCCCCGCTCGTTACAGTGGCGGCACCAACTCGAAGTAGCGATCCAGCAGCGCGGCATCGCCGCGCACATCCAGGCGCTCGGCCGGCAGCCGGCCCCAGAGAAAGAGGAACAGATCCGAGGCTGTGCCCCGTACCGCGACATCACCTTTGGCGTGCTGGCGGGTGACCGTTACGTCCTCCGAATCGAAGCACAGGAGCCACTCGCCCTCGCCGTCGGTGCGATGGAAGTGGTAGGTCTCGCCACTCCCGATCCGCGGCTCCTTCCACTGCCGGCGAGCCGGCAGCATGACATCGAAGGTCTGGTCGATGCCGTCCCGGGCCAGCGCGGTATCAATCGGCTGGGTACAATCATGGGCCAGTTGCGCATCCCAACGATGAACGGCGGTCTCGATCGGCATCATTCGCAGATAGTGCGACGCCCGATTGTTGCCAGACCAGCTCCACACCGGCTCCTCCGGATCGGCCTCGCGCAGGACACGCTCCAACTCCGCGGCGCCCTCCTCGAACCAGCGGATCAGGCCGGTGGGAATGGTGGCGAGATCGGTCGTACCCTCCATGATTTGCTCGAACCAGGGCAGCAGGCCAGGCACCTCGGCAAACATCTCGCGCTTGATGCCTTCCGGCTGCTGCGCCCGCATGCTCACCAGCCGTGCCTGGGCGCGATGCACCGCGCCGGTATGCACTACCAGATCGGCCACATACCAGCCAGGGCAGGAAGGCACGGGGGCATCAAGCCCACGCCGTGCCGCGGCAGCCAGGGCCAGGGCGTCGACGTGCAAGACCGCGAGATACTCCTCCTGATTCATGCCCCACCATACAACACGCCGCCGAGCCAGGGAGTATAGTACGGCGTGGGGCATGATTGACGATGGCGCGATACGAAGTGCAAACTCCCCTGGGACGCGGCGAGGTGTTGGCCCGGGCCGAACGATTCTTTGGCAAGCGCGGCCTGGGACTGCACATGACCGAAGATACCGAGACGGTCATCACCTGGCGCGGCGCCGGCGGCATGGTCTCGGTCAGCGTGCGGCCGGCGCCCAACGGGAACACGGTCGAGGTGGCCGCCACCGAGTGGGATGCGCAGGCCAGGCAGTTCCTGCGGAGCGTGCGCGGGTCCGCCTGGCGTAGATGGTTGAGCGCGGTCAAGCTGTGATCAACCCGCGATCCACAATGCCTCGCCGCGGGCAAAGTCACGTCTCCCGTACCAACGCTCACTCGATTGCAATCTCGGTGCTCACCCTGCTGCTCACCGGCTGCGGCATCGCTAACAGCGCGCAACCGTCATCGCACCAGTCCCAGCCATCACTGCCCGACCTGACGCATTATGTGGACCCGCTGATCGGCACCGCCGGCGACGGGAATGTCTCGCCGGCCGCCGATGTCCCCTTTGGCATGGTGCAGTGGGGCCCGGACAGCAGCGCAGGCGGTCTGGTCAAGCCAGGCGGCTACCAGTACGGCGATCGGATTATCCGCGGCTTCAGCCTGACGCACCTGAGCGGAGCCGGCTGTGCGGCCTTTGGCAACGTACCGTTCATGCCGACGGTGCGCCCGATCTCCGTCCCTCCGTTGCTGAACGGCTCGCCATACTCCGACCGTTTCCGCCACAACCAGGAGCAGGCCCTTCCCGGCTATTACGCCGTTCGATTGGCCTCGGGTATCCGCGCTCGGCTCACCGTCACCACCCGTACCGGGCTGGGCGCCTTTTCGTTTCCAGCCGCGCCCCGCGCCACCGTATTGATCGATCCGGCAAACAGCGCCGAGGCAACCGCGGGATTGAGCGTGCGCAACACGGCCTCGGTGCACATCAGCGGGCAGGACACGGTCACCGGCTCGGCCGGCAGCGGTCGCTTCTGCAATCTGTCGAATCGCTACACGGTCTACTTCGCGGCACGCTTTAATCGGCCGTTCCAGAGCTTCGGCACCTGGAACGGTGGCGCCTTCAGGCCAGGCTCCCGGCACAGCGATGGATCGACCGCAGGCGCCTACGTGCAGTTCGACAACCGACAGCAGCACACGGTGCTGGTCAAGGTCGGCGTCTCCTATCTCAGCGCGCGCGCGGCGCTGCGGAACCTGAACGCGGAGAATCCCGGTTGGAACTTCGCCGCGATGCGGGAGGCGGCCGGGGCGCGCTGGAACCGTCTACTGAATCAGGTGCAGGCCACCGGCGGCACACCGGCGGAGGAGCGGGTCTTCTACACCGCGTTGTACCACTCCCTGCTGTTCCCCAGCGTATTCAGCGATGCCGATGGGCGCTATCGCGGATTCGATGGGCGGGTACACATCGCACGCGGCTATACTCAGTACGCCAACTACTCCGGCTGGGACATCTATCGAACCCAGGCGCCGCTCCTGGGCTGGCTGGCACCGCAGCAGGCGAGCGACATGATGCAGTCGCTGGTATCCGATGCTCGCCAGGAGGGCTGGTTGCCCAGGTGGCCGGTGGCCAACGCGACCACCGGCGAGATGAACGGCGATTCGGCCGATGCCATCATCGCCGGCGCGTACGCCTTCGGCGCCCGGCGATTCGACGCGCATGGCGCGCTTCAGGCCATGCTGAAAGGCGCCAGTCAGCCGGGATATGGTCCGAACGGGTATCAGGAGCGACCCGGGCTGGGAGATTATCTGCAGCTCGGCTACCTGCGTCCGGTTTCCGGCGGTTGGGGTTCCGCCGCCACCACGCTAGAATTCGCCGTCGATGATTTCGCCATCGCCCAACTGGCCGGATCGCTGGGCGACCAGGCCACGCAGAGAGCCTATCTGCACCGCGCTCAGAATTGGCGTCATCTCTACAACCCCGCGACCGGCTATCTCGAGCCGCGCCTGCCGAACCACGCCTTCCCACCCGCCTTTAACCCGACCTTGGACGAGAATTACGTCGAGGGCAACGCGTCGCAGTACACCTGGATGGCGCCGCAAGACCTGCGCGGCCTGTTCCAGCTGATGGGGGGCAACCGGGCGGTGACTGCGCGGCTAGACCAATTCTTCACCCACCTCAACGCCGGTCCGAACGCTCCGTACGACTGGGCGGGCAACGAGCCAGGACTGGAGATCCCCTGGGAGTACGACTTCGCCGGCCGGCCCTGGCGGACGCAGGCAGTGGTCCGGCGCATCATGCGCACGGTGTATCTCCCCACGGCAGCCGGCCTTCCGGGGAACGACGACCTGGGCACCATGTCGGCCTGGTACGTCTGGGCGGCGCTGGGCCTCTATCCGGAGATTCCGGGCGTGGGGGGACTGGTGGTCGGCAGTCCGCTCTTTCCCCACATCGTGGTCCAAGCGGCCAGCGGCCGCACGCTGACCATGAACGCGCCCGGCGCCGCCGCTCAGCATCCCTACGTGCAATCGCTCACCCTCGACGGACGGCCCTACCCTCGCACCTGGCTACCACTCCAGGCACTCGGCCCGCACCCCACACTCCGATTCCAACTCAGGGCCACCCCGAATAAAGCGTGGGCTAGCGCTCCCGCCGCCGCGCCGCCGTCATTTCCTGCGGGGTAGAGGAACCGAGCGAACAGAGCGGCCCTGAGTCTCCTCCGTCGTGCTGACCACCATACGACCACTACTGTCTGCCTCGATCAGAGCGTGACTTCAGTCCTCCTGGACCATCGTCTCCCACCACGTTTGGAGTGGCTCCTGCCTGCCAGGACGGAACCGTCCACGGATTTGAACACTCTGTAGCGTCCGCCGCACGACCTGCCGGTCCTCTTGCGTGATGTCGCCCCACGCCTTGATAAGGCTAGCTGTTGTATGAATCACAACATGCGGCGCTCGCTCGCCGAGGATCCGAATTGCCTTCCGCTCGTCGGTTGCAACATCGCAGTTTCGATGGACTGCGAGCGCGCATGTCATGGCCTCACCATCATCGAGATCAGCCGCAAAATCGATGTAGGCAGCTTCGTCTTCCTCGGATTCAGGTCGCATCATCGCCAGCAGGTCTGCAGTGATCAGCGGCTGGACGCCAATTGCCTCACGCTCGGCCGTTCCGTCCTCCCCTTCATCCTCCAGCAGGATATAGAGAGCTTCCTCCGTCACCTTTTCAGCGACGCAGAACCGAGAGGGGAGGACAGACAGGATCTGCTCAATGCGGCCTGAAGCAAAGAGATTGATAAGGCAACAGGCATCGAGCAGAATCCTTCGGCCCCGCGGATCGTCAGGCGCCATGAGCCGAAAGAGACTCGCCGAGGTCGAGGGAAACGGTGTCGAGCTGTCCATCATCAGACACGTGGACGAACTGAGCCAATTCGTCCACGATCCTGCGTGCGTCCAGGCGATCCGTGCGGAGATAGCGGGCCAACTGTCCTTCACTCAGGTCCCCACGGAGGTACGCCATCACCGCGAGGTAGCGATAGCGGGAGGGAAGCAGCTTTTCGTCCGCCGGATGTTCCGGCAGCTCCAGAATCCTTTGAGCCTCATGGACGCGGAAGCCCTGAGCTTCAATGCGTTCCCAGGTGCCGGTCGGAATAAGACGCACTTCCTCGAGTCGAAGGATCAGGGCTTGAACCGAGACGAAGTAAAAGTGAGCCAGGGTACAAAGATCGGCCAACTTCAAACCTCCCTCCCGGCTCCGGCGTAGCTGATGGAATCTCCGCTTGAGTCCCGTTGCCGGCATCAGAAAGGACCGCGCAAAAGTGTCGGCGAAGCGCTCCTGGCTGGGGAGACGCTGGTACCTCTTTAGAATGCGAACTTCCGGTTGGTAGCGACTGGTAAGAAAGTGGCCGTAGTCATGCCCCATGGAGTTGCGTCGCCGCTCCTCAGGGTGCTTGCGATTGACCGCGATACAACCGCCGAGTTCGTCCGTATAAGCGAACATGGCACCGACGCGGGAGGGGAGGTCCATATAGAAGATGCGAAGTCCCACATCCTGGTCGAGAACCTGACGAAGGTTCGGCAGGGGGCCATCACCCAGTCCGAGTCGGTTGCGCTCGGCCGTCGCAACATCGTCCGCCGCCGCTTCGGGCGCCGTTCCTTCAATAGAATACGGCGGAGGATAGGCCCGCGCCAGAGGAGCATCGCAGATCCGCTCCAACTCCAAATAGTCCTCACAGAGACGCTGGAACTCAAACACGGATGGTTCGATCTCCGCCTCCATCGAGATTTCCGGAGCGAGCGTGGCCCGAAGCTGCACAGCGAACGGTTCGATAGGACCACGCTGGCGGAGCAGTTCCCCAATACCACGACCATAGTAGGCCGCGAGGTGCACGAGCTCTGACGGCTGAAGACGACGCTCTCCCTTTTCAATGGCAGTCATCGTCGTACGGGCGACACCCAAAAGGTCCGCTGCCTCTTGCTGCGTTTTGCCCCGAGCCTTCCGAGCTTCCTGCAGACGCCGCCCTAACTCACGCGGGTCGAGCGACCGCAACACGTTTTGATCCATTTAGCTCATCACCCTTCCTGACACCATATGGGCACTTGCCTGCCCAACCGGGAATAGCTCCCACTCATTGCAGTAGCAGCGATAGAGGTTTATGAGGCTCGCGAACTCGACAAGCCCCAGCCGCATGGACTGACCCGACAATGTCAGATCAGAGACCAATTCTAAGCTAGAACTGTCAGAAGCGCAAAGTCAACCGGACCAAGGACATGAGCGCACCACCGAGTCGATGCCCGTGCGGCATTAGCTGGCACGCGGAGAGCTATCGCCATCGTGCCATTAGCCTCGCGGCCTCTGATCACACGGCGGAGAAGCATGGTGCATGGCGTGCGGAACGTTGGTCTCCCAGACGGAACTTCGGCGGGGTTGGCGATCTCCTTGCGCTGAGGAGTCCGTCCCTCGGTTACAGCCGTGCCTGCTTCGCCGCGGTGGCACAGATGGTGATACCAACCAGCGCCACGGCGATCCCGGCTCCCAGCAGCAGTCCCGGCAGGAAGTCTGGGACCACGGCGCCGGAGACGCGCGTCAGGGCGATCCAACCCAGGATCAGCAGTACCCCGACGGCGAGCAGTTGGCGCGCCTCGAAACGTCGGTCCCACGGTTTCATGTGCAGCATCATCGCACCCTCCCGACCCGTGATACATTTCTAGTATCACACGGTAGACACATGCCAGACGATCTAGCGTCACCTCCGTCCCTAGGCCCCCCAGCGCGCCAGTTGAAGGACGCCGACTTTGAACATACACAGATGACCAGGACCACCAATACGGTCCAGCTAACCGCGGTCGGGATCGAGGAGCCGTGAATAGATTCGCTCGCGAGCTCGACCGCACCCTCGCGCAGCTTACCGTGCCGCAGGGATACACGCTCTCCATCGGTGGGAGCCTGGCGGTGACGGCCCACACGTACGGCTCGCCGAGTGGTACCCGAGCGACGGAGTTTGTTGCCGGTGCACTGCTGGCCTTCGTTCTGCTGGTTGCCGTCGCCGCTCGCCCCTCGGCCGAGCCAGGACTAACAGCGGCACTCGCCGGCCTCGCCCGCTACAACATCACGCCGCTGGCAGTCATCGCGCTGGTGGCCCTCGTCGTGCATCTTGTGCCATCGCCCGCCGTCGGGTTCTTCCTGGCCGGCGCCTTCGCCGCGGGTGGATATGCGCTGGCTGTCTCCCTCTTCGAGGTATACACGCGCCGCTGAGCTTGCCGAAGCGGCAAGTCACGGCGAGGTGAGGGAACTGGGACAGTCCATCATTCGATGGACGCAACGTCCAGCAAGACCCCACTTAGTAGGCATCTGTTCCCTGAATCACTCTGTCTGCCTTCTCCTGTGGACGCTCGCGCGCGATATACGCATCTTCCTCCGCCATCCATGCGTCCCATTGGTCGCGTGCTTCCACACCATCGCGCTCCAACCCCCGCCGTAATCGTTCCTCTCGGGGAGTCTCGACCCAAATAGAGTAGGAGAGGAATGGCCTGAATGCGGCGCGGGATGCGGAAACACCTTCCAGGATGACGAAGGGCGTTGGGGGAAGGTCTTGCCATTCCGCCAAACGCCTCGTTGCCCAATCATACCGCTGGTAGTGCGCGGTCGTATTCCTGGATAACGGTTCAAGCACCTGCGTGAGCAAGCGCGGCCACCACTCCAGTGGTGTCTCCCAGCTGGCGAAGTCGTCGGTGTGGACGATCGGAACGTTTCCCAGAGCTGTCGACAGATGCTCCGCAAGCGTGCTTTTCCCCGACCCGCCCGGCCCGTCTATGGCGATTACCCGCGTGGTCATCGGAGGGCAACCAGGCGCGGCCTGTATGTGTTCAACAAGCTGCTGGAGAAGAGTCGACACGGCTTAATGGGTTTCCTTTTGCACGACAATTAACCCGCTAGTTTCGATCCTTCCCCAGGACCACGAGCACCACACCGGTAAGTATGACCACCAGCGCCAGGAGACCAACCGCTGTAATCCGCTCGCCGGCCAGTCCCACCCCAAGCAGTACGGCGACCAGCGGATTCACGTAGGCGTAGCTGGTGGCCAGGGTGGGACGAGCGTGGCGCAGCAGGTAGGTATAGGCGCTGTAGGCAACCAACGATCCCACCAGTATCAGGTAGCCCATGGCGAGCAGCGATGACATGGGAAAGACCGACGGCATCCGTTCCCCCACTGCGATGCCGGCGACGGTCATCAGCGCTCCTCCCACCATCATCTCCGCCGCGCTGCCCATCATGCCATCCGGCAGCGTCAGTTTGCGGCTCCAGACGGTGCCGAACGCCCAGGAGCAGGAGGCGAAGAGGAGGGTGATCGCCGCCAAAGGATTGGCTCGCAAGCCACCTGTCAGGTTCAAGAGCACCACTCCCGAGAACCCCACGACCAGGCCGATCCACTCCCGTCCGCTCGGCCATCGCCCCAAGATACCGGCAAAGAGCGCCGCCCAGAGCGAGACCGTAGCGATCATCATGGCAGCTAGACTCGATGAGACGCGTTGCTCCGCCACGGCCACCAGACCGTTGCCGCCCACCAGGAGAAACGCGCCCAGTGTGCCCGCTCCTACCCACTGCTGCCGTGAGGGCGCCTGGGCGCCCCGTAGCCGAAGCACGGTGAAGAGCGCGCACCCGGCGATGAGAAACCGGACACCCGACATGAGGAGTGGGGGAAGGCCGGCTACCGCGTACCGGATCGCGAGATAGGTCGAGCCCCAGATGATGCAGACGGCGAAAAGAGCGCCCCACACTCCAGGTGCAATGCCCAATGGCCCAGTCCGCGCTACGCTGCTCGACCTACCTTCGGCGCCTTCTCCCTCGCTCTGCAACTCTATTGGCCTGCTCATACCACTCCATGCTCATGGATTGAGCAGACAATGCCAGATCATTCCTGCACAGGAGATTATAAGAGACAAATCGGTACCGCGGGATAGTAGTGGAAATGGCTCGTTATGTTTCCGCTCCCTCCCCGTTCTAACCTCGACCCACCAGACAACCGGGTGAGGATGGAATGGATGTGACGGCCACCGAGGGACTCTTCGAACGGGAAGAGCGGATTCTGCCTCACCGGAGCGACCCCATTGAGGAGCAGTTGCGTGCGTTGCTGGAGCGATACCAGGGACCGATCTATCGGTATCTACATGTGCTGGCAGGCGATCCCGAGAGCGCCCTGGAGTGCGCGCAGGAGACCTTCGTGCGTGCCTATGACAATCTGCGGGCAGGCAAACCGGTCAACGGCCAGTGGCTCTACAAGGTGGCACGCAACCGCGCCATCGACGAGCTGCGCCGGCGCGGCCGGGAAGACCGCGATGAAGGAGCGCTGGAGAGTATGACCGCCCCCGAACAGCACATCTCAGGCCGGACCGCCGCGGTTCGGCAGGCGCTCGACCGCCTATCGCCGGAGGAGCGCGAGGTTCTCTATCTCTTTTCGGTCGACAAATTCAAAGCCGCTGAGATCGGCGCCATGCTGGGGATCAGCGTGGACGCGGTACGGATGCGCGTCTTTCGGGCGCGCCAACGCTTTCGTCTGGAATACGGAGACCCACGATGAACGACCACCAGGAGTTTTTGATCTTGCTCGCGGTGCGAGACGATCTGTCGACCCAGGAGGAGCACGCGCTGCAGGCACATCTAGCCGGCTGCTCGGCCTGCCGGCTGGCCGGCGAAGACTACCGCCGGCAGGATATGGCCCTGAGCGCACTCACCGCGGACTCCGCGCCGGTTGTGCTGGAGCAGTGGGTACGGAGCCAGGCACGGCCTCGCCGGCGACTCCCAGGTATCCGCTGGCGATGGGCCGGCAGTGTGGCCCTGGCAGCCGTCTGTGTCCTCGCCATCGGCATCGCGGTCCTGTCGGGCCACCGCACAGCCACCCCGGCCAACGCTTACGAGATTCTGCGCCAGGCGGCGCAGGCCGGCAACTCGGCCTTTCCCTACACCGGCTCCTCGGACGCCAGTTACGTGAGCTTGCCAATCTACCAGTTGCCGGCCCGGGCGGTGCTGGATCTTGGCCGGCAGCACGTCCGCGTGGATTGGGCGGTGCGAGACCGCACCCATTTTCGGGTGGATATCCACACGTTGTCGCCCGCCATCGAGCAGGGCACGACGGCCATTGTGGTCAACGGCCGCGTCATTACCAGCTATGATACGCGTACCGAAACGGCCGGGCGATCGGCGCTGTCACCGAGGTTCTATCTCAAGAGCGGCGCCCTTCCGGGCTTCCTGCAGGAACCTGACCCGGCGCAGAGCATCCAGCGCTATCTCGCGTCGATCCGGCAGCCGAATCAGCCGTTCTGCTTCCCCCGTTACGCCCGCCTCCAGATCGTTCGGCAGGAAAAGCTCCTCAACCGGACGGTGGACGTGGTGGATTTCGGCCCGCTGGTGAGCCACGACGTGATAAGCGGATGCTCCTTCCAGCATCCGGGACCGTGCGTCCACCACCGACAATCGTTTGGCTGGGCGCGCGTCTGGGTCGACCGAGACCACCCGTTTATCGTGAGATACGAACAGCACGGCATGCCGCGCGATCCGCACAACCTGGAAACGGCGGGCGCCCAGCTGCACTATAGCGTAACCGCGCTCCATTTCGGCCAGGATCCCTCCGTGGCGGAGCTTGCCGGCTATCGCCCGCCGGTGCCGGTGGTTTCGACCGGACAGTGGACCGTCCTGAGCAGCGGTATGTCGTCCGGTCCTCAGACGGCTCCCGCGCCATTTCTCACGCCCTCCGCTCCGCCTGGCGTGGGTGGCCGTCCGTTCGTCAGCGAGGGAACCGATCAACGCCTGGACGGACCACTCCAGCGAACCACCGCGGTTGATGTGCTGTTCGACCAGGGGACGCATATCACGACCTATACCTCCAACCACCGGCCCTTCGGCCTCTACGCCAGCGGACCATATCTGCTGGTGCAGGAGCGCATCCAGGTACATGGCCTCCCTCAGCCGCTCCTGGCCGGCCATGTGACCACGGCTCACAGGTGCACGATCCATTCCGGCGCCTATGCCGATGGTCAGCGCTGGGCCTCCTTGCAGCACGGCACAGTTGCCGTCCTGGTTTCGACCGACAGCTTGAGCGACCAGCGATTGGTGCGCTATGTGATGCACAAAGTCTGCCCCTGAGCGGGCCAGAGAGGAGCTTCCACGCATGACACCCTTTGTTCGTTTTCTCCTTCCCCTGGCCGCGGCAGCGCTGGCGCTGACACTGGGACCGGCCGCGGCCTCCCGTCCGGCGCAGCGCAGCGCCACCTCGTCGGGCGCAGCCTGCCAGCCGAATCAATATCAGGTGCAATCGCAGTCGGGAGCAGGACCGTTCGGGCCGGCCAACGACCCATTCATCACGCGGCCACTGCTTGCCCACGCGACCTTCGCCTATCTCAACGTCGGCCCTTCCATGCCGCACTTCGTGCTGCAGCTCGACACCCGCCACACCTGGCGGGCAGGCACGCTGCGGGTCTCACTCAACACCGGCCACGGCCGCTCCACGCCCTCCGTGCGGGTGGTCCACCAAGCCTGGCCAAACTACACCTGGGACCTGGGCGCCTTCCCGGCCGGCGCGGTGGAGCGGGTCAGTATCGAGATGCATCTGCCGGCTGGCGCGCACTACATGACCGTGATGCAGACCTTCGGCGATGTCGGTCGGGATGGGCGACCAGACCCGAAAACGCTGGTCCAGGGGGGTGGCGGCGGCGAGGGCGGGATGACCTAGTGGATCATGCCGGGACGACCATATCCCCTCAGAGGCTCACGATCGTGAAGTGACGGATCATGATTGGGACATCCTGGCCGGTGAGATCCACCTCTCCGCCTGCCAACAGATGGCGGTCCAGCCCGCGGATAAGGACGCGGCCATCGACGATGAGGCGCAGCATTTCGCCCTGTACCTCCATCCGGTAGGTGTGCCAGCGAGTATCGATTGGCGGCAGGTGGGCATCGCCGATGATGGTGTCATACCCGGCGCGAACACTGTCGTCACGATAGATGATCGAGTACGAGGTGCTGTTGGTACAGCAGCCGCTCACGGCAAAATCGTCGTAGCGTTTCCCCTGGCGGCGGATGCTGAGGTGAAAACCGATTCCCTGAGAGACGGGACGGGCCTGGAATTGGATGGCGTAGTTCGCGATGCCGTGCGCTCCCGGCTGGAAAGGGGGCAGGATATAGGTGGCAGCACGCTGGTAGGTAACGGGAGGGCTGATGAGTATGCCGTGCTTGACCTGCCAGCCGCCGCTGCCACCGCCTCGAACCTTCCACCCGTTCAAGCCGTGTGACCAGACGGCGTGGTAGAGGAGCATGCCGGGAGTGCAGGTAGGTGGACATCCTGCTCCGGCGGGTACCTGCGTGGGAGTAGGCAGCACCGGCAAAGCGGTGGGTGTGGGAGTTGGACTGCTGGGCCCGGTATTCTGAGGCGTGGCAGTTGGTACGGGCGAGTGCGGCGCCGCGATGTTCGAGGTAGACAGGATGGCACTCTCCGCCCCCACAGCGTAGCAGTGCCCAATTCCGACGCAGGTCACAGCAGTCAACTGGTTAATGCCGAGCGCTGCGGTCGTCCAGCCCGTACCATCGCTGGTATGGGTCACGAGCCCGGCATCGCCTACCGCGTAGCAGTCGTTCAGGCCGGTACAGGCAACGCTGTTCAGGCTGTCTCGGAAGTAGCGCTGGCCAGAGCCCTCCCAGCGGGCTGCGACGGCGCCGGACAGCGTGACACGAATCGCCAGCGGCGCCCGGTCCTTCGATTGTCCCACCACCTCGCACGCGTTCCCACCTGGGCAGGCGATACCGAAGTATGCCTCGGCGCCAACCTGTCGCCAGTTTACGCCTCCGTCTCCAGTGAGCAAGAGGGAGCCGGAAGGGTAGCTGTCGTCGTCGGACGCATCGCCGCTACCGACCAAGCAGACGCGAGCCGACACACAGGCGATGGCGTTGATCGTAAACGTTTTGGTCGGAAGTGCCAGGGACACCCAGGTGGCCCCGGCATTGCGCGTGCGGAACAGGACGACCTGCCCGGAGGCCGGCCCACCGGACGTGTACGCATAGCCGCCCACGTAACAGCTGGTTGCGGTGGGACAGGCTGCAGCTTGTAGCAGGACCTGGTCCTTGCCCCGCACCACGACGGTGGATCGGGTCCAGGTGGCGCCACCGTCCAGCGTCCGCGCTATGGCGCCATTGGTGCCGGCGGCGAGGCAGAGGGCGGAGCCGCGACAGGCGATGGCGAGCAGTGTGCCACCCGCATCACTCAGCGGGTACCCTCGCCGCGTCCAGGTCGATCCGTCGCTGGTTGCCAGCAGGGTCCCATCAGGTCCCACGGCGAAGCAGGTGGTGAGACTAGCACACGCGACCCCCGAGAGCGAGCGAGCGGTCCCGATATACACCGTGGCCCACGAGTTCCCGCCGTTCGCCGTCCGTGCAATGTTCCCGTTAGTCTGTACAGCCACGCACCCTTGCGCGGCCGGGCAGGCCATGCTGGTGACTCCCAGTGGCAGCAGGTAGGGGAAGTAGAACGGCGGGGCCGGTCGCTCCAGTGGGTGTGCGAGCCAGGTCTTTCCACCATCGGTTGTCGACGCGATGGGGCCGAAGGACGAACGCAGGTAGCACGTCTGATCATCGGGGCAGACCGGTTGCGCAAAGAAGTCACTCTCGGGACCTGAGGCCGGTGGTTGAGCCGCGTGGATGGAATGAAACACCTGGGTTTTCCAGGCATCGTGGGTGACCAGCACACCACTGGACCGGGCGTTGCTCACCACATAGCAGGTGTGGGAATCGGGGCAGGCGATACCCACGAAGGAGCCATGGGTGCGATTCGGTGGGATGATATGCGTCCGCCAGGTCAGGCCGCCGTCGGTGGTGGCGAGGACCGCACCGTAGCCGTCGCCTCGGTTTTCATGAGCGTCAACGTAGCACGTTTGGGGGCCCGGGCACGCTAATCCATCGGCGTACATCGCGGTGGTGGGAAGCGGTAGATCGCGTTCTCTCCACCTCGTCCCATCCGGCCGGAGTGCAACGAAGTGGTTTCCCAACAGCGCAAAGCAATCACCAGTTACCGGGCAGACCAGGCCGCTGGTTCGACCCGATGCAGTGGAGCGCCGCCTGTGCCATGTCCGACCACCGTCTGTCGTCGCCACTACCACCGTGCGGAACGATCCACCTTGACCATCGGCTGAGGCTAGGCATTCCGTCTCACTACGGCAGGCGATGGCGCGAATCATGAACCCAGCTGGAACCGGTACGCTCTGTCGCTGCCACGTCTGACCGCTGTCGGTGGTACGTAGCGCAATCCCATCCGTTCCCGCCGCGTAGCAGACGATTCGAGTGGGACAGGTCACAGTCGCCGGATTCCCCGCTGCGAGTGGGTACTGGCGATACCAGACTGGCGCGTTTTCAGACTGCCGCCCGGCGACTGTCTGGGTGAGGGTAAGAAGCGCTACGAGTCCCAGGCAGAGGGCCAATGCCACTCGCCTCACCGCGCACCTCCTGGATTACCTATTCTCGTGTCGCATTTATGGTAAGAACGCCCGTGGTAGGGCAAATATAACAGCCGCGGCGAATTTGCGAGAGAGGGCACTCACGCCGTCCGTCCTGCCCGATCATAGATTGAGTCTGGGCTCATCATCCGGCCGATGGTTCTCAACCGGCGGAGTTCGGCGCCGAGATCGACCATCCGAACCCGTGAACGTAGCCTTCAAGGGCGCTGGCCCTCCATACCAGAACTCCTCTACCCTGGCGCGATTGTTGCATGATAGAGGCAGGAGCAGTAGAGGGCAAGGGGGATGCAGTAGATGGGTGGACCCACTCCCGGCGCTGCCCGCCTGGCGGCGGCGCGGCCCGGTCGCGAGTACGATAAACGCCGCTCGTCCGCGGTCCCACATGGGTCTTTTGTGGCCAATGAATTGCTGCTGCTGCTGCTGGTGGCCGGCCTTGCCCTGTTGGTTCGGTACCACCCTGGACCATTCCCGGGCGATGTGGGCGTGGAGCGCGGCGAGCAGCACCTGGTACTCACCCACCATGCGCTCACCAACCTGCTGGAGAACATTAGTACCATCGGTTGGCCGATCCCGGCGGCTATTACCCTTGGCGTCTTCATCGTGGCGTTTTTACTGCTGCGGCGCTGGCTCGATGCGCTGCTCTCGCTGGTCATCGCGGTGGTGGTGGACGAGCTGACATTCCTGCTCAGCAAACTGGTCCATCGGCCACGACCGCATGGCCATGGCATCCATATCCTCAAGGTCATCAACAGCACCTACAGCTTCCCCTCCGGGCATGTGGTTCATGTCACCGCGGTCTTTGGCCTCCTGCTGTTCCTCACCTTCCGGGCACGCGGACGCATACCGGAGGCCATCCTGTGGCTGGTACGGATAGCGCTGCTGTTCTTCATCGTCACCATGGGACCGTCGCGCATTCTGGAGGGCGAGCATTGGCCGAGCGACGTGCTGACGGGCTATCTCTGGGGCCTGTTCTGGGCAGTGCTGGCCGTCCACATCTACCTCTGGGCACGGCATCGCTTTCCACGCCTGGCGGTCCCTGATGTACGGTAGCCCGTGAGTACCCGTGCCTGTCTTATCACCAATCCGCAGTCCGGTCGTGGCGGAGTAGATCTGTCCGATGTACTGCTGGTGCTACAGGCCAACGGCTGGAAGGTAGAGGTCCGCCAGAACCTGGAGGGCGGCCAGGCTACCGAGCTGGCTCGGCAAGCGGCGCACGACGGCTTCGATGTGGTGTGTAACTGCGGCGGCGACGGCACCATGCGCGAAATCATCACGGGCCTGGTCAATACTGATGTAGCCATTGGCGAGATCCCGGGCGGCACGGCCAACGTCTGGGCGCGCGAACTCGGCATCTCGCGGCGCCCGCGTGTGGCCGCAGCCCAACTGGTGAACTCGAAGCGGCTGCGGGTGGACGTAGGGCAGCTCAGTATCAACGATCAAGACAAGCAATATTTTCTGTTGATGGCCAGCCTGGGGCTGGACGCCGCGGTGATGGGGCGGGTGTCCGATCCGCTGAAGCACCGAATCGGCCTTCTGGCGGTGGGCCTGGCGGCGCTGGAAACCATACCGTCCATGCACGCCGTGCCGGTTCGTGCCGAACTCGACGGCCTGCACTGGCAGGGCGTGGTCTCGCAGATGGTCGTGGGCAACACTCGGTGGTACGGCGGCTTCACCCGCATCACCAACCGCGCCTATATTGACGATGGTCTCCTGGACGTCTGCTTCTTCACCCCCGCGGGGCCTGTACAGGCTGTCCGCCAGATCACCTCCCTGCTGCTGCGTCAACGCCCGAGCGACGCCGGGTCTGAGTCGTACCGCGCCGCGACTGTGACCATTCATACGCAAGTCGCCCTGCCTCTCCAGCTGGATGGAGACGCCGTGAAACAAGAACCCAGTGAGGCCTCGAGCGAGGGTATCGTGTACCGGTTCTCGCTGCTGCCACAGGCGGTTACCATGCTGATGCCGCGCATCTACGATGGCGAACTCTTCGAGTGAGTGCCGTTGAATGAGGCGTCGATCCTCTAGAACGACCTCGGGAAGGCGAAGGGCAAAAAAGGAACGAAGGGTAACAAGACGGCTCGTAGGAGCATGAAGGGGTAGCTATGGAGTATCGAAAGCTAGGGCGGACCGGCCTCAAAGTAAGTCCTCTCTGTCTGGGCGCCATGATGTTCGGCAAACGCGGCAACACCGACCACGCCGACTGCGTGCGGATTATTCATCGCGCACTGGACGCTGGTATCAACTTTATCGACACGGCCAATGTTTACAGCAACGGTGAGAGCGAGGAGATCGTCGGCAAGGCGCTGCGGGGGCGGCGCGACCGGGTGATCCTGGCTACCAAGGTCCATGGCAAGATGGGCAAGGGACCGAACGACTCGGGCAACAGTCGCGGCCATATTCTGCGCGAGGTGGAGAATTGCCTGCGCCGGCTCGGCACCGACTATATTGACCTCTATCAGATGCATCGTCCCGATCCAGAGACACCGATCGAAGAGACTTTGCAGGCCCTCACCGATCTGGTGCGAAGCGGCAAGGTGCGATACATCGGCAGTTCCACCTTCGCCGCCTGGGAGCTGGTGGAGAGCTACTGGACCTCGGAGCGCTCCCACCTGGCTCGTTTTGAGTGTGAGCAGCCGCCCTACAGCATCTTTGTGCGCGGCATTGAGAAGGATGTTTTGCCGGTCTGCCAGAGATACGGCAGCGGGGTTATTCCCTGGAGCCCGCTCAACCGAGGCTGGCTGGCCGGGAAGTACCGCAAAGGCCGGGAGATCGATCCAGAATCGCGGGTGGGACGCAACGACGCCTTCATCGACCGGCCCGACTCACCAACCGGCCAGCGCAAGTTGGAACTCGTCGAGCAGCTCGTTCCCATGGCGGAGGAGATCGGAACCAATCTGGCACAGTACGCTCTAGCCTGGACGCGCGTCAATCCGGTGGTCACGGCGCCCATCATCGGGCCTCGCATCATGCAGCAACTGGAAGACAACCTGGGAGCGCTGGACGTCGACATTCCACCAGAACACCTGAAGCGAATCGACGAGATGGTTCCACCGGGTACCGATCTCTAGAGCAGATTCTCTCGTCCCGCAAGGGCGCGTACTTCGATCTGTACAGAGAGCGCCTGCTCGCCTTTCAGCGAGCAGGCGCTGCTCAGCATCTACCTGGCCGGAACGATCGTTTGATGACCGTCCCGGTAGAGGACGTGGAGGCGGAACGGGCCTGAGCCGGTCCCGTGGACCTGATAGCGGTATGCTAAACCCTGATGCGTTGGGATGATCCGGGCATTCAGGCGGTGCCAGCCGGCGTAGAGATCGAACCCGGCGACGCCGCTCGATACCGTGATCCGCCAGCGGAAGATGAGCGCACGGCCGGTGTGGCGGGCGGTGAAGCGGGCCACCCGAGCGACCGTGGGCGCTGACGCGTTGAAGTTGTAGCAGCAGGCGCCGTCGACCTGCAGCGGCAGGCCCATATCATACTGTGCCTGGGCGTTGGTGAGAGCCGACTGAGCCTCGCTGTCCACGAAGGCATAGCTGCCCACCTCTTCCAGCAGGCTACTGGCCGAGGGAGTGCCCACGTCGGCGGACTTCACGTTGATGGTCAGGATGCAGGGAGTGGTGACCGATGGGGTGGTGGGACAGGAGACACTGCCGGTCTCGCTCGCCGCATGGGTACCGGCTTCCGGATAGGTAACCACGTGGGGGAAGCAGGCCGAGACCGAACACAGGTCGATGCTCTGCGCCGCGCCCGCGTAGTACATCGGCTTATTCGCAGCCGTGTTCTCCATCCCGGCGTAGTAGATGGTGTTGCCCATCTGCCAGCGGGTGATGTATTGCAGGAAGTTGCTGCCGGCAGCGCCCTGAGTCGTGAGTTGCGTCTCGGTGGCGGCGGGATTCGAGAGATCGACCACCCTGGTGGTGACGGTCAGCGTGCCGCTGGCGAGGCTCATCGAGCTGCCCAGGATATCCATACCCGGCACATCGGTCCCCTTAATCACTGGATAGAGCGCATCGCCCGACGGATCACTGAGCGAGGTGACCGGCGCGTTGGACGGGCCGGTCACCTCGGTACCGAGCAGGCCGGGACCGGACGATTGACGCGCCACCGTGATTACCGGCGCTCCAGCATGATCGACCTGCTGGATATTGGCCGGCGTAAACCCGGGCTCGGCCAGGCCGTTCGAGGTATCGTCGTACACAATCTCCGCCGCGCCCGAGCGATCCATCTTCACTTGAAAGTAGTCGGCCAGGTTGCGGTTCCCCTGCTGGGCGATGCAGGCGCTACCGGCCAGGCAGATATCGTTGTAGTGCATGGGATGTGGCGTCACCTTGACCTGCGTCACGCTCGGCGCCGCTCCGGTCACGCCGCCTGTGCCATCCGTCGGAAAGACCACCTGAGACAGGTAGACATTCCAGGCCTGTCCGTTCTGCGAGCTGGGATCCACGTTCGAGGCGGTGCCATACCAGACCACATCGGCCCGACCCGTGCCGCCGGCCTGGATCCAGGGGAACACATTGACCGCCGACGGCGCGGAGCTGACCTGCACCGGCGTGCTAAAGCTTCGCCAGCCACTGGCCGCGCTGGCCACGCTGACCCAGACCTGCCGCTTGGCGGGAGTGGCGCTTCGGCCCACCCAGGCCACATAGAGATTCCGAGCTGCATCGATGGAAGACACCACGAAATTTGCCGCCTCGCCGGAATCATCGGGCACACCGGTGGCCACGGTGATGAGCTTGCTCGGATCGCCGTTGGGCATGCTCGTGGTCGGCGCATCGAGGAAGGTCAAGGTGCCGGTAGCATCGGGGGTACCAATGTTCAGCAGAATCGGCGAAACGCCATTGGTGGTATTCGCGTATTCAGCCTGGAACACGTTGCCAGTACCCTGATCGATGGAAGGGTAGCCATCAGCGCCAAATGGACAGTACCCGGTCACCTGGCCGGGTCCCCCAGTCTCGCCATTGACGTAGTTCAGACCGGGGCCGGGCGACGGATCGGTGGTAGCGTTGCTCTTTACCCACTGGGCGCCACAGGTCAGGTTGTTGTATTCCTGATAGATCAGCGGCCGGGGGCCGGTGTAGGGCGAGGTGGTGGCGCCGGGCGGATCGTACACCGCCAGCCACTGCCGATCGGCGCCGGGAATGCCGGAGCAGCCGGAGGGATAGACGCTCTGGTTGACCGTCGCCCCGCCATCACGGGTATTGGCGCTGCGCAGGCAGACCAGCCCGTACAGATCGGTAAAGTACTGGTTGGCTACCCGGTCGAAGGCGATATCCGTGTCGCCGCCGCCCGGCGGGTCGACGATGCTCGCCAGGGGACTGGGCGGGGGGCCGGGAGAGATATCGCGGAAGGTATGACCGCCGTCCACGGAGCCGAACCACACGCTGCGCTGGGTTCCGGTGCCGGTGGGGCCACTGGAGAAGACGCGACCCAGGGGATCAACGCCGATGTCCGGTTCCCCGGCGGTTTGAATCGGATCGACCAGGGCGGGCGTCTCGAAGCCGATCGTCGAGCCGGCGGCAGCCGCCGGTATCGACCGTGCGAGCGCCCCCACGCTCATCAGTACCACGCAGCACAGCGCCAGAGCGTAACGCAAGCGAACCATACCCCATCCCCTTTCCTGATACAGAACAAAACAATCTCTGCTCTAACTATACGGATTTGCTCCGGACATTTGGAGTAGAGGATTATTGCGAAGTTGAGAAGAACTCAAGCAACAATTGGTTCACCAGTTCGGGTTGGTCCAGGTGGACCCAGTGACTCGCGTTCGGCAGGCGCGCGACGCGGGCGTGCGGCACCCACGTCGGGCTGGGCTGGGCCAGCTCGGACCCGAGGTAGCGATCCTTCTCGCCCCAGATGATCAGCACCGATGCATCGATGCGTCGGATCTGAGAGATTGCTGCCGGTGGACTCTGGCGGAATAGAGCGCGATAGTAGTTGATGGCGCCGGTTAGGGCGCCGGGTTGGGCAGCAGCGGCGACATAGCGCTCGATGTCCGCCGGGGTAAACGCATCGCGACGGACAGGGTCGGTGCGGAGCACGTGGCGGAGCAGACGGTAGTTCCCGGCACGGATCGCTGCCTCCGGCAGCCAGGGAAGCTGAAAGAAAAAGATGTACCAACTCTTGAGCAACTGACGTGGCGTCCGCAGCGCGTGAAGCATGCGCATGGGATGCGGAACGTTGAGAATGGCCAGGCGCTCCAGCATAGCGGGGTAGAGCATGGCAAACTGCCAGGCTATAGCCGCGCCCCAATCGTGTCCCACCACCACGGCACGCTCAGCGCGACAGGCGCGGATGAGCCCGGCAACATCAGCGGCCACCGTGGCAGCGCGATAGGAAGCGACCTCGCGCGGCTTATCCGACAGATTGTAGCCACGCATATCGGGCACGACCACTCGATAGCCGGCTCCCACCAGGGCCGGGATCTGGTTCCGCCACGAATACCAGAAGTCGGGAAAGCCATGGAGCAGGATCACCAGCGGGCCTTCGCCGGATTCCACGTAGTGCAGGCGCACATCAAGATCGGCATAGCGGTGAATCAGCCGGCTCTCGTCCACCCGTGCCTGTCTCTCAGCTAGCCCATGATGCCGGCGAACAGGTCGTGTTCAAGGCCCTCGCTGGACGCCCTCGGCGGCACAACCTGGACGAATTGCTCGGCGCCGAGCCAGGCGCGAATGGTTTCGGCCGGCAAACGGTTCATCGGGTTGTCCGGATTCATCTGGGTGCGGTGCGACTGCATGGCGCGCATCTTCAGCTCGTACTCATCATCGGTGAGCGTAACGACCGTGCTAAGCTCCTCATCCGGCGTGCCCATTTCCTCCAGTGGGATGGTGGCGGCGGCGCCGCCCGGAGAGAAGCTGACTCCGCCGGACGCGGCCATATCCCGCAGCGCTCCCATGGTACTACGGGCGAAGCCCACCGTGAACAACTTCTGGGGAGCGTGTGGCTGGAGACCCTCCTCGATCTGTTCCGGATAGCAGGCTGGGTCGGCGGCCTGCTGAAAGGCCGCTACCGTCAGGCGATGGATCGCCATATGGTCCGGGTGACCGTATCCACCGTTGGCGGCGAAGGTGGCGATGACCTGAGGACGTAACCGCCGAATCTGGCGGACCAGCCGGCCGGTGGCCTCGGCGGGGTCGGCATCCTGCAACGTACCGTCACGATAATTCAGAAAGCTGAGGTCGTCGACACCCATGACGCGGCAGGCCTCACGCAACTCCTGCTCACGAATCTGCCCCAGATTCTGACCGGTGGCCAGGCCTGGATCGCTGATCTCCCCTGCTTCGCCACGGGTGGCGCAAACCAGCGCAGTCTGCACGCCTTGATCGTGGTACCGACGAAACGTGCCGGCCATGGAGAACGTTTCGTCGTCTGGATGGGCAAAGACACCCATGATGCACCGCTGTCCCACTCGTTTCCATCTCTCCGCACCGCGCCTACGGCGCTCTATTGCGCTTCCTTGTATAGAGGGTATACCGTATTGAGGATACACCGACCAACGCTGAATCGCCGCTGTATCCCTCTGGCATGATCTATGCACTATCCGCGCCATGAGGGGCAGGGTGGTGTCGCTGCCTCTACAATGACAGGACGAGAACCTCATGTGCTCCTACATCGGGAAGGCGGGGAGATTATGCCAAAACTGATTTTTATGGTTGTGAAGTTTCTGGTGGTAAACAAGGCGGGACGCCGTCTGGCGACGCAGGTCTTGAAGAGCGCGACCCGGAAACGCTAGGCCGGTGCGCGCCTGTCTAGGCCAGGAACCAGAAAGGGAGTGGCATGCCAGTTCGTCTCGATGATCTGCAGGGCAGCACCGATGTCTTCGGGTCGAACGGCGAAAAGGTAGGCCAGGTGCATGGCATCGCTACTGAGCAAGGTACCGGCGCGCGCTTCCTCGAGGTGCGAACTGGGTTCGGCGGCATTGGCGGCGCAGACCTCTGGATTCCAGAAGAGGCCATCGCCATCGCGGTGATGGGTGAGCCGGTGCGCTTGAAGGTCACGCACGACGTCGCCCGCGAGCGATACGTCACCAAGCCCGGAGTGCTCTAACTTACTCCTCCATCCGCTGGAGATGGTCGAGGGTCGCCAGCGCACTCTCCACCGCGGATTGCAGGCCGAACGCCAGCGCAGGCGGAGAGGCCAGCCGGATATCCAGGCCAACCTGGCGCAAGCTCCCTTTCAGTTCGATGAGCGTCGCTTCCGCCTGTTTGACCGCGTCGTGATTGTTCGAGGCGCGTCTGGCCTCGCCCACAGCGCCCTGTAAGCGGCCCACAACCGTGGCCATGTCCAGATAGATGGCGCGTAGTGCCGCCCACTCCGGCTTTCCCTCCAGCCGAGCGGCGAGCTTCTCGCACTCTGCCCGCACGTCCGCCAGGTCGCTCATGGTGACCACCCGCTCGCGATAGAGCAGCCGCTGCAAGGTCGCGAATTAGGGAACAGGTCTTGCGTCTCTGAAGCGAGATAGCAGGAGAGAGCCAGAGAACCGATCGCGCTAGATCGGCGCCCAGCCGTTATCGAGCAGGCGTACGGTGGCTGCCCCCGAGCCGTCCACGCTGGCCTGGAGCACGGCGCCGGAGCGGGCGAGCCCTTTAATCTGCTGCCAGGTGATGGTGGCCAGGGGAATTTTGATCCGCTTGATCCAGGGCGAGGTGGGCTCGCCGGCATGACGCCAACCGAGATAGAGAAACTGGCTGGGTGTGCCATGCACATAGGCGCCGCGGAAACGCGGCTGATCGGTCTCGGGCTGCCGGGTAGCCTGGAGATCGAGCTGGAAAGCAACGGCCCCGTCGGGCAAGGGCTTTCCGGGGAGGAGTTCCGTTTTCTTGTCCTGCAGGCCGAACTCGGTGGGACTGTTGTCCTGCTCGATTGGCGGCAGATTTCGGCAGATCACTTGCAGATGGATGGTATGGGTCTCAGTGGTGGATGCTATGATCGTTTCCTTCCCGGGTAGCACAGAGGAGAAATGAGGCGATACTGGGAAGCAGACGCGCTGGAAACCGACCGCCGCCTCAGGGCCTCCTCTTAGGATACCCGTTTCATCCACATCTCGTTATGTTGAGCAGTGCTGCGGTGAGTGAGCAGCGCAATGGGGAATAATTACCGGCATAGGAGCGATAGTGTCCGTTGCCTGCACGGAGTTTCGATGAGGGTGGTTGGCCGTCGCGGAGCAGGAGCGGGTTCATCGACGCCGGCGCCGGGGCCGGTATTGATGGTGGTCGACTCGCTCCAGATGGGCGGTGGAGAGCGCCACGCCGCCGATCTCGCCATTGCCTTGCACCGCCGGGGCGTCACGGTGGTCATCGCCTGCTCGGCCGGCGGGTTTCTGGCCGGTGGGATCGAGCGAGAGGGGATCGAGGTCTGTGTGTTGGGCGGACAGGTCGTGAAGCGGCGGCTTGGTCTGCGCCTGGCGTGGCAGCTACGCCGGCTGATTCATGATCACCAGGTGCAGCTGGTCCATGCGCACATGTATGCCGGCGGCGCTGCTAGCGTGCTGGCACTGGCGGGGAGCGTACTACCCCTGGTGCGCACCGAGCACAGTGAGGCGAGCTGGCGCGGCCGGTGGGACACTCTCGTTGGCAGGCTGGCGTACCGGCGCACGGCGCACATCATCGCTGTCTCAGGGCCTATTCGGCAGCGGCTGGTCGAGCGGGATGGGGTGCCGGCGGAGCGCGTGACCGTCATTCCCTGTGCCATGCCGGAGGACTCCTTGCGTCAACCAGCACCAGCGTTGCCGGAGAAGTTGCGTGGCCGCCCACTGGTCGGAGTGGTGGCGCGGCTGGAGCCGGAGAAGGGCGTGGACGTCCTGCTTCGAGCGACGCCGCGCATCCTCGATCGCCGGCCGGAGTGTGCCTTGGTGGTGGTGGGTGATGGTCCGCTGCGAGCGACGCTGGAGGACCTGGCGGCGAGATTGGGGCTGGGCAGCCACGTACACTTTCTCGGCTTCCGCCCGGATGCTCGTGCGCTGCTGCCGCTGCTCGAGGTCCTGGTCGTGCCCTCGCTCAGTGAGGGCGCGCCGCTGGTCATTCTGGAGGCCATGGCCGCCGGCGTGCCGGTGGTAGCCAGTGCGGTCGGCGGCATCCCGGATCAGATACAGCATGACGAGGAGGGGCTACTGGTCCCTCCGGGAGATGATGCCGCCCTGGCTTGGGCAGTGCTGTCCTTGCTGGATGATCCGGCGTTGGCGCGGCGGTACGGGGAAGCTGCACGGCGCAAGATGGAGCAGGAGTTTCAATTCGAGGAGATGGTGGACCGGATTGAGGGAATATACCAGCGCGTCAGCCCCCACCACCGGCCAGCGTCTGACCCGGTTCCGTCATCGCCTCGGGATCGAGGATACGGTTGAGGTCGTCGGCGGAGAGGCCGGTACGCTCACTCGCCACCTCACGAATGGTGCGGCCGGTGCGAGCCGCCTCTTTGGCCAGTGCCGCCGCCTCCTCGTAGCCAATCTCGGGCGCCAGCGCGGTGCCCAGCATCAGCCCCTTCTCGACCATCTCGGGGCCGCGCTGCGTGGCCTCCAGCCCGTCGATGCACTGCATAGCGAAGTTCCGGGCACTGGCCGCCAGCAGGTGAATCGACTGCAGCAGGTTATAGGCAACCACCGGCATCATCACGTTGAGTTCGAAGTTGCCGGACTGGCCCGCCAGGCTGATGGTAACATCGTTGCCGATCACCTGGGCGCATACCATAGCGACCGACTCGGCGATAACCGGGTTGACCTTCCCCGGCATGATGGAGCTGCCCGGCTGGACTTCCGGCACCGCGATCTCCCCGATCCCGGCACGCGGGCCCGAGCCCATCCAGCGGATGTCGTTGGCGATCTTCATCAGGCTGACGGCGATAGTACGCAACTGGCCGGAGGCGGAAACGGCGTTATCCAGCGTGCTCTGTGCCTGAAAATGGTTGCTGGTCTCGGTGAGCTTCAAGTCGGTCTCGGTTTCCAGGCGCTCAATCACCTGGGCGGCGAAGCCCTCCGCCGTGTTCACTCCGGTGCCCACGGCGGTGCCGCCCAGGGCCAGCTCGCACAGTTCGCGTTCGGCGCGCTGGGCGCGTTCGACGGAGCGACCGAGCTGTCCCACGTACCCCTGGAAGACCTGGCCGAGGCGGATGGGCGTGGCATCTTGCAGGTGGGTACGGCCGGTCTTGATGACCGGCCAGAACTCGCGCGCCTTGCGGTCCAGCGAATCGGCCAGCCCTTCGAGGGCGGGAATCAACTCCTGATGGATAGCCAGCAGCGCGGAGAGATGGATGGCGGTGGGGATCACGTCGTTGGACGACTGGCCGATATTGATGTGGTCGTTGGGATGGACCTGGCTCTTGTCTCCCAGCCGCCCACCCAGCAGCTCGTGGGCGCGGTTGGCGATCACCTCGTTGGCGTTCATGTTGGTGGAGGTGCCGGAGCCGGTCTGGAAGATGTCGAGCGGAAACTGGCCGTCCAGTTGCCCCTCGGCCACCTCCTGGGCGGCCTGTACGATCGCCTCCCCGTGCCTCTGGTCCAGCAGCCCGCGTTCCAGGTTGACCTGGGCGGCGGCGGCTTTAATCAACCCCAGGGCCTGGATAAAGCGGCGCGGAAAGCGCAGGTCGCTGATGGGAAAGTTCTGCACGGCGCGCATGGTGCTGGCGCCATAGTAGGCGTCCGCCGGCACCTGCATCTCGCCCATAGTGTCGCGTTCGGTGCGAGTGGCGGCGGGGGTAGTGATAGCCATAGAGGCACTCCTCAGTGGTGGCTATCAGCTCTGGGCCGTTAGCCGGTAACGTTCCTTAAAATATCGGTCGGTGGGGGAAACCCGGTCCCTGCTGTATTGTAGTGATCGGCCGGGAGGTACCAACCCACCTCATGGGGCAACGGCTTTCGACCGGCGGGAGCAGGCCGCAATACGGTTGATTGAAGAGAATCGGGGGATATCCCGCCACGGGGGCCGCATATACCTCCCTAAGGGGAGGGCGCGCGGAACATCTGTGTTGCACCGGCATCACCGTGGGATCTCATTTTCCGTCCTCACTGCGCGCGTGCTGGCCTGCGGGCCAGTCCCGGCCAGGATACCCCGCCATAGGGGGCACAGGCAGGCCGGGCTACCGGACGTAGACGGTACGAGAGTGGGACTACCGGAGGGTAGAAATCATCCGGCCCCAGCTGCCGGGACCCGTCGTCGCGTGTAGCCCGTCCGCTTGTCGGCGGGATCGGCCCGCGGGCCGACGCCACGAGTCCATCCAGCCACTACACCCCGCCATAGACGGCACAGCAGGCCGAGCTATGGGTGCGCCGTGACGTCCTTCGGCCTGAGAACCACTTCCGTCAACCGTCTTGGGAGCAAGCCGCTCCGCCTCCACTCACCGCTCGGGAAAGTGCCAGCGAGTGGCATCCTCCCAGTTCTCAGTCCAGGCGCGAGCCGTGCGGGGCCGGAGCCGGAAGATGCCCCGTGTGGCCGGCTCAGGGAACGGATCGTCGTACTTCGCGGCATATACCGCGACAACCCGGGCTCCAAGTTCCTCGTCGGTGGTCACGACCTCGACCATACCTTCGATGATGACCACGTCATCACCGCTTTCCAGATGCACAGCGATGGCTGGATTAGCCGCGATATTGCGCACCCAGCGATTGGTGGGAAGGCCATCGAAGTACAACACCTCGTCCAGCCACACGCCCCACACCGGAACCACGTGCGGTTGCCCGTCCGGTCGCACCGTGGCCAGCCAGTAGTTCCGCGCTCGCTCCAGGCGCTCACGGACACGAGACCAGGGTATCATCCCCTCGACGCTAAACTGTCCGCCCACGAACCGATGCAGCACGGGCGATTTTGCGCCAGGCCGCTCGCTCGTCAGCAGGGGCGCTGTTCTCAGGAACGTATTGGTCCCGCATGGCTTGTAGCTGGGATTCCTCAACGCTTTCGCGACGCCGGGAACGTGTCCGGTTAGTTTCCTCGTTATCCTGGGTCCGGTTGGACACGTCACCATCGGAGTATCGAAGCTCGTCTCGATTCACCAGGGCATCTCTTCCCTTGCCATAATCACCAGACTAATTATAGTCTGCGATCGGTTTCTGATGCTGGCCGTTTTCCTGATGTGCAACCCGATTGGTGATAATGCGTCATCTGAACCACAGGGACTTACCACCATGAAGATCACCTTCATCGGCGCGGGGAGCGCGGTCTTTGCTCGTCAGCTGATCACCGATGTGCTGGCTATCGAGGGTCTCGATGGCGGGGAGTTCGCGTTGGTGGATATCGACGCCGAGCGCCTGGATCTGGCGCGAGGCATTGCCGAACGGCTCATTGCTCTGCGTGGCCGCCACTGGCGAGTCAGCTGCTCCATCGATCGACGCGAGGTGCTGACAGGGAGCGACTTTGTGATCAATACGGTGGAGGTTGGCGGCCTGGCCAACATCCGGGTCGACTACGACATTCCGCTGCGCTACGGCGTGGACCAGTGCATCGGCGACACCATTGGTCCCGGCGGTATCTTCAAGGCGCTGCGCACCGGGCCGATCTGGCTGGACATCCTGCACGACTGCGAGGAACTCTGCCCGGCAGCCTGGGTCCTCAATTACAGCAATCCCATGTCGATTCTGACCCTGGCGGCACTACGGGGCACGGCCATGCGAACGGTGGGTCTCTGCCACAGCGTGCAGGGCAGCTCTCAGCAGCTCGCCGGCTATCTCGAGGTGCCGTATGCCGAACTGGAGTGGCGCTGCGCCGGTATCAACCACAACGCCTGGTTCACCGAACTATGCCACCAGGGGGTCGACCAATATCCGCGCCTTCGCGAGCTGGCGGACGATCCCGGCATCTATGAGCAAGACCCGATTCGGTTCGAGGTGATGCGCCACTTTGGCGCCTTTGTCACCGAGAGCAGCGGGCACTTCTCCGAGTACGTGCCGTACTTCCGCAAGCGGCCGTACCTGGTGGAGCGCTATGCGGGCCGTGGTTACCTGGGCGCGTCGGGCTTCTATGCCAACAACTGGCCGGCCTGGCGGGAGGAGAACGATCGGCGCATCCAGGGCATGCTGGACGGCACCGAGGAGATTCCGACCGAGCGGAGCCACGAATATGCGTCCATCATCATCGAGGCGGTCACGCTGAACCGGCCGGGCGTGATCCACGGCAACGTGCGAAACACCGGCCTGATCGATAACCTTTCGGATGGCTGTGTCGAGGTTGCCTGCCTGGTGGATCGAAGCGGCATCCAGCCCTGCCACTTCGGACCACTACCGGAGCAGCTCGCCGCGCTGAACCGAGCGCACATGGCGGTGCACACGCTCATGGTGCAGGCCTTGCTGGAGCGAGACCGGGAAGCCGCGCGCTATGCCCTGCTGCTCGACCCCCTCACCGCCGCTGTATGCTCGCCAGCCGAGATTGTCGCGATGTTTGACGAAATGTGGGCAGCGGAGCAGGACTATCTGGCGCCATTCTCATGAAATAACCGCGTTCCCTATCGTGCCTCCACGCTGCGTTCTTGCTCCTGCTCCATCTGCTGGAAGGTCATGGTGTCGTTCAGGTGCGGGAAGGGAGTGCCGGCAGGCGCCTCGATTCCCAGGAAGCGGCACAGCGGCTCCCAACCCTGCTTGACCTCATAGACCAGCAGCCGATCGCTCGGCACACGCTCCTGTACCTCCTGGTTATGCCGCTCGAAGATCGAGATGGCCCGCTGCTTATCCTCGAATGCGCCGCCGAAGGTCCTCTGCCAGATAATGGTGTCGATCATCTGTGCCACCGGGTCTGGGGCATTGGCGTCGGGAGCATCCGCCCTGGAAGCACTTGAGCGGTAAATCGTGTCCCGGCAACTCTGGTACCAGCGTTCCGGGTCGCGCACCGTGAGCAGCACGGGAGCCTCGGGATAGGCCTCCATCAACTGCGCGTAGAAGGTACAGGCCGGCCAATCGACGGTGGACTGATAGCCTGCCAGCAGCTCATCCCAGTCGATCGGCTGACCGGCGGCAGCGGCCTCCCAGAGCGCAGCCCGCTCGGGTTGATGGAACAGCTCGGTCATGTGGTGACAGGGCCCGAACCCCAGGTCATCCAGCGCGACCTTTACCGAGGACGTCCCGGTTCGCCCGAAACCGGCCCCGATGATCCTCATCATGATCCCTCCTCGATGGGCATTCCTCGTCCTGTCATCATCGTCGATCCAGCATAGTGAAGAAGGTGTACGGTGGAGTTAGCCGCCAACGTGTGGAGCTGGGATTGACGACATCCAACCGCGGATTCATCCCACAGAGCCCGCAAAGGGGAGACATGATGAAGCGACGGTTCCCGGTCTCCGTACCGATCCTTCTCGTCGTACTATGCGCCTCGCTCCTCTTGGTGTCCCCCTCGTCGGGGCAGGCCTCCCATGCCGCCTATGCCCGGGCTGGTCGTGTCTCGCATGGCATCCAGCTCGTGGTCTCGCTGCCGCATGCCTCGTATCCCTGGAATGCTCTGGCGGCGGTGACGGTGCGAGCAACCAATGTCTCGCGCCATGTCGTTGGAATCGCGCCCACCGAAGTGCCATATAGCTGTTGGATAGACGCACCGGTGATCGTGGTCCAGCGGAAGGACGTCAGTACGGCCTTTCCACCCGCCATTCCCGGCGAACCAGGCCCCAATTGCGCACCAACCTTCATTACTAATGCCCAGGAACTACCGCCAGGAAAGAGCATCGCCATGCGTCAACGCGTCATCCTTCGAGCTGCACATGTGCGGGCATATCTCAATCTGGCTATTGGCGGGCGCTCTGTAGAAATCATCACCCCTCGCCTGTCTCTGCATCTCTTTTCCAGCCCACCCGCCCAGGCGACGCTGCACCTCGGCTCGCAGGTTTTTGCCATGGCGCTGCCTCCCCCTGGCGCCCACGGTGCTGTGCTGATCGCCGAATGGTGGCACTGTCGAGGCCGGCCGCTGGTGGGCGCACCCGGCTACATGACGATCGAGGGCTTCGATGGACCATTCCGGGCGGTGAACCCAGGAAGAATTCGACCAAAGCTCGCTGCCGGCTGCAACCGGCTGCTGGAGTGGCATGCCGCCATCGGCTGGCTGAACCATCCGGTGGCGCACATTGATTACGTACGGCCATAAACCACGCTCACGTCGGGAGTCACCATGTTGTTTACTCGCTCTGCCTTGAATCCAATCCTGACCCACACCGATCGCTGGTGGGAATCTCGTGCAACGCTCAATCCCGGCGCGGTGCTGATCGAGGGACGAGTGGCGCTGGTCTACCGCGCGGTAGGAGGGGACGGGCTGTCGCGCTTGGGGCTGTCCTGGACCGAGGACGGCGAGCGAATCGTGGAGCGATCGGAGTTACCCCTCTACGAAGGGGCATTGGACGACCCGATGGCCCGACTCGGCGTGGAGGACCCCCGGATCACGGCGCTGGACGGCGCGTATTACCTGACCTACTGCAAGGCATCGGTGGATACAGCCGATACACCGCCGCTGTTCTGGGAGACGGCGCCCTTCCGGGTGCGCTCCGGCATCGCCGTAACCCAGGACTTCCGCACAGTTCGGGAGGTGGGAGTGATCCTGCCGGAAACGAGTACCAAGGACGGTGTGCTCTTCCCGGAGAAGATCGGCGGACGGTATGCGGCACTGGCGCGGGAGTTTCCCGTGATCAAGTACGTGACCTCGGAGGACCTGGTGCACTGGTCGGAGCCGGTGGAGGTGATGGGACCGATCGCGGGCACCTGGCAGGGTGAGCGCATCGGCGCCGGGCCACCACCAATCCGCACGCCCTGGGGCTGGCTGCTGTTCTACCACGCCAACGAATATCTGCGGATGCCCCAGAACGAGCGAATGTACCGCATGGGCCTGGCCGTGCTGGATGCGGACGACCCAACACAGGTGCTCTATCGCCATCCCGAGCCGGTGTTTGTGCCGAAGGCGCCCTATGAGCGAGAGGGACCGGTGGGTAACGTGGTGTTCGGCACCGGACTGGTGGAGCTTGGTGAGCGCTGGTTCCTGTATTACGGCGCCGGCGATGGCGTGATCGGCGTGGCCTATGCCGAGCGGGAGGAGGTTTTCAAGTTCTTGCGGGGTGTGTTGGGAGTGCGGTGAGCGAGCACAGCTTGCGCGAGATTCCGGATGGCGTGAGACGCGTGGTGACTCTCTATCTCCAGCGTGTTGACGAGTCACTTCGCGACCGCATTGAGGGACTCTACCTAGTGGGTTCTCTGGCGCTGGATGACTATCAAGCAGAGCAGAGCGACATCGACTTTGTCGCAGTCACCGCTGACCGGCTGACGGCCGAGGAGATGGATCGCCTGGAGGCGGTCCACCAGGCGCTTCTGCCGGAGGTTGGCCGTCCCTGGTTCGATGGTATCTACGTCACCTGGTCGGACCTGGAGCACAACCCCGAAGATGCTGGAAGCGTTCCCTCATCCCACGAAGGGCGATTCGAACGATCGGGCGGCTTCGAGGCCAATCCCGTTACCTGGCTCACCCTACGCAACCATCCCCTTCCCGTGCGCGGACCTGTTCCGAAGGTGCGGCATGACCGCGGCCTTCTCCAGCGTTGGAATCTGGATAACCTCAATTCCTACTGGGCCGGCATGGCAGCGGAACTCGAGGCAGGAGCGTCCCGGCTGCCCGAGGAGGCCATACCACGGGTGATCGCATGGTGCGTGCCTGGTGTGGTCCGCCTGGCCTACACCATTGCCACCGGCGACGTTACCTCGAAGACGGGCGCGTGCCACTATGCCCTCACGACCTACCCTGCATGCTGGCGCCCGATCGTATCAAAGGCATTAGCGATCCGGAGCGGAACACCCTCAACAGGGTCAGCCCGGTCATCGCGTATCGAGGATACGATCGCGTTCATGCGGCAGGTTATTGATGCTGAGAATGAGGAAGACCGCTCTGTTCATGAGTCCTCACCAGGTGAATGCTAAGTCTGTTGCTCTGCACTGGCGGATAAATCCGGCCAGCACGCGAGTATGCACGCCATACGGAGACACGTCTACCAAGTACCAGTACACCGTGTGACGCGAACGTTTCAGACTTCAGTTGTCGCCTCTATGGACGGTGACGAGTTCCGAACCCAAATCGGAGGAAAGCGTCCCGCCAAGATCGTATCATGGCGCGTGCCGAGTGGCCCGTTCAGCCGTGAATCGTTGAGTCGAAGTGTGGATTCGGTCGCCCGCCCGATGTGCGATACGCCAGTGATGAAGAGGTAATTGTGGAGGAAGACGAAATGTTCGTCCCAGCGGTCGCTCCGGGGATCGAAAAGACGGTCGGTACGTCTCCCAACTCGACCCGAGACCTGCTGTCCCTTTGCCAAATTGCAGAATGGGCAGGCCCAGGCGTAGTTGTCGAGATGATCAGGACCTGCTCTTGGCGTCTCGGGCCGCCACTTAGGTAGATTGCCGCCCTCATAGTGTTCCCACCGCGAGGGCGGGATGATGTGGTCGATATGAAACTGGCCAGTGGTGGGCATCAAGCAGTATTCACAGGCGTCTTGCGCACGCAACTGGGCCGCCAGGCGGACCCGGCCATCGTGCCGATTGTTGCGTTCCTGTCGCTCCAGCTCTTCCAGCAATGCCGCCAGGGCGACAGAGCTCACCGCTTGGCCGCCTGCCTTTGCCTTTTATGCGCCTCTTGGACGATGACGCGACGGGCGGGATCGGCCTCAAACTCCTGCCACCAGGCAATGGATTGATCGAGGTCCGCCGCCATTTCCCCGTGTGCCTCCTCAACGGAAACGTCCCGCTGCTCGGCGTACTCTCGTACGCGCACATCGTGCAGGCGTCGTCCGTACTCCTCGACGAGCACCTCGAGTTCTCTCTGTTCAGCGGCCAAAACAACGCCACGCGACTGCCGGTCGAAGAGATCGGCTAGGCGCCGGCTCTGGATGGGATCGAGAGCACCCGTCTCTTCGCGCTGCTCGTGGAGAGGAGTAGCCTGGACATGGAAGAGATCATCGAGACTGACTTCCAGCACTGCGGCTACGGCTCCGGCGATCTCTAGGTCGGCACGTTGTACGGGCTCGGGGGAGGTGAAGCGGTACAGCGTCTTCACATTCACCGAGAGCCCGAAGCGCTGTTCGATCTGCCGCTCCAGCTCGGCCACGCTCAGGTTTTTGCTGCGCAGCAGTTGGCTCAGCCGCGGGTATACCGTGATGCTCATGAGAGTACCTCTATACTCCGTCTATACGGAGTATAGCGCCGTTTAGACGGATGAGCCAGTCCAGGAGGGAGAGATCACCTTTCCAGGACTCGGCAAGCCAGGCACCGGCTGTTCAATGATACCTATCGGGGAAGCGGGGATGGGCCGAGTTCTCCGGGACCACTCACTCGCCCCAAGCCTGGCGCTCCTCTTCCAGATACACCGCGATATCCTGAGAAGACCCGTAAACACCCGCTGCAATACCGGCGTAGCTTTTGCGCAATCGACGCAGATGCACCACGTCATTCTCCCCGTCTTCCATCATGAAGACAAAACGATCTCCGGGTTCAACCCCCAAGCGTGCGGCGATCTTTTCCGGCAGTGTGATCTGATTCTTCGGTCGCAACCGGGCTTCTATTTTCAGGGGTGCCATAAGCCATCTCCAGTATTCCAACTACTGTATTATGGCCGCACCAGGGTGATGTAGTTACACTGTGCCCCCACCCTCCTCGGCTTCCATATCTAACGCCAGATATTCTTTATCTTCCACCGAGGGCGCGCGGATCATCAGGCTTTCCACCGGCGGGTGCGCCGCCACTACCCAGTGCGCGACACCACGCGGGAAGCAACAGAACTCGCGAGGGCCGACGGTGTGACGTTCGCCCTCGATCTCGACCACGATGCTGCCGCGCAGCATGATGAAGCATTCATCGCTATCGTGGTGCAGGTGTGGACCGGGATCGGCCCACGCCTGATCGGTATTGTTGTACCAGATCTGAAGACGATCCGAGTGGAAGCCGGTATCATCAGGCGGCACACGACCGGAGAGCAGGGTAGAGCGGTCGGGGAGCGGACGATGATGCCAGCGGGCCATGGAACGTGGACTAAGCGCAGACCACGCGGATGTGGCGCTTGCGACCGCGGCTGAGCAGGAGGGACCCGTCTTGCGGAGCGGCGGCATCGACTCGGGCACGGGGATCGGTAACCGGGTCGCCGTTGATGCTCAGCCCACCCTGCGTAATCAGGCTGCGCGCCTCGTTGGCGGAGGACACTAGGCCGGCCTCCTTGAACAGCTCGGTGACGGGCAGGCCGTCAGCCAGCCGGGCACGATCGATCTGGATGCTGGGGATATCCTGGCCGCCGGCCATGCCGCTAAAGAGGGCGCGAGCCGCGGATTGGGCCTTTTCCGCTGCGTCCTCACCGTGCAGCAATTTGGTGGCTTCAAAGGCCAGCACCTCTTTGGCGCGATTCAGTTCGGCGCCCGGCAGGCTGCCCAGCGTGCGTACCTCCTCCATGGGCAGGAAGGTATAGACGCCCAGCAGGCGCTGGACCTCGGCGTCGGCGGTATTGCGCCACTGCTGATAGTACTCATAGGGAGAGGTGCGCTCCGGCGTGAGCCAGAGGGCGCCGGCCTGAGATTTCCCCATCTTCTCACCGGCGGCGGTCATAATCAGCGGATGGGCCAGGACAAAAGCCTGACCACCGGTTACTCGGCGGATGAGATCGGCGCCGGCAATACTGTTCCCCCACTGGTCGCTGCCACCAACCTGCAGGATCGCGTCGTATTCCTTATAGAGGTGCAGAAAGTCGTACGACTGGACCAGCACATAGCTCAACTCCAGAAAGGTGAGTCCACCGGCCTCCAGCCGCGTGCGATACGCCTCCAGCCGCAGAATCTCGTTGACGCTGAAGCGCGAGCCGATGTCGCGCATGAACGCCATGAAGCTCAAGCCCTTGAGCCAGTCGGCGTTGTTGAGCGCCAGGGCACGCCCGGCGGAGAAGTCGAAAAAGCGCTCGAGCTGTGCCCGAATGCCCACCAGGTTGCGGTCGATCTCTGCTTCGCTCAGCATGGGTCGCGAGGTGACCCGCCCGCTTGGGTCGCCGATCATGGTGGTGCCGCCCCCGGCCAGGGCGATAATGCGATGGCCGAAGCGCTGAAACCAGGTCAGCATCATGATGCTGAAGAGATGGCCCTGTGTCAGGCTATCGGCCGTGGCGTCGTAGCCCCAGTACAGGGTGATGGGCTGTTCGAGCCTGCGGCGCAGCTCGTCCTCGTCGCTGATCTGCTGCACAAAGCCGCGTTCGTGGAGAACATCAAGGATATTTGGCATATGTCATTTTAACGGGAGTGGTCCCGGCTGGACGATCTGTCGGACAACGGACGCGGCGCGCTCCTGACCGGCACTGCGCTACACGTGTGCCGCGGACCCGTTCATGAGAGAGCTGTCAAGCAGAAACGCTTCAGGTCTCGCGTGGAGGACCAAGCATGTCCTACTGGTAGTCACCAATCCAGCGAATGAAGGGAAGGCGGTCGCCAACGCTCCGGATGAGTTTTTCATCAGCGGTCCACAGCGGGCACACCTGCGACTCCGCGACGGCGAGGTACATCGGATCGTAGACGGCGGGAAGGTTGTGATCGACAGCCAGCGTTAGCGCTCGCCGGTAGAGTGACTCTACCGCGACGATCGAGAGGGGAAGCGACAGAAAGCGGTCCAGACGACGGTAGGCTTGCTGCGGGGTGAGGGTGCCTGCTCGGACGCGTTGCCTGAGGATATTGGTAACCTCGATGGGCAGAAGGGATGGGGCGAGGATGAGCTGCCGCTGCTCAAGCTGCGTGCGCAGGAGTGCGCGTGCCTCGGGGGAGTGCCGTTCGCGCAAGAGCCACTTGGCAGCAACAGAGGAATCGACGCAGATCACTCCTCGAGTTTTGCCACCAACTCGCTGGTGCGCTCCTCCCGCATCTGCCGGATCAGTTCCGTGGAGTCGGGGGCCATCTGCGTGCGTTCCTCCTCGTCAAACAGGTCGAACTCCGCAAGAGCACGCAATCCTTGCTGCGCCTCTTCCTCGGTTAACCGGCGGGTCTCGTGCTGTTCCAGCGCGTTCATGTGCGCTCCTTTAACTCACGGGTCGTTTGGCTGATCTTGTGGACAAAGCCGCGTTCGCAGAGAACATCAAGGACGTTTATCATGTGCCATTTTAACGTGAGTGGTAGTCAAGGCCCTGGGCAGAAGCAACGCCACGATCAGGGCAGCCAGTAATCCTCCACTACCGGCCAGGATGAAGACCAGGCGGGGCGAGAGATGGCCAAGCATCAAGCCCCCGACCACGTAGGAGAGCCCTGCGGCGCCGCCGATGGCGCCACCGAAGTTGGCGAAGACGCGGCCTCGCAGTGCTGGTGGGACCAGACGCTGCAGCAGGCTATTGCCGGCCACGTCCATCATGCTGATGCCCACGCCACGGATACCCTGCATGCCGAAGGCCACGATGATGGTCCAGGAGAGGCCGGTGAGCAAGTTACCTGCGCTGTGGAGCCCGAAGCCCACGACTAGCAGCAGGGGCATCGACAGGGCGCGGGCATAGCGCGAGAGCGCGGCGAAGCCGAGCAAGAGTCCCGAGCCGACACCGGCATAGAGCAGGCTCGTCACCGAGTTCCCCGCGTGCAACGGCCCCCTGGCCAGAAAGACCAGAGCCACGTCATCCATCGCATTACAGGCGACAATGGCAAAGAAGCCGAAGACGACGATCCGCACCGCCGGGTGGGACCAGATGTACCTCAGACCCTCTCGTGTCTCACGGAGTAGCGACCGCTCGTCGCCCGTCTCGGTCACCATGCGTGGCAGGGACGGCAATTGGCTGAGCAGCAGCGCGGAAATCAGGTAGGTCAGGGCGTCGATCAGGAGGAGGCCGCGAATCTGAACCAACGGCAGCAGGGCCGCCGCGACGAGCGGGGCAAAGGCATCCATCCCGTGCGTGCCGACGCCCAGCGCTGCGTTGGCGGTTTCAATCTCATCATCAGCGACCAGGATCGGAACCACGCCGCGCGCCGCCGGTTCGACGAGCTGACCGATGGTGGTGCGCAGCGCCACCAGCGCCAGCAGGGCAGGAAGGGACGGCAAACCCAGTCCGATGGTGGCGGTGAGCACTCCCTGCCCGACTTCACAGAGCACCATGAGGGTGCGAGCGTTACAGCGACTGCCCAGGGCGCCGGTAAGTGGACTGAGCAGGGTGGGCGCGAAGTCGCCCACCAACATGAGGAGCGCCACATCAAACGGCCGGCCGGTGGAGGTCGCGACATACAGCAGCAGCGCGATCAGCCCCAGCGAGTCTCCGACAAAGGAGATACTGCGTGAGCACCACAGGAAGCTGAATGGCCGGTTGTGGCGAAGGAGCGCCAGGCCGCTGGTTTGCATGATGCCATGGTACGGGCTGATCGACTGTCATACGCAATAGATGTACTGCGAACTATGGGCGGTCTCGGCAGCGCCGCCTCCAGCAAGCGAAAGCGGGCCGGGCGGAGCCACGGCCCCTAGTGCCACCAAAGTCGCATTAGCAAGGACATTCCCCATCCGAGACACTGTCCCGGTAGTGGCCGGGTTCCACCCCGGCCAGCCCTCGGTGTCCCAGCGGCGACACCCTCACCCCGCGCAACTTGTGCCCCGAATGGGGTACGGGCACGATCGTCCCAGCCGGGAGGCATACGCACCCGCTGACCTTCACGCATATTTCCGCCTCGGCGCAATCATCTACGTTTCCCGCAGGGTCTGCGAGAGGTCGAGGCGGCGTAGGCGGAGGGAAGCTGTGAGCCAGGCGAGGAAGCCGGCGACGATGACCAGCGCCACGATGGCCAGCAGGGAGGACCAGGGCAGGGCGATGGCGGTGGGAGGTGGATCGAAGATGCTGGCGAGGATCTGCACCAGCATTTGGGCAAAGCCGAGTCCCACGGCCAGGCCGAAGAGACAGCCCATCCCGCCGGCGTAGGCCACCTCGATCAGGAGCAGGCTGCGTAGCTGCCGGGGAGTCGTTCCGATCACCTCCAGCATGGCGAACTCGCGCGCGCGCTCCAGCAGCACCGCCAGCGCGAACACCAGCATGCCGACCAACACCATAATGGCCGTAAAGAAGTAGTCGATACTGGCCAGCGCGCTGAGATTGAGACTGGTGAGCGAGGTGGCGAGCTGCTGCTGGACGTGGTTCAGGTCGTCGACGTGAACCGCCGGCCCCTGCGCGAATCGCGTCCGAAGGCGCGCGGCAACATCGCCCGCCGGGCCGGACGTTCGGATCAGGAAGGCATCCACGCCGCTCTGCCCGGTAGCCTGCTGCAGGTAGGCCAGATTGGCAACCAGAAAGGCGTCTTTGGGCGCGGTGGCAAACTCGCGGGCCACGCCCACCAGCCGGAAACGGGCGGGCACATAGCGATGGCTACGAACGTTGAACAGCCGGAGCAGTAACGAATCTCCTATCACCAGCGAGTAATCGCGGGCGGTTTCGGCGGAGACAATGATGCCGTGCGGCGTGGTCTGCAGGCGATGCAGGGTGGTTGCGGCGGAGGCGCCCACGAAGAAGGAATCGGTCAGCTGTGTGGTACGGCCAAAGGTGCGAAGGTCGATGCCAAAAATGTCCTGGATTTCGGCGCCCACGTAGGCCACCGTGCTGCGGAACGGGGTGACGCTGCTCACTCCGGCGACATTGAGCCGAGAGCTGACGATGCCGCTCTGGGTGCGATTGAGGACGGTAACCTTGACATCCGAGCCCAGGGTCAGCGAGGCATCGACGCTCTGCTGCTGGTTATAGGTGTGGACAAAGGTAATCAGGCCGGTGCTAAAGGCGACCGCCATGGCCACCAGCACCACCGCCTGGTGCAGCGTGCCGGAGCGGCGCCGTAAGGTCCGCCCGGCCAGCTCACCGACCGTTCCACCGCGGCCCAGGCTGCGTTCCAGAATGTGGCCGGAGCGCGACACCAGACTCTGGCTCAGGCGGACCAGCAGCAGGATGGAGCCGACCCAGAAGAGCAGCGGCGCCAGGAAGGTGAAGAAGGATAGGGAGATCGTGGGGTTACCTTCGGCGTTTAGTACCGGCGCGAATCCGTTGCGCTGGGTGACGATGTAGACCGCGATGCCGGCGATCAGGGCAATAAGGTCCAGATAAAGCCGTCGCCAGAGCGGGTCCCCCTGCTGGCCGGCGCGCTGACGAGCCTGAGTGATCGGGGTACGCACGAAGTTCAAGAGCGGCCAGAAGGTACTGGCAATGCCCAGGATCAGGCCGGCGACCAGTGCGATCAAGATGGTACGCAGCAGGAGTGGGCCGGCGGCGATCGTGAGCGCTCCTCCGGCAACCCTGGCGGTCAACCAGCCGGCGCCAAGTCCCAGCAGCACTCCACCCAGAGCGACCAGGCCCAGGGCCATGGCCAGCAGCGTGATGAGGTGGCGCGGGCCGGTACCCCGAATTCGAAGTAGCGCCAGCTCTCGACGCTGTGCATCGATCACGGTGGCGGTGACATAGCGTGCCAGGGCCGCGGCCAGAACCACGCCCGGAAGGGTCAGGAAAACGAAGATCACCTGTGCCCACAGCACATCGGCCTGCGCCTGGTCGAGCGCGGCAAAGACATTGTCGAGGATGGTGACTCGGCCGGCCAGAGCCAGTTCCAGGCGATGGAGGAGATCGGTGGTGTAGATCTTGGCCTGGGAGGGATCGGCGGGGAGTTGCGAGCGATCGATACGAAGCTGAATCTGCTCTACCACGGGACCGGTGTGGCGAAGCACCACGGCGCCGGCGGTGGCCGCGGGAGCGTGCGCCAAAAGCGCCGGCTTCAGCGTGCTCTCAAACCGGTTGTAATCCATGATCACGACGTTGGCCGGAGGGTTGAAGGGATTGGCGCGCTGGATGGGATCGAGCGGAGCAAACAGCGCGTCGGTGTTCAACATACTGGCGACGCCGGTAACGGTGACGCGCAGCGGCGCCACGCCGGAGGGAAAGTGCAGGGTGAGCGTATCACCCACGCGGGCGCCCAGGTTGGTCCCCAGGTCCTGGCTGATCACGACTCCACCGGGGGCGAAGCTTCCCTGGCGGATCACCGGGGCGTGGAAGATCGAGAAGTAGCTCGGATCGACCGCCATGATCTTGCCGCTGCCAGTCTGGCCGATGCGATTGCCGGCCTGATACTCGGCGCGCGAGAAGCCGGCCAGCGCAAAGCGAGCCGCCGCCGCGACACCCGGTTGGTGGGCGAGCTGGCTGCGTAGCGACGTGACGCCGGCGCGTGGATCGGAGGAGACGGCCTGCATATCCACATGGACCGAAGCAATGCTGCGTTGGGTCAGAACCTGGGCCGAGCCTGCCACGAAGAAGAGCACGCTGCTCAACAGGCCGACGGCGATCAACGTACCGGCCAGATATGCCGCCGTGCGGCGAGGGTTGCGAAGCAGGCTGGGGATGACGTAAGCGAGTCCGTTCATGCGACCTCTCGGCCGGCGTCTACCTGGCCATCGCGTAGGTAGACGATACGGTCGGCAAAGCGAGTGTCGTCCCGTTCGTGGGTTACCAGGACCAGAGAGATGCGGTCCTGCTGGACGGCTCGGGCAATCACTCCCAGCACCGAGCCGGCCGTGGTGGAGTCCAGACTGCCGGCCGGTTCATCCGCCAGCAGGAGATGGGGGCGGGCGGCCAGGGCGCGGGCCACGGCGACGCGCTGCTGCTGTCCGCCGGACAGTTCCTCCGGCAGGGCGTTCGCCTTCTCCAGCAACTCGACCTGCTCGAGCAATTCGAGCACGCGCCGGGAGATTTCAGCCGGTGCCAGTCGGGCCAGGGAAAGGGGAAGCTCGACGTTTTCCCGGACGGTCAGCATGGGAAGGAGCGAGGGGTTTTGCAGAATAAAGCCAACGGTTTTCCGCCGCAGCAGGGCACGCTCGGACCGGGAACAGGCAGCCAGGTCGCGCCCTTCCAGCAGTACTGCGCCGCTGGATGGATCGTCCAGCCCACCCAGCAGCCCAAGCAAGGTGGACTTACCGCAGCCGGACGGCCCCATGACCGCGACCTTCTCACCGCGCTGGACGGCGAGGCTCACCCCGCGCAGGGCCGCCACCCCCTCAGCGCCTTGTCGGAATTCACGCGTCACCGCTCGCGCCTCGATCACCGGTGTGCCGGCTGTGTCAGACATATGGTTCAACCACTCCATCCCGCATGACCAGTACGCGTTGCGCGTTTCGAGCCACCGCATAGTCATGCGTTACGACCAGCAAGCTGAGTCGCTCATTCTGGTGAAGATCCGCCAGAAGTTCGAGAATATCGGCGGCCGTCTCGGAGTCCAGTTCGCCGGTGACCTCGTCGGCCAGCAGGATATGTGGCTGCGCGGCCAGCGCGATGGCGATTCCCACACGCTGGGCCTCGCCGCCGGAAAGCTGCCCAGCGCGATGCCGCAGGCGGTGTCCCAGGCCCACCCGCTGCAGCAGCGCGGTGGCGCGCTTGGTGACATCAGCGCGTCCCATCAGGCGAAGCGGCAAGGCCACGTTTTCCAGCGCACTGAGATAGGGGATCAAGTTATCGCGTTGCAGCACGATGCCGACGATCCGTTGGCGGAGCTGGGCACGTTCCTCCTCGTTGAGGATACCGATGTTCTGCTCCTCCAGGTACAGCTGGCCGGCGCTGGGTGTATCGAGACCCGCAATAAGCTGCAGCAGGGTGGATTTGCCACTGCCGGAACGTCCCAACAGCGCGACAAACTCACCCTGATTGATGTGCAGCGAGGCGCCGCGCAGGGCCACCGTTTCGGCGCCCCGCGACGCATAGATCTTGAACACGTCCTCGACCAGGACCACCGGGGTCGCCTGAAGCGTGGAAGCGGCGGCGCGGTGCGGCGCTACTTCCATCGAAAGCTCCGGGAGATACGGCGGAATGCATCGACATTGTCCACACCCACGGGAGTGGACAGGGAGACAATCGCCTGCCGGCCGGGCCCCGGGACGTAATAACGATCGACCACGACCGGAACACGCTTGCCGGTGACCGGGTCTTGGGCGGAGAGCGTGCGGTATTGCAGATAGGTGGCAACTCCCGGCGCCAGCTGAACGGTGCGGCGTGCAAACAGGTGAAACTGAGGAAGCGTATGTCGGAACCGCGTCAGGTCTTGGCCGGCCAGTGTCGCCACGCTGGTCTTTCCAGGAGCGATCGACACCACCTCCGCGCTGTCCTTGTCGCTGATCCGCACGGCCTGCCCGCCGCCCCGCAGGATGCCCCATCCCTCCACGTACTGCAACGAGAACCCCGTGCCGTGATACGTCAGGTAGGTCGCGGTGTCCGCGATGTCGCCATTGGCTCTGGGCGCCTGGGTGGGCGCGGTGGACGCGGCGGGCGTGCCCGATGAGCCGCAACCGCCCAGGATTGCGGCCAGCAGAAGGCATCCAACAACCGCCCCAAAGGATGTGGAGCGCGAGGGTGAGAAAAAACGAACGGTATACATGGTTCTGCGGAACGCAGTGAAAGGCCCCAGCCTTTTCAGGCTGGGGCCACCACCCGGTTCCTGTTAGTTACCGGAGTCCGGGCCGTCGGTCTGGCTCTGCGTGTCGCAATTGCCGGTCTGGTTGGCTCCAGTGCCCTGGCAGGGGGCGCTGGCGTCGGCATCGGCGCCCTGCGCGGCGTCGGACGCTTCCGTCGCTCCAGCGCCACTCGCCTCTGGCGCGTCCGCCGACGTGGTGTCCTGGACATCCGGGCCATTCGCCTGCTGGATGTCGGTAGCATCTCCCTGGTTCGTCTCGGTGGCGCTGGTCGCGCCGGATACCAGGGCGCTGGTCGCCGGGGTCGGACCGGCGGCGTGAGCGGACATGTGGCCGACCACGCCAGTGGCGCCAGCCGCGGCGAACACACCTGCAGCCGCGAGCAGGCCAATCTTTCGTGGAATTCGTGTCATGAGCGATCTCCTTTGTACAGTTGTTTTTTTGGGAGCTGTGCCCTCGAGGGAACGTCTTCAGTGTGCCGGTCGGAGATTAAGCCGCCATTAAGCGGGAATGAGATGTGCTTCAGCCCGGTATGCCCGATCCCAGCGGAAGGCGAACGGTAAAGGACACGCCATCGAGCTGATTGTGGACTGCGACGGAACCGCCGTGGGAGCGCGCGATCCAATCGGCCAGCGCCAGGCCCAGTCCGGCGCCGCCGCCGGACGAGCTGCCTTTACCACGGTAAAACGGGACGAATAGGTGCGGCAAATCCTGCGGGGCAATCTGAGCACCGGTGTTGAAGACCGTCAGTTCCAGGATTCTGCCGTGCGGCGCCGCGCTGACTCGCACCGTACCACCCCGTTTGCTGTGGCGCAGTGCATTATCGAGCAGGTTCGTCAGTAGGTGGCGCACGTGCGGCCAATCAAGATTGGCCCGCAACTGGGGAGGGAGAGACGTATCGAGCAGAATTCCCGCGTCCTCGGCGCGCTGTGAAAAGGAGCAAACGATATCGTGAACCAGCTCGCCCACATCCCCGACTGAACATTCGGATGCTCGTCGCGCCTCCTGGGCCTGGGCCAGCGTGAGGAGCGTGCCGGTCATCTGTTCCAGGTGAATCACTTCGTCGTCCAGGCGGGTCAAGGTTTCGCGATATTGCTCCGGCGAACGCTCGCGCGCCATGGTCACGTCGATCTCCCCTTTCATAATCGTGAGCGGCGTCCGTAACTCGTGCGAGGCATGTGCGGTAAACTGGCGCTGCCGCGCCAGCGCCGATTCGAGCGGCGCCAGGGTTCGACCCGCGACCAGATAGGAAGCGGTGGCGGCGACCAGCCAGCCGGCGACGTTGATGCCGAGCAGGGCCAGACGGGCGCGAGCCAGTTCCGCACTCAGCACCGCATGCTCGGCCTGCACCGTGGCGGGATCGGGCACGTCCAGGGTGTTGGCCGTGGCGGTGGCAATCGACAGATAGAGTGCAACCGAGAAGGCGGCCATCACCAGCGCGATCACCAGTGTATACGCCAGGGTGAGCTTGATTCGCGCGCTACGAAACACGGGGAACCCGCAGGCGGTACCCGCTGCCGCGGATCGTCTCCAGCAGTTTGATCGGATATGGGTCGTCGAGTTTGCGGCGCAAATAGCGGATGTAGACATCCACCACGTTCGAGCCGGGATCGAAGTCGTATCCCCACACCGCCTCCAGGATCATGGTGCGCGTGATCACCTGCCCGGCCCGTCTCACCAGATACTCGAGCACGGCGTATTCTTTGCTGGCCAATTCGATACTCTGGCCGGCGCGTGTCACCTCGTGCGTGGCCGTGTCGATGGTCAGATCGCCAACCTCGATCCGGGTCGTCTTCACGTCCTCCTGACGCCGCAGTAAGGCACGCACGCGGGCCAGAAACTCGGGGAATGCGAACGGCTTGGTCAGGTAGTCATCGGCGCCCACATCGAGCCCCTCGACCTTGTCTTCCAGGGCATCTCTCGCGGTGAGCATCAGCACCGGCACCGTACTCCGCCTGTGGCGCAGCTCCCGGCAGACTTCAACGCCGCTGATATCCGGCAGCATGAGGTCCAGGATAACCAGATCGTAGGGCGTGACGCGCAGCAGTGCCAGCGCATCCTCACCGCCGCCGGCAAGGTCCACCGCGTAGTGCTCTTCCTCCAGCCCACGCTGAATAAAGCGCGCCACCTTAATGTGGTCTTCGACCAGCAGCAAGCGCATGACGTACTCCTCTTGATCTCATCCTAGAAGGATTAGATTAAGAGGAGGTTAAGGGAAGCATGAGAACACCATCGACGTTGTGCAAGAGGAGGCAGCCGCGTGAGTACATTCCCTTCGGGTGAGCAGCTCGAGATCAGCCATGGCGACCTGCGTGCCACCATCGTGGAGGCGGGCGGGGGCCTGCGGTCCTTCAGTGCGGGAGACCTGGAGGTGTTGGATGGGTATCCGGCCGGAGAGATGTGCCACGATGGCCGGGGGCAATTGCTCCTACCCTGGCCAAATCGCGTGGCCGGCGGCACATACACCTTCGAGGACATCACCTACCAGGTGCCGCTCAGCGAGCCGGCGCACGGCAACGCCATTCATGGGTTGGTGCGCTGGGCCAACTGGACGGTGCAGGCTCGCACCGCCGATAGCGTGACCATGGCGCACCGGCTCCATCCGATGCCCGGCTATCCGTTTATTCTCGACCTATCAGCGACCTACACCCTCCTGGACGGCGGCCTGCAGGTGACCGTACGCGCCGTCAACACCGGCACCACGCCGTGCCCGTTCGGCGCCGGGCAGCACCCCTATCTGCGGGTCGGCACGCCGCTGGTAAACTCGGCGCTGCTCCAGGTACCGGCGCCGACCATGCATCGCTACAACGATCAACTGATCCCGACCGGGCGTGTTCCGGTGGAGGGCACGCCGCTCGACTTCCGCACCCTGCACCCCATTGGCGACACCGAGATCAACATGGACTACATGGATCTGGATCGCGACGGCGACGGCCGGGCACACATCCTCCTGCAGGCGCCAGACCATGGGCCGGCGCTCACGGTGTGGATGGACCAGGCGTTCAAGCACGTCACCATCTACACCGGTGAGACGGTCCAGCCGCCCTCCCGCCGCCGGCACAGCCTGGCCATCGAGCCCATGACCTGCCCTCCCAACGCCTTCGCGACCGGCAATGACCTGCGGGTGTTGCAACCCGAAGAACGATGGGAGGGGAACTGGGGAATCACTGTTCATCGGTGAGGCTTGCCGGCCGCTGGGCCGCGGGTTACTTGCTACCATGGGAGACAAGGCTAACGGAGAGGAAGAGGTACATCATGCGACTATGGTCGACGCTCGGCTTGATCGTGGCACTGGCCCTGGGGGTGGCACACATGAGTTCGGCCGTGCTTGCTGATGGCCCGAGTTATCCCAATGATCCGCTCTTTCCGCAACAGTGGAACCTCCACAACACCGGGCAGAATGGCGGCACACCCGGCGCCGATATTCACGCTCCCGAAGCGTGGAATATCACCAAGTGCTCGCCGAATGTAGTCATTGCCATCGTCGATACCGGAGTCGATCTGACCCACCCGGACCTGCAAGGGAAACTGGTCCCGGGCGCCACCTTCATTCCAGGTACCACGTCGGCTGCGGATGACAACGGCCACGGTACGGAAATGGCGGGGATCGCCGCGGCCACAACCGATAATGCCCAGGGTATCGCATCCGTCTGCCCGCTGGGCAAGATCATGCCGATCAAAGTTGCCACCGGCGGTGGCCATACCGACGATGCGCAGGGGGATGTGCAGGTGGCGGCCGGCATCCGTTGGGCGGTGGATCACGGGGCCGGCGTCATCAGCTTCAGCCTGGGCGTCCTCGATACGCCGGCCATGCGGGATGCGGTCGCCTACGCTTACGCCCACAACGTCCTGATCGTGGCGGCGGCGGGCAACAGTGGGAACGACAAGTCGCCCTATCCCTCGCCGGCCCTCTATCCGCACGTGCTGGCGGTGGGTGGTACGGATAATAAGGATCACCGCACCTCGTATTCCAGCTACGGCTTCCCCAATCTGGTGCTGGCGCCCAGTGAAAGCATCCCAACCACGGAGAAGGGCGGTGGCTACGGCCATGGCGGCTATACCTCCATCGCCGCGCCGCAGGTTGCCGGTATCGCTGCCCTGATCCTCTCCATTCGCCCCGGCCTCTCGGTCGATCAATTGATCCAGGTGATCGAGCAGGGCGCCGATCCGGTTGATGGACAGACCGACCCTACCGCGCAGAACGGCTACGGCCGGGTCAATGCCTACCAGAGCCTGGTGCTCGCTCAAGCACTGGTGAGCGCTGCCCCGACGATTGTCCACCAGGGGGCCGGCACCTCTGCGTCCTTCACGGTCAGCTTCAACAGTCAGGCCGCCGGCTCGGGAGTGGTCCTGTTTGGTCCTGGCCCGACCTGCAATGGACTGGTAGAGGTTGCCATGAGCGATCAACATCCCGGCGCCACCAGCCACACGGTGGTAGTCACGGGCAATGATCTGGCCGGCACGGTCGGCGACATCGGCCTGCTGCCGGGCGCCACGTATTCCTATAAGGTGGTCACGGTGACGCGCACCGGCACCGAGGTCAACGATAACGGTGGGAAGTGTTACACGGTGACCATTCCCCGCGGGTGAGCTCTAGACACGCACCTCAGTCGATAAGCGCTCGCACAATATCGTCCACCGCGCCCTCAGCGAGGGCGCGAATCTCCTGGTCCGTTCGATCCTGGATGGGATGCTGGACAAAGACCCCGGCCGGGTCGAAGCCCAAAGCACAGGCCTGGGCCTGGGCGGCATCGTAAAACTCGGTGGAGGCCACGAACACGCTGGGAATGCCCAGCCCTTCGAGCGTCGTCATGTCATGCATACTGCACGACGTGCAGGACCCTCAATCGGCCAGCGCTTCGATCACCAGATTGCTGCCCGCGACGACCTCTCGGACCAGGCTGGGCGGCATGACCTTGGCGAAGGTCGGTTTCTGGAAGCGAACGACCCGCACGCCGCGCTCGGTCAGGAGTTCGTCCAGCCGGTCGAGAAAGACATCGCCGCGCGCCTTGGCGATATCGAGCAGGCCGACGGTCAATCCCTCCAATGAGGAGGGTCGAGGGCTGCGCTCGCGCTCCATGGGGGCGCGCTCGGCGGTGGGATCAAGAAGTTCACGGGTAATCATGCTCGTACCTCCTGGGTGACGGGCTGGCTGCCGGCCTCGCCGGCTTTCCAGCTACCGATGATACTGGAAAACAGTCCCGCGGCCCCGCCCGCGTGGACAAACCATAACCGATTCGGCAGAAATTTGGGCAGGGTCTCGGCCGTCGGCATGCCTTCCGCGATGCCTCCGGCGCCTCGCACGATCTCCTCACCGGGCAATATCAACAGGGAGAGAATCTCCTCCCGCAGACGCGCCTTGCTCCAGCCGGCCTCTCGGAAGACCCGACCATGCTCCGGTGAGACCACGACGAACCCCTCATAGTCGCGAGCCAGCTTGGGATGCGCCACCGAGACCAGGCAGGCGGCAAAGGAGCGGGCCAGTGACTCCGGCTGGCGGGAGAGCTGGTCGAAGACCGTCTTGGGTCCCTCACCAGCGAAGACCGTTACCGCCGAGCCGCCGGCGGGGAAGCCTCGCTCCACCGAGAGCGGCTCCCAGGGAGAGTCCTCCTCGTTTTCAGCGAAGCAAAAGGTGTACTTGCCGGGGTTGCCATGGGTGGCGCGGTCGACCTCGCCCGGACGGCCACCGCCGACGTTGCGGATCACCAGTTGGAGTGCTCGGCCGACAGTGGCGTTGGCCCGGTTACCCTGCCCCAAGACGTTGATCCCGAAGTTCATGCCGATAGCTCGCGCGATCGGTCCATTGACGATGACAATGGGGCCGACGGAATAGGTAGTGGCCAGGACGCCATGGATGTTGAACGGTTCGCTGCAGGTGGCCTCCAGGGCAGCGATGACCACCGGAAGATACTCAGGGCGGCAGCCGGCCATGACCGCGTTGATGGCCACTTTCTCCACCGTACACGGCGCCAGGTTGGGCGGTACCACCGCCACCAGATCGGCGGGATGGCGCGAGGTTCCGTTCAGCATCCGTAGCACCCGCTCCCGAGTGGGAGGCACCACGGGCAGGCCATCGGTCCAGCCGCGATCGAAGCAGGCCTCCAACTCATCCTCCAGTGGGGCCAGGGCCACCACCCGGGACGTCAAGCTGCTGCCGTAGCGTGTCGCCAGCGCCTCCGCGATTCCCGGCTCCACGCTGCGCGAGCCGCACCCCGGTCGCTGGGGCGGTAGGTCTGGCCCGAGACCGTGCACGCCGGCCACGCTCTCCCATTCCGGTCGCGACCAGCCCACACAGCGGTCCGCGACGCGCCCCTGGTCGATCCGCAGCAGGGTCGGCACCGTCTCGATCTCGAGGCGATAGGACACTTCCAGGCTGGTATCGTCCACCGGGAGCAGGTCCGGTGGGAAGGCGAGATCGTCCTGCGTGTAGACGGTGAGCGCGGCCCCCTGCGCGCGAAGCTGCGCCAGCACCGGAGCGACCAGCCGGCAGGTGGGACAATCCGCCTTGACCACGGCAACCAGACCGTTAGGCGCCGCTATGGCACTGTTGGGATTCATGTGGCGAGGACTCCCCTATAGATGTTCATGGGCCGACAGTGCGGTGAGGGTGAACCTGCACCGCTTCGCCATCCGGCCAGCATCGACCCGACCGTAGGAATGGTCTTCAGACCATCGGGATGGTGCAGGGACGACAGCGTTGCCACCCTGGCATACCGCCTCCGCGAGAGCACGAGTGGTGGGGAAGGGAGGGCATCGAGGCGGCGCCACCGTGACGACGTGAACGTCGTTGCTACGGATTGTGTATGGCGAAATTCAACATGCAAGGAACGGCCTCGAGGTCATCTGGGCAAGGGCAACGGTGGGCATGGTAGAGCCAACGGGATTCGAACCCGTGTCGCCACTGTGAAAGAGTGGTGTCCTAGGCCTCTAGACGATGGCTCCAAGCGCACGGTCCATCTTACCTAATGTCGTTGCTTGCCCGTAGATGGCGGAACAGGAATCCTTCAGCGCACGACGAGCACTGGAACAGAGGCGTGGCGGACCACGCGGTCGGCGACTGAGCCAATCAGGAATCTCCGCACCGCACTCCTGCCGCGAATGCCGACCACGATCAGGTCGAAGCCGCCATCGGCGGCGGCGTTGATAATCTCCTCGGCCGGATTACCCGCCGTGAGTATGGTCTCAGCCCGGACACCCGCCTGGTTCAGAATGTCGACCGCCTCGTCCAGTTGCCGGCGGTGCTCGGGGATATCGCTGCTCGGGTCGACCGCGTCCGCCATGCGGGGGCTGGCCTCCAGCGTGGGCGCGATACTGATCACCGTGACTGTCGAGCCCTGGACCATCTGGACGGCCCACCCCAGCGCCCGCCCGGCCAGCTCCGATCCATCATAGGCAACGAGAATCTTCATTGCTTCCCCCCGTTCTTCGACAGCTATTCGGCTTCGGCCGTCAGATCGCCGACATACTCGGTGACGCGCTCGTTGGGAAGGCGGGTACGAATCGCGAGCACATAGATGACGATGCTAAACACGGCCATGACCAGCATATCCCAGCCGAAGGTGAGGTCGTTGCGTGGACCCGTCAGACCGATGAGAGGGATGGTATTGGGCTTTTTGATGTCGAAGGAACCGAGGTAGGAAATCACGGTCAGCCCAATCAAATACGGCCAGAGCCAGGCCGCGCTCAGCCAGTCCAGCGAGGGACGCCGGTCGGGCGGGCTGGTGGCGAACGAGATCGCCAGCAGCACGAAGCCGATCAGGATAGCCACGATCAGCTTCCAGACCACCGACCAGCCGGAAAACAGGATGATCTCGTTGGCGATGATGAAGCCGACCGGGGCCAGGAAGGTACCACCGGGAAGCCGGAAGGGACGGGCACGATCAGGCTCCTGCAGGCGCAAGGCGCCCATGGCCAGCGGCGCCATGGCATAGGCGATGACGGTAGCCGACGAGATGAAACCCACCAACTGCTGCCAGCCGGGGAAGGGCAGGAAGATGAACATGCCGCACAGGAATGAGAAGGCGATGGCGTAGACCGGCACCCCACGCGTGCTCAGGCGGGCGCCCAACTCCGGTACGTACCGGTTGCGGGCCAGGGCGAAGGTCAGCCGGGAGCTGGTGCCGACATAGAGCAGGCCCGTGCCGCCCGGAGAGATGACGGCATCGGAATAGAGGAGGATCCCGAGCCAGCCCAGACCGAGGGCGACAGCCAGCCCGGCGAATGGCCCGAAGAGCAGGCCCTTTCCTTTAAAGGCTACCGCGCTCCAGCCCTTGGCTAGGCTGTGAGGGTTGAGGGCACCGGTAAATGCGATCTGGAGCGCGATGTAAAGGACAACTCCCAGGAGCATGGAGCCGATCACGGCCAGCGGGATGTTGCGCGACGGGTTCTGGCTCTCGGCCCCCAGCTGAATGGCCTGTTCAAACCCGAGGTAGGCGAAGATTACACCGCCGGTGGCGATGGCGCTGAAGACACCTTTCCAGCCGAACGGCATGAATCCGCCGCCCGCCGTAAAGTTGCCGAGATGGAAGGACGTTATCATCAACACCACCACGGTCAGCACGGGAATGGCAATCTTCCAATAGACGGCGACCTTGTTGGTCTCCGACAGCCACTTCACCCCCATGATGTTGATGGCGGAGAAGATCAGCATCAGCACCGCCGCCACGGCATAGCCGGAGAGCGTCAGCACCGGGAGCTTATTCGAGATCGTGGTCAGCCCACTGATGTAGTTGGAGGCGTATTGCAGCGCGGCCTCGACCTCGATCGGCGCGGTGGTCACCGAGCCGAGGAAGGCAAACCAGCCGGCCGCGAATCCAATCATGCTGCCAAAGGCGTAGTGTGGGAAACGTGCGCTGCCGCCCGCCACGGGATACATTCCGCCCAGCTCGGCGTGAATCAGCGCCAAGAGGATAACCGCCGCGCCGCCCACGATCCAGGAGATGAGCGCGGCAGGACCGGCCACCAGCGATGCGTTGAGCGCGCCGAATAGCCAACCGGAGCCGATGATCGAACCGACCGAAACGAACATCAGGCCAACCAGACCTACATCGCGCCGCATTTTCCGCTCGCCCAGGGGAGCAGCAACAGTATCCGGTGTAATCACGCCCATGGTCGTAACCTCCATCGAGCCGGTACAGTAACGTTTCGGTCGGGATAGGTTCAACAGTAGCGAGGCACGGGCTGCCCGACAATAGCTGCGCTCTCCACGCCTTCGAGCATATGGTGCTATGGTGTGCGTTGTGCTCATACTATCGAACATCGAGTACGGACGCGTCAAGCCTGGGAGGAGACCTTCAGTGTGGGCTGACGTGGTTCCGGGTCGAGGCCGTCGAGAACAGGTGGTCGAGGTGGTAATCCAGGACGGCAAGGGCGGTCTCGGGGCTACCCTGGCCGGCCAGGACCTGCACCGTGAGCCCATCCAGCAGCGCCAGCAGGGTCAGCGTTTCCCGCTCCAAATCGAGGCCGGCCCGAATCTCGCCGGCTTCCCGGGCGCGCCGAATCTCTGCTGAGACGAAATCCTGAAGTTGAGCGAAGCTCGCCTGGAGGGTGGTCGCAATCGCCGGTCGCATGGCAGCCTGGACCAGGAAGGCAAAGCCGACCACCGCATCATCGCGCCGCTCCTGGTCCAGCGGCAGCATCTCGAGGAGTACGGCCCGCACCAGGGATCGCGGCGCATCCGGGTCGGGAAGAGCGGCAACGCGCGCGGCAACTCGTTGTGAGACGTGCTGGTTGAGGGTGTCCAGTGCAAAGAGCAGCATCTCATCCTTGCCGGCGAAGTAATGCTGGACCAAGCCCATCGACACTCCAGCCTCGGTGGCGACGTGGCGCAGGCTCACCTCCTCCAGCCCCTGGCGGACAGTCACCCGCCACAGCGCCTCGGCGATCAGCCGGCGTCGCACCTGATGGTCTACCTGCTTTGGCATGGGAGTACCACAGTCATAATGCGAGTGTATTGCATCCTCAATCCCCATCCGTTTACAATGCAACTGCATTATAAAAGTGAATGGAGACGACATGAAGGCAGAGGCAGACAGGCGCCCACCTCAATCAACGCGCAGTCGATGGCTCTGGGACTTCCTGAGCGGGCACAGCGGCTCGTCGGAGCAGATGCTGGCGCCGGTGCGGCAGCTGGCTATCGAGCACCTCAGTCTCCAGGGCGGGGAACGTGTGCTTGACGTTGGCTGTGGAACCGGGCCAAACTTTGAGACCCTGCGCCAGGCCATCGGGCCAGAGGGGCGGGTGGTCGGCGTGGACTTCAGCGCCCAGATGGTGCAGCGAGCACAGGAACGGGTCCGGGAGCACGGCTGGGACAATGTCGAGGTTATCTGTGCCGACGCGGCGCGTGTACGACTCGAACCCGAGGCGTACGACGCCGCGATTGCGACCTTTACGCTGAGCGCCGTGGCCGATGTCCGCGCCGCGGTCGACAATGTGTACGCGGCCTTGCGTCCCGGCGGACGGTTCTTTGTGTGCGATCTACGGCTGGTCCCGAGCGGTCGTGCGGGCTTGGTGATCCGGCTACTCGGCCTGGCCTACCGGCTCATCGCCGGCTGGAGCGGTCGCGATGTGCTGGAACAACTCCAGGCACCCTTCCATTCGGTCGATCTGGTCACGCCTCTCCGCCCCTGGCCACCGGTGATGCTCGCGCTGGCCAGCAAGGCTAAGGCTGTCTAGTGAGTCATGCCGAAAATACCTTGCAATGAGGGAGGTCAGCGTCGTACGCTGTGGTGGACGAAGGGAGAGCAACGATGGCAGCAGCACAGAAAGAAGTTTTGCGTGCGGTGACGGACGAGGAACGGGTCGCACTGGACCGGATGGTGCGGGCCAGCAGCGAACGGCTGGATC